>ENA-ORTU01002709-ORTU01002709.1-human-gut-metagenome-genome-assembly--contig:-NODE-2709-length-15621-cov-2.993576_pt1 | contig 15621 bp, 12 predicted proteins | sample MGYA00241910_ERZ509184 | MGnify/ENA primary metagenome ERZ509184 (study PRJEB26280, sample SAMEA2338847) | human gut metagenome | biome: human gut; feature: human-associated habitat; material: faeces... | reverse complement strand
CAAAAAAGTCCCTTCGGGCCTTTTTCGCCAAGCGGACCTCCACCGTCTGTGCGGTGGAGGCCATTTTTTTGCGTATCAGGTGTTGAAGAAGTAGAAGCCCTCCGTCGGGGTGGGGATGGTGCCGTCCACAATGCCGTTCACGGCGTAGACGAAGAGGATGATATAGAGAATCAGCCACAGCACCGAGACGATCAGCCCGATGATGGACATGATGCGGCCCTTGCGGTTGCGCGGCAGGTCAAAGCCCGCGCGGCGGCGCGAGAGGGACGCGAACACGAGTCCGGCGATGCCGAACTGGATGCCGACAAAAAGCGTGACGAGGGAACAGATGCCGCAGACGAAGGCGACGATGGAAAACGCCTTTGCGGTGCCGGGGACGGGGCGCTGCGGCTCGGGGGCGGCAGGGATGATGTCCTGCTGCGGATCATAATTCTGCATGAGGGAGATCTCCTTTCTGATCGTTGGGTTCAGGATGGGTATCGAGCCACTGCCGCCAGCCGTCCAGATCGTCCGGCTCCGGCGTGGTATCTTCTGCGTTTTCGGGCGTTTCGGCTTCTGCCGGGGCCTCCGGCAGGCTATCCGGCAGCAGGGCGAATTCCGTCACGGGCGGCACGTCCGCCTCGCCGCCGAACAGCGGGCGGCGGCGCAGGAGCAGCGCCAGCAGCAGGAACAGGCCGAGGCTCACGCCGGAGATGATCGCGCCGGTCTTCAGGCCAGGCGCGGTGTAGCGCAGCTCGACGGTGTGCTGCCCGGCCGTCAGCGGGAAGGCGATGACGGCATCCGTCAGCCGCACGCTCTCGGACAAGGCGCTGGCCGTCTGCGCCAGCGGGACTTCAACGCCGTCCACATAGGCGCGCCAGCCGTTCTCGTAGGGAATGGATGTGTAGAACAGGCCGTCCTCTGCGGCGTCCACCGTGCCGGACAGGCTGGTGTCCGTGTCCTCCGTCACGTTCCAGACGCTCCGGGACAGGCGGGAAAGTCCCGCGTCGAACACGGCGTCGTTCTGCTCGGCCACGTCCAGCGAGATCGTGCCCTCCTTACCCTCGGCGACGGGGTAGGTCAGGGTGACGGTGTCGCCCGCCTCGAAGCAGCCGAGGCTGAACAGGCAGCGGACCTTGATGTTGCGTGTGAACAGCCGCTCGCCGTTGCGGTAGACGGTCAGGTCATAGTTGCCGGACGACTTCGTCGTGGCGACGAGCAGGCCGTTCTGCGGCACGACATAGGAGATGCTCAGCTCGCTCTGCCCGTCAGCGTCCTGCGTGGAATAGCTGTACTGCGTGCCGCTCGTGCCGCTGGCGCGCAGATCGCAGGTGTCCGGCGCTTCGAGCGTGTCATATTTCAGGTGGGTGTAGAGCGCGTCGTCCAGCCCCGTGGCCATGCGGAACATTTCCTCCTGCTCCTTGATGGGGTTATAGACGTTCTGCTCCGCCACAAAGCTGCCCAGCGCACTGTCCGCCACAAAGCCGAGGCCGAGATAGGCGCGGTTCTGCAGCAGCAGGACATTGCCGGACTGCGCGGCGACGGTCGTGTAGGACGTGTCGCGCTGCTGGCCGTCGCGGTCGATGAGGTATTCAAGGCCGCACATCAGATTCGTGAACGGGCTGCTCTCATAATAGAGGTAGCGGTTGCTCGCGGGCCACGAGGCCAGACCGAGCGAGCGGCTGAAGCGGTTGAAGCGGACGTTTGCCGACGAGGTGAAGATGGAAATACCACGGTAGCCGTTGAGCGCGGCGTCGTTGAGCGTCTGGTAGGACGTGACCTCCACGCGGCCGCTGCCCTCCGGCACGGCCTGCAGAACGGCTTGCACGTCCGTTTCCTCCCGCGGATAGGATGAGCGCGACGTGAGCGAGACCTTTGCCACGCCCATGGCGATGCTGCAGACCATTTCCGCCCCGATGACGGCAAACAGCAGCGCCATGCTGAGGAGCTGCCGCCTGCGCTCCGGGCGATACAGCACGAGCGCAAGGCATACAATGGCCAGCGCCAGCGCGCTCAGGAGCATCCGGCGCAAGCTGCCCTCCAGCCCCAGCCCGCACAGGATAATGCCGAGACAGACGGGGAGGATGACGAACAGATATCGCTTGCGGAAGCAGTCCAGCAGCGTCCACGCACGGTAGGCCATGACGATGAGCACGAAGCTGAACAGGAAGCTGAAGCGATAGGGGAGCATATTGGGGAAATGCCCGCCGTGCCAGTAATAATCCAGCGTGCGGAACAGGAAGCTCAGCAGGAAGAAGGCGAGAAGGCCGACGCTCAGGAGCTTTTCCCGCAGGCGGACCTTTTTGCAGCACAGGAAGAATACGGCCAGCGCCACGGCGGCAAAGCTGCAGTAGACGTTCGGCAGGCCCTCCATTTTTGTCGGCTCCGTCGAGGTGAGCAGGTTGGCCAGCACGCGCCGCGCGCCGTAGGCGAGGCCCGGCAGCGTCTGCTCCTTCAGCAGGTCCAGCGTGCTCTGGCCCTCCGCGGCCTTGCCGGAGGCGTCCTCTGCGATGTTCAGCGCCAGCAGCTCCGGCGCCTCGTTCCCGGCGGAGTGGGTGTTCTGCAGGCCGTAGAGCGTCGGCAGCAGCAGAACGGCTGCCATGCCGACGCCGAGCAGCGTGCACAGCGCGATGCGGCAGAAGCGGCGGAAAAAGCGCTTCCAGCCGTCCCAGCGGCAGATGCACCAGACAAAGAAGCTCAGCCCGACAAAGATGCAGCAGAAAAACGAAAGATAGTAGTTGCACAGCAGCGAAAGTGCCAGCGCCAGCGTATACAGGCGGAAGCGGCCCTCGCGCAGCAGGCTGACCATGCCCGCCAGCATCAGCGGCAGGAGGGCCAGCGCATCGAGCCAGATGATGTTCCAATAGTAGCCCGCCACAAAGGAGCACAGGGCGTACATCATGGAAAACGGCACGAGCGCAGGCTCGTTCCGGCGGAACGCCGTCCGCAGGAAGACGGCGAAGAACAGACCGGCCAGTCCGATCTTCGTCAGAACGAGCAGCGCGAAGAACTCCCGCAGCAGCGACGCCGGGACCAGCACGGACAGCAGGTACAGGGGACTGGAGAGGTAGTAGGCATACAGCGGCAGGTAGCCGATGCCCATGCCCGCCTCGCGCAGGTACTGCAGCGAGCCGCCGGAGCGGAGCTTTTCCCGGAACGAGACGAAGAAGGGGTAATACTGATGCCACATGTCGTGCGCCAGCACCTGCCGGTCGCCGAACGGCCACAGGCCGCCGAGCACGAAGCACAGCAGCATCACGCCGAAGGGCACGGCGAACGACAGGGCGAGATAGCGGCGCTTCCGCCGCGTGCGGTCAATTTTTTGCATGGATGGGCCTCCTTTGCGCCATGCGGCGGAGAAGTTGGGGGATGGTCGCCTCGAAGCTCACGCCGTACCAGCGGGCATCCGGTTCGCGCCGGGTCTCGGCGATGGTGTCCGCAACGTAGGCGGAGGCCAGCTCCATGGCATCGTGTACGCTCCAGCCGAGCGTCAGCGCGCCTGCGCAGGTGCTGGCGAACAGGTCGCCCGTGCCGTAGAACACGGCGGGAACATACGGCGCGCTGCACTGCGACACCGCGCCCGCGGCATCCATGCACGCCACGCCGACGCGGCCCGGCTCCGTCCGGACGCCGGTCAGGATGGCCGTGCGCGCCCCGAGCGCGAGCAGCCGCTCCAGGAGCGTGCGGATGTAGCTGTCGTCATGCGTCTCACGGTATTCCAGCCCGGTCAGCAGGCAGGCCTCCGTGATGTTCGGCGTGATGAGGTCAGCCTGCGCGCAGAGCGTGCGGAGCACGGCGGGGAAGTCTGGCTCCAGCCCGGCATACAGCGCGCCGTGGTCGGCCATGACAGGGTCCACGAGCCGCATGGCGGGGAAGCGCGTGAAGAAGTCGAGCGCCTGATCCACCTGAGCCCTGCCGCCGAGATAGCCGGTGTAGATCATGTCGAACTGCAGGCCGAGCTGCTGCCAGTGGTCCGCGACCGGCGTGAGCGAGAGCGGCTCATAGCGGAAGCCCTCGAAGGCGGTGTGCGCCGAGAGGACGGCCGTCGGCAGCACGGCGCATTCCAGCCCCATGGCGGAGAGCACCGGCAGCGCAACGGTCAGCGAGCATTTTCCGATGCAGGACAGGTCCTGCATGGTGACGATTCGTTTCATAATCATGACTCCAGAGCGTAAGTTCATATTCATTATAACGCGCTTTTGCCGGAAAGGAAAGCCCTGCTGCGAAAAAAGGCATTCCGGCCCGTTAAAAAGTTTTTTGGAAAATATTGTGGTTAGGACTTGAAATAACCACAAGATATAGTATAATAGGGGTGCGTGAACGACGACCGGATGCTGCACTGCCTCAAAAAATGCGCAGCGGGAAACGGCTGGGATCGTTCTGAAAGGATCGAGAATTCGGAGTAACACAGAGAAACGGGCAAAGCCCAGGGAGAGAATACCATGAAGATCATCAAGAGAAACGGAGCGGAAGAGACGTTCCGCATCGAAAAAATCATCGTGGCCATCACAAAGGCCAACAATGCGGCCGAGGAGGCCGAGCGCCTGACGCCGCTGCAGATCGACCGCATCGCGCAGGCCGTCGAGATCCGCTGCGAGGAAATGAACCGCAGCCTGTCCGTCGAGGAGATCCAGGATCTCGTCGAGGACCAGATCATGGCGCACGGGGCCTTCGAGGTCGCCAAGCGCTATATCACCTATCGCTATACCCGCAGCCTTGTCCGCCAGTCCAACACGACGGACGACCGCATCCTGTCCCTCATTGAGTGCAACAACGAGGAGGCCAAGCAGGAGAACGCCAACAAGAACCCGACCATCAACGCCGTGCAGCGCGACTATATGGCGGGCGAGGTCTCGAAGGACATCACGCGCCGCATCCTGCTGCCGCGCGACATCGTCGAGGCGCATGAGGCCGGTATCATCCACTTCCACGATGCGGATTACTATGCCCAGCATATGCACAACTGCGACCTCGTCAATCTCGAGGACATGCTGCAGAACGGCACGGTCATCTCCGGCACGCTCATCGAAAAGCCGCATTCCTTCTCTACGGCCTGCAATATCGCTACGCAGATCATCGCGCAGATCGCCTCGAACCAGTATGGCGGTCAGTCCATCTCTCTGACGCATCTGGCCCCATTCGTGGACGTCAGCCGCCGGAAGATCCGCGAGAGTGTGGTGCGCGAGATCAGTGAGCTCGGGGCCGAGGCCGCGGAGGAGCGTATTTCCAAGATCGTCGAGGAGCGCCTGCGCGAGGAGATCAAGCGCGGCGTGCAGACCATCCAGTATCAGGTCGTCACGCTCATGACGACGAACGGCCAGGCGCCGTTCATCACGGTGTTCATGTACCTCGGTGAGGCGCGTAATCCGCAGGAGAAGCACGATCTGGCCATCATCATCGAGGAGACGCTCCGTCAGCGCTATCAGGGCGTGAAGAACGAAAAGGGCGTCTGGATCACCCCGGCCTTCCCGAAGCTCATCTATGTGCTCGAGGAGGACAACATCCACGAGGATTCGAAGTATTTCTACCTGACGCGGCTGGCTGCGGAGTGCACGGCGCGCCGCATGGTGCCGGACTATATCTCCGAGAAGAAAATGCGTGAGCTCAAGCTCTCGAAGGGCGAGACGCCGGGCAACGGCGATGTCTACACCTGCATGGGCTGCCGCAGCTTCCTGACGCCGGATTCCTCCGGCAACGGCTGGGACAACGTGGCCAATGCCGGGAACTATGAGCCGGGCAAGCCGAAGTATTACGGCCGCTTCAACCAGGGCGTCGTGACGCTGAACCTTGTCGATGTGGCGCTGTCCTCCGGCAAGGAAATGGACAAGTTCTGGAAAATTTTCGACGAGCGGCTGGACCTGTGCTACCGCGCACTGATGTGCCGTCACGAGCGCCTGAAGGGCACGCTGTCCGACGCGGCCCCCATCCTGTGGCAGTATGGCGCGCTGGCGCGCCTGCCGAAGGGCGAGCCCATCGACAAGCTGCTCTACAACGGCTATTCGACCATCTCGCTCGGCTATGCGGGCCTGTATGAGTGCGTGAAGTATATGACGGGCAAGTCCCACACCGATCCCTCGGCGACGCCGTTTGCGCTGGATGTTATGCGCTATCTGAACGCGGCCTGCGCCAAGTGGCGCGCGGAGACGCACATCGACTTCAGCCTCTACGGCACGCCGCTGGAATCCACGACCTACAAATTTGCCAAGTGCCTGCAGAAGCGCTTTGGCATCGTCCCCGGCGTGACGGACAAGAGCTATATCACGAACTCCTATCACATCCATGTGACGGAGAAGATCAACGCCTTCGACAAGCTGGCCTTTGAGTCGCAGTTCCAGGCCCTTTCGCCCGGCGGCGCCATCAGCTATGTCGAGGTGCCGGATATGCAGAACAACATCGATGCCGTGCTCGAGGTCATGAAGTTTATCTACGACAACATCATGTATGCCGAGCTGAACACGAAGTCCGATTATTGCCAGGTCTGCGGCTACGACGGCGAGATCGAGGTGCTGGAGGACACGGACGGCAAGCTCGTCTGGACCTGCCCGAACTGCGGCAACACCGACCAGAGCAAGATGAATGTCGCCCGCCGCACCTGCGGCTACATCGGCACGCAGTTCTGGAATCAGGGCAGAACGCAGGAGATCAAGGAACGCGTGCTGCACCTGTAAGACGTGCTTCTGTGCCCAAAGTTCCAATATTCCGGGTGGGGCTGCTGTTAACGGCAGCCCCACCGATATTTCGGGAGGAAAAACCATGTTCGGCGATCTGCATATCCATATGATCCTCGACGGCGTGTATTATCGCGCTGCCATCGACGCGCAGAAGGAGCATCCGCTTGACGGCCTCGTCCGCGCGCGGCTGTCTGATTATCAGGCGCGCGGGGTCTGCCTCCTGCGCGACGGCGGGGACGCCTGGGGCGTCAGCCTGCGGGCGCGGGAGCTGGCGGGGGAATACGGCATCGATTACCGCAGTCCAGCCTTTCCCATCTACCGCCGCGGGCACTATGGGGCCTTCATCGGCTGCGGCTTCGACACGGAGGACGAATACCGCGCCCTGCTGGACGAGGCAGGGGAGAAGCGGGCGGACTTCATCAAGCTCATGATCTCCGGCCTCATCGATTTTGACCACTTCGGCGTCCTGACGGAGCCGGGCCCGGAGCCGCAGGACATCCGCCGGATGATCGAGCTGGCCCACGCGGCCGGATTTGCCGTTATGGCGCATGCAAACGGTGACCGCGCCGTTACGGCGGCCCTGCAGGCGGGGGTGGACTCCATCGAGCATGGAGCCTACCTTTCCGAGAGCGTGCTGCTCCGCATGGCGCAGCAGCGCACGCTGTGGGTGCCGACGCTCTCGACCATCGGGAACCTGATCGGCAGCGGGCGCTATCCTGACGCCGTGCTGAAGCGCCTGCTCGCCCAGCAGCAGGAGGCCGTCCGCTTTGTCGCCGCGCACGGCGGCCGCATCGGCCTCGGCAGCGATGCCGGGGCGTGGCATGTGATGCACGGACAGGCCATTCCGGACGAGCTCGGGTATCTCACTGCAGCGCTCGGCCCGCGCACGGAGCCGCTTCTGCTGGAGGCCGAAGCGTACGCTTCTGTTACATTCTGCCGAAAGTGACCGTTGATTTGCCGAAATTTCTCCGATATAATAATGAAAAATGCCAAAAGGAGAGAGAACGGTATGCAATATGTGCTTTTTAATCCGCAGGCCGGAAACGGCAGCGGTGCGCAGCAGGCACGCGCTCTGGACGCGCGCTTCCCGGAGGAGACGTTTTCCTATACCGATATGACAACGATCAGCGACTATGCGGCCTGGCTCGGCACGCTCCCGGCGGATGCGTCCCTTATCATCGCGGGCGGTGACGGCACGCTGAACCGCTTTCTCAACGACACGGACGGCATGGCCCTCCCGGAGCAGCTCTATTATTTCGCCACCGGCAGCGGAAACGACTTCCTGCATGACCTTGGCCTTGAGAAGGGCGCGGACCCGGTCCCCGTGACGCAGTATCTGCGCGATCTGCCCACGGTCACGGTGAACGGAAAGCACTGGCGCTTCCTCAACGGCATCGGCTACGGCATTGACGGCTACTGCTGCGAGGTCGGCGACGCTCTGCGCGGCAAGTCCGACAAGCCCGTGAATTATACGGCCATCGCCATCAAGGGCCTGCTGTTTCACTTCCACCCGGCTAACGCCGAGGTCACGGTCGATGGCAAGACGAAGCGCTATCGCCGCGTCTGGCTCGCGCCGACGATGAACGGCCGCTTTTACGGCGGCGGCATGATGGTCACGCCGGACCAGCATCGCGGCAATGCTGAGGGCAAGGTCAGCGTGTGCGTCATGCACGGCAGCGGCAAGATCAAGACATTGGCGGTATTCCCGTCCATTTTCAAAGGCGGCCATGTGAAGCACACGGAAATGGTCGAGATCCTGACGGGTCATGACATCGAGGTGCGCTTTGACCGTTCCTGTGCGCTGCAGATCGACGGCGAGACCATCCGGAATGTGACTTCCTACAGCGTCCACGCGGGCGTCCCTGCGCGGGTCTGACAGAAAAAACGGCCGGAGTATGTATTCCTCCAGCCGACGGTGTGTCAAAAAAGCCTCGCAGAGTTCGCCGTCCGCAGGCGGCGAATCAAATCGGATCATTTTCTCCGGCGGCGTGTACGTCGGAGAAAATACTGCGCAGTCCGCCAGTGTGCGGATCGTCCGGCAAAGGCGGACGATTGTGCGCGCAGCGGACTGTAGTCCCTTTGTATGGAAAGCCCAAAGGGCTTTCCATACAGTTAATTGGCCGGAGCGCTCAGCGCTCCGGCCGTTTTATGTGGGTTTTACTGCTTCGTGAAGACCATGGGGAACAGATCGCCCAGCATCTCGCTGAGAGACTGCAGGTCCATCGCGTCGCCCGTGACGGACGTGAAGGTCAGCTTGCCGCCCTCGAGCGTGTAGGAAACATAGTCCTCTTCGGAGAAGTCGGCTTCCTGCTCCTCAAAATAGAGCTTGCCGTCAGCTGCCTTATAGACGCCGGACTCCTCGTCCTCTTCCAGAGAGCTCAGCAGGGACTCTTCGTCGAGCCGGCTGATCTGCTCGGCGACATAGTCCGAAACGCTGGAGCCGGTGCTCTGCTCGAAGGCAGCGTCGAAGTCCTCGCGGGACAGTCCGGATTCCTCGGCGGTCTTGTAGAGCACCGCCTCAATGGCGGAGCCGCAGCCCTGCAGATAGGTGTGCAGCGCGGTAACGGTGGCTTCCTTGTCGGCCTGCATGGAATAGGTGCCGTCTTCGCCCAGCGTCAGAGTGTAGGGAACGGGCAGGGTCAGGTCGGCCAGATCCTCTTCGGCAAGGCCGAGCTGGGTCATGGCGGAGTTCAGGGCAGGGGCCAGATCGAGATCGATCTTGTAGGTACCGGGCAGGTCGGACTTGCCGCCGCCGCAGCCGGCGAGCGCAAGGACAAGGGCCAGCGCCAGCAGGCACAGTGCGAGAGACTTTACATGTTTCATGATTTTCTTCCTTTCTTCTTTGCAAAGAATGCAAGTTGATTATAGCATAACAGAATGTGGGTGTCAATCCATCGGGCGGCCGTTTAGAACGGCTTCTGCCAGCCGGTCGCCCTCGTAGCGGAGCTTCAGCGAAAAAAACGGCGCATGCTCCCGCATAAGGCGCAGGAAAATGCGGTCCCCTTCCCACTGCGGCAGGGCGGCGAACTGTGCCTCCGGGATCCACGCCAGCTCACCCTCGTCGCAGTCCCGCAGGCTCCCGCGGCAGGCCGAGGCGTGGAACAGGTGCATGTATTCGCCCTCCCAGCAGTCGCTGACGAAGGTCACGATGCCGCAGTAGCGGTACTCCGTCAGCTCCAGCCCCGTTTCCTCGCGGAATTCGCGGCAGACGCAGTCGTCCGGGCTTTCGTTTTCTTCAAATTTTCCGCCGATGCCGATCCACTTGTCGTGATTCGGATCGTTTTTCTTTTTGTTGCGGTGCAGCAGGAGCCAACTCCCGTTCTGCTCCAGATAGCAAAGCGTGGTATTCTTCATAGCGATCTCCCGAAAAAAGCCCCTGCAATCGCATGACGGTTGCAGGGGCCGGTTTTATTCTGCGGCGCTGGGATTGGTGGCGGGGTTCACGATGACTCGCACAGCATTGTGCAGGTTCTCCGCGACGCAGTGCGCCTGCCCCTTGGCCTGCTCGCCGTCAAGCGTCCAGTCCATGTCGGCGGGGGCGTCGATCTCCAGATGGCTGGCGCTCGTGAACGTCAGCATGGGCGTGTGGTAATCCTGCGTCGTCAGGGCCAGCACGCAGTCGCTCAGCTCCATCAGGCTCTGCGGCTTGCGCACGAGCAGCAGCTCGAACACGCCGTCGTTCATGTCCACGATCTCCGGGGAGAGCGTCAGAATGCCCGCAACGGATGTGGAGTTGCTGATGGCGCCGAAGATATAGTCGTCCTCGAGCACGGTCTCGTGGTCGAGCAGAAAGCGCACATGGCGGCTGCGGATGGACGGCAGCTCTTTGATGCCGCCGAGCACATAGGCCAGATGGCCCAGCGCATTTTTTACGCTCTGCGACGTGGCGTAGGATGCGCGGGTGAACGCGCCGAACGAGGCGACATAGGAGAAGCAGCGGCCGTTGAAGCTGCCGAGGTCCAGTGTGCGCGGCTCGCCCTCGACGATGTCGCGCGCGGCCTGCAGCAGGTTGCGCGACAGGTGCATGCTGCTGGCAAAGTCGTTCGTGCTGCCTGCGGGGATGTAGCCGATGGGCGTGTCGCTTCCGGCCGCATAGACACCGGAGACGACCTCATTGAATGTGCCGTCGCCGCCTGCGCAGACCACGCAGTCGAATTCGCGGCAGCGGGATGCTGCGACCTGCGTTGCGTCGCCGCGGGCAGCTGTTGTATAGACCGTGACGTCGTAGCCGCCGCGGTTGAAAATGCTGACGATCTCCGCCAGCGCGCGGTTCGCACGCTTTTTTCCCGAGCAGGGGTTCAGAATGAGCAGCAGCCTCTTCATCGCATGATCCTCATGCGGAAACGCACCCAGACAAAGATGCAGCCTGCGGCGATCACAAGGCCGATGCCGAGCAGCACCCACTGCTCCTTGGAGCGCGGCTTGCGGATATGGAACGGCATCACAAAGCTGGCGCCAGTCAGCGCCATAACAACGAGCAGCGCCCCATGCAGGATCGCGGCACGCTGGAAAATGTCGAGGAAGCAGAAGAAAAACGGGAAAATGAGCGCGGCTGAGGTGATGGGAAGGCCCGTGTAGGTCTTGCGGCACTCGTCCGTCTCCTGCTGGCGCAGCTCCTCCGTCACGTTGAAATAGGCAAGGCGAATGAGCCCGGCGAGCACATAGAGCGCCGCGATCAGCACGGCATACCAGACAGAGCCGCACACGACGATCGTGATGACGGCGGGCAGGATGCCGAAGGCAACGATGTCGCACAGAGAGTCAATCTGAATGCCGAAGCCCTTCTGCTCCGCCGTGCGGTTCTTCTTCGTGCGGGCGACGCGGCCGTCAAACATATCGCAAAGACCGCTGAACATCAAACAGAGGATTGCCAGCAGCGGGTGGTGGGCGACGGCCAGCCCGATGCCGGTCACGGCAGACAGCAGGCTGAGGTAGGTCAGAATGACCGTGTAATCATAGAAACCAATCATAAATAACTCCTTCTGCCGCAGGGCGGCACCGGAAAACGGACGTCGGATAGACGAATCATAGTCGTCTTGTTATTATCCCACATTTTCGGCGATTCGTCAAGTCCCGGTATTTTCCGACAGAATGCGGCAGAGCAGGACGGAAAAGGCGTGGTCCTGCGCGGGCTTCCGGGCAGCCGTACGGTGCAGGCGGACACCGCCGCGGCGCAGGCGGGCGGACTCGGCGCGAACGGTGAGCAGAGCGTCGATATTGTCCTTTGTGTAGGCATGGCCCGCCGGATGCAGGGCCTGCGCGCTGCGCGCAAGGCACAGGGCGGCAAGGCCGTAGTCCTGCGTGATCACAACGTCGCCGGGGCGCAGGTGCGACAGCAGCAGATAGTCCGTGCTGTCGTGCCCGCAGTCCGCAACAAAGACCTCCACGCCGGGAATGGAAAAGACATGCGCCGTGTCGCAGAACAGCAGACACGGCACATGGAAGGCGGCGCATTGCCGCACGGTCTCGCGGACGACGGGGCAGCCGTCCGCATCGATCAGAACGCGCATGGGCTTCAGTGGCGGGGCGTCAGCAGGCCGCGCTTGTCGTGGATGACATTGCGCGGGCAGGCCATGGCGCACATGCCGCAGGAGAGGCACTTATCCGCGTAGATGAAGGCGCGGTTTTCCGAAACGACGATGGCTCCGGCCGGGCAGGTGCGCTCGCACAGACCGCAGCCGATGCAGCTCACGGCGCAGACATCGCGGCAGCGGGCGTCCTTGTTCGAGCAGAGGACGACAATGGGGTTGTCCTCGAGCCGCAGGTGGATGACGCGCTGCGGGCAGGCCTGATAGCACGCGCCGCAGCCGATGCAGCGGCTCTCGTCGACCTCGGCCACGCCGTAGGAGTTCAGCGAGATCGCGCCGAAGCGGCAGACCTCCATGCACGCACCGCAGCCGGTGCAGCCGTAGAGGCAAAGATCGTAGCCCTCCGGGCTCTGGTTGGCGCGGCAGCCGCCGTTGCAGTGGACGCAGGCAACCTTGGACGGGAACTTCTTTCTGACTTTCATCTCATGCAACCTCCCCGTTATTTGCGTGCATAGGGCGTGTCGGTCAGCGGCAGACTGGTGCGCGGCTCGCCGTCGAGCCGGTAATAGGCATCTGCAATGGCCGGTGCGGTGGGGATCGAGGTGATCTCACCGATGCCGATCGCGCCGCAGGCCACGTTCAGGCCCGGCTTGTCGATGACAATGGCCTTGATCTCCGGCACCTGATGGGCACGGAACAGACCGAGCGTGCCGAAGCGCGCCGTCGGACGGCAGTTTTCGTCGATGGGATACTGCTCCGTCAGGGCATAGCCCATGGACATGACGACGCCGCCCTCGATCTGGCCCTCGCAGGAGAGCGGGTTGATGGCCTTGCCGACGTCGTGCGCGGCTATCATTTTGCGGATGAGGCCGGTCTTCTCGTCGAGGATGCAGACCTGCGTGGCGTAGCCGTAGGCGACGTGGGAGACCGGGTTCGGCACGTCCGCACCGAGCGGGTCGGTCTTCGCGAGGTATTCGCCGTAGAATTCTTTCCCGATGAGGTCGCTGAGCGACTTTCCGGCCAGCGCCTCGTGGAGCTGCAGGCAGGCGCGGCGGCAGGCCTCGCCGGTCACAAGCGTCTGGCGGGAGCCGGACGTGTCGCCGGAGTCCGGGGCAATCCAGGTGTTGGAACGCTCATAGACGATGTCGTCGCGGGAGAGGTTCGTGTTTGAGCAGACCATCTGCACCAGCACGGTGCCGAGGCCCTGCCCGATGCACGAAGCGCCGGAATAGATATGGACCTTGGAATCGCCCTCGACGATGAGCTTGCAGCGGCCCCAGTCCGGCAGGCCGACGCCGAGGCCGGCATTCTTCATGGCGCAGGCGATGCCCTTGATCTTGGCGTTGTCGTATTCGTCCTTTACGGCAAGGAGCGTCTCCACAAGGCCGGTAGAGTCATCGACGATCTGCCCGTTCGGCAGCACACCGCCGGGACGGATGGCGTTGCGGTAGCGGATCTCCCACGGGGAGATGCCGACAAGGTCGGCCGCGCGGTTCAGCAGCGTCTCCACGGCGAAGCACGTCTGCGTGACGCCAAAGCCGCGGAACGCACCGGCAGGCGGATTGTTTGTATAGTAGGCATAGCCGTCGATCTCGAAGTTTTCGTAGGCATAGGGACCGGCGGCGTGCGTGCAGGCGCGCTCGAGCACCGGGCCGCCCAGCGAGGCGTAGGCGCCAGTGTCAGAGACGACCTTGGCCTTCACACCCTGAATGATGCCGTTTTCGTCCACGCCCATCGTGAAGTCCATCTCGAAGGGATGGCGCTTCGGGTGGATGAGCAGGGACTCGGCGCGCGTCAGCTTGCACTTGACGGCGCGTCCGGTCTTATAGGCGATGAGCGCGGCCAGCGGCTGGACGGTCATGTCCTCCTTGCCGCCGAAGCCGCCGCCAACGAGGGCATTCTGGATCTTGACCTTCTCGGGCGGCAGGCCGAGGGCCATCGTGACCTCGTGCAGCGTGGTGTGGGCGCTCTGGTCCGTCGTGTAGAGGCGGATGCCGTCTCCGTCCGGCACGGCCACGGCGCATTCCGGCTCAAGGAAGGCGTGCTCCGTGAACGGGGTGGAGAAGTGATCCTGCACGACAAATTTCGAGTGGGCAATGGCCTCCTCGGCATTGCCGCGGGAGACGTGCTTGTGCGCCAGCAGGTTGCCCTTGCGGTGGACGAGCGGCGCATAGGGCGCGGCCGCCTCCTCTGGGTTGTGCACGGCGGGCAAAATCTCATATTCCACCTTGACGAGTTTCTTGGCCTTTTCCAGAATCTCCGGCGTCTCAGCCGCGACAAGGGCCAGTGCGTCGCCGAGGAAGTGGACGACGCCGCCGACGGGGACCATGACGTCCCAGTCGTGGACGATGTGTCCGATGATGTTCTCGCCCGGCACATCCGCTGCGGTCAGCACGCAGATAACGCCGGGCAGCGCGGCCGCCTTGGACGTGTCGATGGACAGCACGCGGGCGCGCGGATATTTGCTGCGCACGGCGGAGCCGTAGCACATTTTTTCGGGGTAGTAATCGTCGGGGTATTTGCCGGTGCCGAGGACCTTCTCCTCGACGTCCAGACGCTGGACACGGGAGCCAATCTTCCAGTCCGTCGTGGCGGGCAGGGGGATCTTCTTTTCGCGCAGGATCTTCCCGGCCAGACGGATGGCCTCGACAATCTTGACATAGCCGGTGCAGCGGCAGTAGTTGTTGCGGATGGCCCAGCGGATCTGCTCCTCCGTCGGGTCCGGCGTGCGGTCGAGCAGGGCCTTGGCGCACAGCACCATGCCGGGGATGCAGAAGCCGCACTGCACGGCGCCAGCCTCGCCGAAGGCGAAGGTGTAGGCGGCCTTTTCAAAGTCGGAAAGGCCCTCGACCGTCAGGATGTGCTTGCCGTCGAGCCGCTCGGTATCCGGAACGCAGGCGCGGCAGGGCTCGCCATTGATGAGCACGGTGCATGCGCCGCAGGCACCCTCGCTGCAGCCGTCTTTTACGGAGGTGAGATGCAGCTCATCGCGCAGGTAGCGCAGCAGCTTCTGCTTTTTGGCGACGGTAACTTCGGCACCGTTTATGTAAAATGTTGCCATGGAAACAGGTCCCCTTTGTAAAATAATCCGGTCGCAGCCGGTGGACGGGCTCGTATCACTCAGATTATACTATAAATAGAGAAAGCCTGCAAGGCAGAGACTAACTTTTTTTGCGATTTTTTTCTGAATTTTGACTTATAACAATAAAAAACTACAAGGAAATCGCGATTTTTCTATCGATAAGCTAAAACTTTTTTTGTACCCGGCAAAAAATGCGGGAAAGGATTGAAAATCGGGTGTGGATTTGGTACACTATCTAAGAAATGAAAATGCGGAGTTTCGGCTTTTTTGCGCCGCATGCGCCGCATGGGTAATATAGCAGACTGTCAAAAAACCTGCCAAGCCAAAAGTTTCGGAGGGAAGAAAAGTGTGAAAGGAAACC
>ENA-ORTU01002707-ORTU01002707.1-human-gut-metagenome-genome-assembly--contig:-NODE-2707-length-15626-cov-11.668229_pt1 | contig 15626 bp, 10 predicted proteins | sample MGYA00241910_ERZ509184 | MGnify/ENA primary metagenome ERZ509184 (study PRJEB26280, sample SAMEA2338847) | human gut metagenome | biome: human gut; feature: human-associated habitat; material: faeces... | reverse complement strand
GCATGTTTATATACATAGTGCCATTCCTTATCTCTACAGTGGCCGGAAGCATAGTGGCAACAATTGTCATGCTGATTTTAAAGAAAAATGGAGCACTGACAGTATTTAAGGAAAATCTTGAGTAATATCCAGGGCTATGGCTTTATAAGAAGCTTCATGAGCTCATCCTGACAGATAGGCCTAGAGTAGTGATAGCCCTGAAAACAGGTGACGTCGAACTGCCTGAGATAGCTCTCAAGGCTATCATTTTCTATGCCTTCAATACATATCTTTAAGTCTGCGGCATTGGCAAAATTAATCATTCCGATTACAAGTGCCTGCTTCTTTTTCTCCTCGAGAATGTCTTTAACAAAGAACATATCTATCTTGATACCCTCTACAGGAAGTTCAAGCATCATCTGAGATGAAGAGCTTCCTGTGCCATAGTCATCCATAGTGATGTGGATTCCGGCTTCCCTGAATGCAGTGACGGTTTTCTTTATCATAGATATAGGCAGATCTCTGCATCGCTCTGTAATCTCTATCCACAGCTGTGAAGGTGGAAAATCATACTCTTTAAGAATTGCCAGAGTATCTTTTACAAAGTTTTCCTTTTCAAGCTGTTCTGAGGATGCATTTACATTGATGAAAAAGCCCGGTTTTATCTTTGCAAATTCACTGGCTGAGCTTATTGCAGTCCTCATGATATAATTTCCTAGCTCATACATAGCCGGGGTATCCTCAAGCCAGTCGATAAACAGTCCGGGTGGCACCGTGCCAAAAGGCTCCTTTTTCCAGCGAACCAGAGCCTCAGCACCCATTATTTCACCATTGCAAGCCTTTACAATGGGCTGAAACTCTACAAAAAAGCCATCACAGCTATTGATAACCGACTGATGAATGATTTTCATGATATCTATATGCGAGCTGCCATTGAACCTGACCATATCATTGAAAAATAACAAATTAGGGCTGTGAAGCTCCTTCGCGCGGTCTAGAGTGTATTCCACCTTGCTGATGACAGTTGAGGTATCACCATCATAATCCTTGAGAATCAGACACGCAGCATATATATCAAACTCAAATTTAAAGCATTTAAAGAAATACATGGACTTTATTGTATCGGCAATTTTTTGATAGAAGGCCTTGGCCAAGGCACGGTCTGCTTCCTTTACCACAAATACAAACTTGCAATTATTCATATAGTAGGTAGCGGTGCTGCCATCCATCATGTCGATGAACTTGAGCGCAAGCTCACGCTGGATTGCAGTGTTGAAATTGGAACCATACAGTATATTGAACTCATCTATATGACCTATCTCCACCTCGATTATGGCTACAGACCTGTTTTCCATGATATAGCCGTTGATGTCTCTTTCAAACTTTGACTGACCATAAAGATATGTATATGGGTCGATATCCGGAAGGGTATTTTCGTTTCTGAGCACGAGGACATGGTAGCGGTGTCCGTCATCACCGGTAAAAATATCAGAATAAAATCCCATCATATATTCTTTGGTATGCTTTCCCATGCGGACATAAAATATATCATCCGGTTTTTCGCCATTTAAGCGATAGCGGATTTCCTGCTTATATTCCGGCAGGTCAACGTCGTTGACACAAGAGCTCAGCTGTTCAAAGAAGCAGGTATGCTCGCCGGCTTCAAAGCCGAAAAAATCAGCTGTCTTATCCGGTACGTATGATAAGTCATTATCCAGGTCGGTGATGATAGGATATATCCCGTCTGATAATTCTGAAATTTTATCAATAAATTCCTTGTATATCGTGTGTTCTATCATAAATTAAAACTCCATATGTGTATAATGCACAAAATTCTTTTATTATTATAGCATATGTATACATTATATACAATAAGTTAGTTGGGCTCTGAAAATGAAATTTAGGTATGAAGCATTAATATAAATTAATGATTTTAGTGTGTCATTTATATATTTGAAGGTATACTGATGACTGAAATATACCATCAGCTGCTTCAAATGCAACGTCACCATCATATTTGCCGGCAACAGAGCGGATGGATGACAGACCTATACCATAGTCGTCCCTCTTAGAAGAACGGTATTTTCCGTTTTGGATGGTAACATGTCCGTCAAAGCTGTTGTCCATAGTAATAATAAGTGTCTTATAGTGTACGTGGGCATGCAGTCGGATAAAGTGCGATGATTTCTCGTTCAAAGAATCAGAAGTATCCATGCGTCTGCAGGCTTCTATAGCGTTTTCTATCAGATTTCCAAATACCAGGCACAGGTCATTGTCCAAGGCCGCATCATCGGTTTCCGGAACAATAAGCTTTGTCTCAAGAGCGATATTTTCATTTCTGCATATGGCACTATAGTATGACAGAATGGAATTGACTACCCTGTTTTCGCAATAGCTTGCAGGCGCAGATGGTATGCTGTGGATCAGGGCATCCAGGTATTCATTCAGCTGTTTATTTTCAGTGTTTGCGAGGCCTTTTATTGCAACCAGCTGGTGACGCAGATCGTGACGCTGCTTCTTAAAAAGCTGTTCGTTTGTTGTGATGAGCGAATTATATTTCTTCTGCTCCAACAGGGAATGCTCAAGGAGATTCATATCGAATATGAGTCTTTCATTCTCACGTTTTATCATGAGCATATCGCTTATATTAAGCCCCATTATAATTCCCATGATTATAATGAAAAGCAGAGTTCCAATCTGGTACAGTAATGACAATGAGGCCACAAATTTTAAATGATAATTGATTATCTCAGCACATGAAGCAAGTGCCAGTATGAATACCGGAACCATCAGCCGTTTTGCCCTGCTGTTTTGGCTACGAACAGCCTCAAGGATGATGTATGCAGTCAGGAAGCAAAGTATGAGAGGCAGAATGACATGGAACACGTACATGCTCTGGGATAGTGCAACCGTACCGCTAAGCTGTAAGACACAAGCGACAAGGTCAAGCACGGTGAGGAGCTTCGCGATAGCTATAATTGGCTTGTCATTCTTAAAACCAACTGCAAGCCTGCAGAAATACAGCAGCGGAATCATCTGCGAGAAAAGCCCTATAAAAGCACACAGATACAGCAGTGTAGGGTTTTTGACTATGACACCTGTGTAGTTGCACTCGCCGATAGACCACATGCCGGCCATGAGTGAGAAGAATCCAAAATGAAATATCATCTTGCAAACCTCTTTATCGTAGTATAAAAGCATTAGTGAGATAAATATAAACAAAACACCTGCGGCAAGCTCAAGCAGTGCTATAAAGAATGACCATTTATTCAGCTTTAACAGAGTGAAAAATAAGGATTTGTATGCTCCGTAGATAGGAGAATATACCGTAAGCGAGCTTCTGGTAACAGGAGACAGATACTCTATGCGAAGCTCTGTATCACCTGAATGACCGTCAGTGCCTATCAGGTACCCCTCGGTTGCGGGATCCTTCATATAGGATGGATAGTTTTCGGCCCTGCCAAACTCATATATGAGGTCATCGTCCAGATAGACCTTCGCAGGGGAATAGACAGTTTTTATGTAGATTGGATCATCCTTGTTCAGGTTGATATGTGTGGTGACGGTGACATGTGTGCGCGGCGAAAGGTGCTTAAAGGTATGTGGAAATGTGATTTCTTCTTTATCTGAATCCGAGCCCTCAACTACGGCATATGCAGAGCTTACGATAGTGGCTTCAGGATAGCTCGCCTGGCTCATAATCATGTTTTTTGAGGAAAGAAGCAGTATGCAAATCAGTGTAAGCAGTATAATTGTCAGATAGGGAATATTTCGTATAGCGCTAATTTTTTTCATAATCCGGGCTCCTTGCAGTGTATTACTTTTGACAGTCTAGCTCATATCAAATCAATAGGAAAGTGCCTTATTTAAGCCCTCTGGTGTGATCAAAGTAGTATCTCTCCAGAGCCTTTTTGGCTTTGCCGGAGAGCTCTCTCTTGATAGGGATATTTGTGTCATCGGCCATCACGAAGCATTTGAGTGAAGTATCAATGCGTGTGACATACGACAGGTTTACCGCGTAGCTTTTGTGCGGCAGAAAAAACAGCTCAGCGGGCAGCTGATCTGAAAGCTCTGAAAGCTTCTCATAGCAGATGATTTCCTCATTTTCTTTTAAATGTATGAAAATCTGCCTGGCTCTCTGCTCTATGTACATGATATCAGAAAGGGCAAGCCTCTCCATACTCTTGTTTCTCTTCACATAAAGAGATGGGGCATCGGATTTCTTCAGCATGGCAAGGTGAAGAATGTTACTTAGCTCAGCTGCAGAAACCGGCTTTTCGATATAGCCGATGGCAGACAGCCTGTAGCTTTCCAAGGCATGTTCCGTGCTTGTTGTGATGAAAGCAACCGGGATATCGGCATCTGTCTCGCGGATTATAGAGACTGCCTCGATGCCGGTCATGGAATCTTTCATGTATATATCCATGAGCAGCAGGTCATACTTTCCGTACTCATATGAGGCAAGAAAAGAATCTGCATCCGTAAAGACAGTGTATGTATTTTGGATATCGCTGTGGTTGAGAATATCACAAAGCAGCACGGTCTCTGCAGCTTCGTCCTCGCATACAGCTATATTAAGTGTTTGTGGCATGTTTATTCCTCTGTAGAATGTGAATGATTATAAATAATCATAATATAATATGAAATAAATATCAAATAAATATTGCTATTAAATATCCGAAATGCTAATATAATTATCAGCAGTTTATTAATTATTTTAAGGAGGTTTCAGTTATGAAATACTGTACAAATTGTGGCAGGCAGTTAGCTGATGATGAGGTATGCACATGTCGTCAGCAGGCACAGCCACAGGCACCAAATCAGACACAGGACAACAATGCACAGGCAGATAATGCAGCACATCAGGCACAGTTTAACGGACAGCCGCAGGGCAACGCACAGGGACAGTTCAACGGACAGCCACAGGGACAGTTCAATGGACAGCCACAGGGACAGTTCAACGGACAGCCACAGGGACAGTTCAATGGACAGCCACAGGGACAGTTCAACGGACAGCCACAGGGCAGCGCACAGTCGCAGGCGTTTGATAACTTCACACAGCAGGTGAGTGCAGCAGGACAGCAGCTGCAGAATGACAAGAATGTGGCATCTATCATCACATTCTACAAGGGTCTTGTTAAGAAGCCGGCACAGGCTGCAGCAGACTTTGTAAAGAATGCAAATATGGCATCAGGCTTTATATTTATTGGCTTATTTGCCATAGTAGAGGTAGTGCTGTCTGTAGTATATCTGTTATCAAGCGTAATTGGCAGCATAGGCGGCTTTGGATTCTCATTTTACCCGGCGAGCTTCTTTGAGGGAATCTTCTCAGGAATCGTAGGAGAGGCAGTGAGAGTACTCATTCTGGCAGCAGTCATTCTGGTTGTATTAAACGCAGTGCAGAAGGATAAAAAGGTGACATTTGCACAGACACTTTCAGCAGCATGTCTGTATGATGCAGTATACCTTCCGATTATCCTTGTGGCAGCAATCATCGACATAATCCCATTCCAGTTCTTTGGCAATGTGAGCAGCTGGCTGCATACATTTGCGGGAGTAGTAGGATATGTAAGCATATTCTTTGGAGTAAGGGCAATAGAAGAGGATGACAATAAGCTTCCACTCGTGTGTGGACTGGCATTCCTTGCAACAGCCATTGGTTCAACAATTGTAAATGCTATTTTCTAATTTAATATATCTGAAAAGCCGGATCCTGTGAGATTTTCTTGCAGGATCTTTTTTTATTTCTGGCTTTGAATAGCTATCATATATCTTACGATTTGTCAAGTACGAGTTTTGACACTTTTTGTGTAAATTGTCGTTGTTATTGCCATGCGCGGAATTGATGTATAATGATAATTAGATTAATTTGTTTAGTTAAAAACTAGCTGAATATATGAGTCAATGATAATATGAATTCTATAATAAGCAGGTTTATAAAACTCGGGAAGAGAGGCACCTATGACGCATAAAATCAAGGTACAGATGTTTGGCAATTTCAGAATGGACTATAACGGAGCACCATTTGTGGCGGAAAAAATGCATAAGGAAAGCCAGTTCAACCGCATGATGCAGGCTTTGATACACTATTCTGACTGCGGAATAGCAAAGGATAAGCTCGAGGAAATAGTAATCGGTGAGCGTGACATAGATGCACCTCACACGGCACTAAGAGTTATTGTATACAAGACAAAGCAAAAGCTCGCACAGCTTGGACTGCCGGGAAAGAACCTCGTATATTTGGAGGGAGGCATATATTACTGGACTCCGGATATAGAGATAGAAGAGGATGCAGCAGAGTTTGAGAAGCTCTATAACGAGGCCTGTGCACTGGAAAAGCAGATGCCACAGGAACCGGAGAGTGCAGAGACAGTGTGTGATGAGCGGATAAAGGAAATAGAAGACAATATGCTTGAGCTGTACATAAAAGCACTATATCTGTATAAGGGAGAGTTTTTGGCGGCATATACAGGCGAGACGTGGATAGCACAGGAGGCCAGACGCTATCACATTATGTTTGAGAAAATCATAAATGAAGCTGCGTATATACTGCGAAAGAGAAAACAATTCAAGGGACTGGAGAAGCTCGGAGTATATGCGGCAAAGGTCGACCCATTCAATGAGTGGGAGGAGCTCATCATGGAGGCGATGGTAGAGACCAGGCGCTATGATGAGGCGGAAGAGCTATACACGGATGTCGTGGACTATTATCTCAGGGAGTGCGGTATTTATCCATCTTCAAGACTCTTGGAAATCCTTGAGAAATACAGTAATCAGATGAATCATGCACATGAGATACTGGAAAACATCCAGGAGGGCATGAACGAGCAGGAGGAAACAGAAAGAGGTGGATATTTCTGCAGCTATCCGGTATTCAGAGGAATATACCAGGCGTCCATCCGTATTATGAAGCGCACAAGGGTACCTGTATATCTCATGCTCTGTACTCTGGAGGACGAGGAAGGCAGACAGGTACAGAGCGAGACAAAGATGAACAAGTATTCAAGGCAGCTTAAGAAGTGCGTTGGTGAATCAATCCGCTACAGTGACATATATACCTCGTATGGAAAGGTGCAGTTTCTTATCATGCTCATCGGAATCAAGCGTGAGGACTGCGAGATAGTGAAAAAGAGAATCAACCGCCAGTTCGCAAAGAAAAATCCGAGAGCCGCAGAGAAATGTCATGTGAACAGTATAGTTTGTGAGTTGTAAAGGAAATAGTACAAATAGGTTGGAAAAGCTACAAGGTGATTTTACACGATTAGAGGAAGTACTAATTTGATTATTTTATATATTATGGAGAAAATGTTATGAATGGTAAAGACAAGATATCAGTAATTATTCCATGCTACAATGTACAAAAATACATTATGAGATGCTTTGATTCAATTTACAGCCAGACATATGGCTTTGAAAATCTCGAAGTGATACTCATAGATGATTTATCAACAGACAATACATGGTCTATATTAGAATCCTTACAAAGACAATACCCGGAGAATGTTATATCTCTTAAAATACAGAAAAAAGGAAAGTGTGGCGGTGCACGTAATCTGGGAATGGATATCTGCACCGGCAAATATATCACATTTGTGGATGCGGACGATTATGTGCATCCGGATATGCTCAGGGTGCTGTATGATAGAATGACAGAGGACGATTATGATGTGGCACAGTGTGGTGTATCGTGCTTTAAAGCAGATAAGCCAAATGTATTAGAAGTAAATGATTTTGAAATTCAAAGGCTTGATTTGGATAATGTTGATAATAGGAAAAATCTCATTATAGGTCTGACCGGATTTACTAATGTAACAGCATGGGCAAAGCTATACTCGACCAAATTTATAATAGAACATAATCTAAGATTTATAGAAGATGTATATTATGAGGATACACATTTTTCTATGCTTTGTGTGTTACTTGCAAAGAAATATTGTAAGGTGCAATCGACATTATACTATTACTTTGAGAATACAGAGGGCATTATACGTTCTGAAATTAGCAATGCAAAGATCCGGGATGCTAAGATTATTATGGATCATATAAGGCAGGCTATTCAAAGTAGAAAAGCAGAACTGGGAAATGTAATTGAGCAGTGTTATTGTGAAATCCAGACATTTTTGTTATGGCACCAATATATTGAGCCATATAGTAGAATAGAAACCTTTATGAATAGGGAACTGGATATTTGCAAAGAAGAGTTTTTAAAGAGTGAACCGGATATATTTAATAATCCATATGTGAAGTTTTTTTCAGATGATGTGGTATTGAAAAGAATGTCAAGGCTGAGAGTAACTGCGAAAAAAATGAATAATGTATGCTTTTTAGATAATGCAATACATATCTGTCTTGGTATACATGATAAGGATGGAAATTACAGTGTCTGGGCTGGAACAACGATGCAATCCATTGTTGAAAACACAAAAGCGCCAATAGTTTTTCATATATTACATGATGACACATTGAACGAAATAAATAAAAATAAGCTGAGTCTTATTGCCGATAATAGTGGAAATGATATAGAATTTCATCATTTTAATTCGGACGTTTTTGGCACGTTTGCTGATTCAATGAATAGATTTACAATTGGAACAATGTTCAGAATTATGTTGCCCGATATTATGCCGGATTTGAAAAAAATAATATATTTGGACACTGATTTGTTTGTAAATACAGATATTGAAGAATTATGGAACCTTAATATAGATAATTACTGTCTGGCGGCAGCTCCGGATTGTTCGACAATAAGAAATTGGGGAACTCCATACGCTGTAGCAGCAGGGCAGACAAGGCGAGACAGATATTTTAATGCAGGTGTTCTTTGCATGAATCTTGACAATATCAGGAAAAATGGAAGCCTGTTTCAACAGGTTATGGATTATGTGAGCGATAATCCACGAACATGGCTTCCTGACCAGGATGCTTTAAATGCCATATTCAGCGAAAAAACCTTAATGGTAGATGAGAAATGGAATTATTTTATTGATGAGGCAAGAAAAAATAATGAGAAAGCAGAGAAAAAAATATATCATTATGCTGCAACCCTGTTGATGCTGCATACAAATAATGAAATTGACAGAGCCTGCTATTTTACAATACTGAGAACTCCATGGGGAGAGCAAATGGAGGACGGCTTATTGTGTAATTCTATGGGCAGAATTGTGGATAGAACAGCTATGCTGGAGAAGCTGCTAAAAAAAGCTACTCAAAACAATATACGACTCGTATTCTATGGCGGAGAGAACAGCTCAATAAGGAATGCAATGAGGCTATTAAACAGAAATTTCGATAGCTGTGAATGGCATGAGCATTTAAAGGAGAATGAGATTATCTGTGATGATAATACGGTCTATATAGTTTCAGCGGATGCGGACGATAGTAATGGATTAGAAATACTTGCAAATGCCGGATTAGAAAATGGCGAGAATTATTTTATAACACAGAGGTTTTTACATTATACAGAGGGTGGGTTTGCCCTATGATTTTTATTACTGATGAATTAGGTAAGTTTGAGAAAAATATAATAGAGCTGGCAGAAAATGTGGGATTTAAAGAATGCAAAACAATAGAAGCCATAGATTTGTTTTGTGGCATATCTGAAAAAAACGATGTGCTTAAGGAAAAAGACAGGTATTATGCATTCATAGATATCCCTCAATATTGGAGTGTTCGTGCAGATGGTCTAAATGGTGCTATATATGATAATAAAACCAAAAAGGCAAACATCTATTTTAAGAATCCGATAGAGAAAAGAATGGTCAGCAGAGTCGAGTGGATTGACAGGAATAATACAGTATATAAAGTAGATTATTACAACAAATACGGATATATGTATTGTTCGGAGAATGTGAGTGGCGGCAATGTTACAGTCAGGGAATTCTATGATAGAAATGGTGACATTAAAGTATTAGAACAGACAGGTCCAAAGACATATACCACGTTTGGCACCCGCATTAGTCCGAAGAGCTATAGAGGCTTTGCTGATTATTTGGAAGCTTATCTTAAATATAATAAAATTTATGATGAAAATATATGGCTGACAAGTGATGAGATATTAAATAAATTTGCCTGGGATTATGGAAATTTTAAAATATCATACCTGCCACAAAATAGATTAAACTCAGATTTGACAGTAATAACTCAGACTAACACAGCGTTTCGAATACTGTGCAGTGAAGAGCAGCAGGTCAATTGGTATAAAGAAAATTCAAATTATAAATGCGACAGATTATATTCATATCTTGAGAATAATAAATCAAAATTTGGGAGAAAAGAAGCATTTATTATTACAGAATCGGATCAGCTTGAGTATATTGAACAGCTTATAAATGACTTTCCGGAAATAACTTTTCATATAGCTGCCAGTACCATTATGTCAGATAAATTAACGAGACTGGATATAAATAATAATGTTGAGTTATATCCATGTATTACGGAACAAAAGAGAAAAGAACTGTTTGAAAGATGCGATATTTATTTGGATATTAATCATTACAGAGAGCTATACAATGCAGTAAACGAGGCAATGGTTAATAATATGATAATACTAGCGTTTGACAATACAGCGCATTCAAAAGAATTATATCCAATGGGAAATATTTTTGAAAGCAGCAACTATGTGAAGATGAAAGAAACTCTAAAAAATATAATAACTAGTCAGACGATATTCAATGAATATATAGACAGGCAAAAGAAGCAATTAAAACAATTAGCTGCAAAAGTAGTTATGGGTGATACAGATGAGAGTATTTGATTTTACATTACTTAGTGGATATGAATTTTCCGGAGTCGATGTTGCTCAGGGATTTAGAGCAAGATTGTTTGCAAAAAACAATGTAAACGCTAAATTTATTTTTACAGAGCTGCCGACAATTAGGGATATGGAACTGTATGGTTCGCAAAAAATAAAACGTGGTCAGATTATGTCTGCACATCTTTTTATGACCGGAAGATTAGATATGAGTTTGTCTGTGAAAAAAGAAGCTCTTTTAGAAAATGAAAAAGAAAACTATGAGTATGACAATATAGATGAGGATGGAAAGGTGATTCGTCTATATAATTCCGGTGAAAAATCAGTTGAAATATTATGCGATGAAGATGGATTTGTTATAAATGAAAGTCTCTTTAAAAACGGAAAAAAGTATTTAGAAAATTATTATACAGACAGTTTGTCATATACAGAGCTGTATAATTGGGATAATGATTCGAACGATGGCTTAAATCTAGGAAGGAGAATTTTTTGGAACAAACAAGGACAGATGGTTTATGAACAATGTATCTATAAAGATAATGTTGAATATCTGTTTAAAAATGGTGAAGTTATAGACAATGTAGAGTTTCTAGAAAGATTTGTAAAGACACTTAATCTTTGTGAGAATGATATATGTATAATGGATAGAGCGGGATATCTTGATTATATACAGCCTCTTTTTGAAAATAAAGGCAAATCAAAGCTGATAGCTGTATTACATTCAGATCATTTTTACAAAATATATGAGGATGAAAGCTCATTATACATGAACTATGAGTATTATTATTGGTTCAAATATTCAGAGGCAATAGATTATTTTGTTGTTGGTACGGATGAACATAAAAGAAGTCTGGAAGCATTTTTAAAAGAGTATGATTGTTTTGTTCCGCATATTGCAGCTATTCCACCGGGCGCCATACCAGAAGGCAAACTTAAAAGTAAAAATAATCGTTGGCAAGGCAGTATAATATCTGCTTCAAGACTTAGTCCAAGGAAAGGTATTGATATTCTTATTAAAAGTGTGATAAAAGCTCATGAGATAAATCAGACAATTAATCTGGATATATACGGAAGTGGCAATGATGAGTATACTTCATATTTACAAAATATAGTTAAAGATGCTGGTGCTGATGATTATATTCACTTTAAAGGGCGCTGTAATCTTGAAAAGATTTATCCACACTATGAATTGTTTGCATCCTTTTCTTTGTGGGAAACATTTGGACTTTCACTCATGGAGGCTGTTGGAGACGGACTAGCCATGGTTGGACTGGATGTAAGATATGGGAACAGGCTTTTTATACATCCGGATGAAAATGGCTATCTGGTGGATTTTGATATTGAAACAGACTATCAAAATAAAGATAAGCTCTGTGAAAGAACTGCAGCAGCAATAGTTAAAATATTTGAGGATGATGACAGATTGAAGAAATTCCATGAAAATTCTTATATGATTGCTGAAGAATATAAGGAGCATGTAATAGAATCAAAATGGATGCAGCTTATAAAAAATATACCATAGCTCAATCCGTCAAACTTAATTTTATAGAGAAATGCAGTAACATGAAGGTAAAACATCCTAAGGATTATTGGCTTGAGTATGAGAGAAAAATGTTGGAAAACATCAATGAAACAACAGGCTTGTAGACAGGAGTATCAATGAAAACACACATTACTACACTAAACAACATGGCAGGAACTGCCAGTCTGGCACATAGAAGAGTATTAAAGGTGGCTCAGAGTATTGGCTGCCATGAAATGGGCTTATCTTTTTATCATTTAAAGCCAGACTATGCGAAGGAAATAGACAAACGTCTTGATGGGATAATTGCGCCTCTTAACTATGGGGATATTGTGATTTTTCAGTATCCAAGCTGGATTGGGGTGAATTATGATGAGAGCTTTGTAAACAAGATAAAGTCGTACCGGGATACAAAGCTGATAATTTTTGTTCAGGATATACAAAAGCTCATGTTTGATTCTGAGCAGGCAATTCTTGATATGGAAATCAGAACTCTCAATAAGGCGGATTTACTTATTTTGCCATCAAAGAAGATGCATCGATATCTGAAAGAAAATGGGCTTGATGAGAAGCCTGTTATCTATCAGACTATCTGGGATATGCCATCAGACATTTGTTTTGTGGATCATGCTGTAACGAGATGCTTTCACTTTGCCGGGAACTATAATCGTTTTCCGTTTCTGGCAGAGTACCATGGCAAGACACCGATTTATCAATATGATGCAAATAAGCCGGACAGAGAAAATGATGACAGCTTTTGCTGGAGAGGGTATTTGGAGCAGGAAAAGCTAATGCATGAGCTTTCCAAAGGTGGCTTTGGGCTTGTTTGGAGTGATGACGAATATTTTGACAGATATTATTCGATGAATCAGCCGTACAAGCTCGGTACAAATCTGGCAGCAGGGATACCAGTTATAGTAAAAAGAGGCTGTGTTCATGAGAAATTTGTCGAAAGAAACGGTCTGGGATATGCAGTCGATACGTTGGATGAAGCTGATAAACTGGTTCAGAGTATTACGGATGCAGGGTATATAAAGCTTTACCATAATGTGAAGAATATTCAAAAGCTGATATTAGATGGCGCATATACAAGAAAAACACTTCAGGATGCAATAATTGAGGTTTTGGAAAATGCCTGTACACCGGTTGAAAACAGATATCAAGATCATATATAGATTTAGCAGACAAATCAACAGTGACAGGATATAGTATTTGACCATGATCAGGTGTATGAATCACAGATAGTTGCTACAGTGGAATAATGGGGAAGAGATTATGAGCGTACATATTACAAAAACTTATAACATAGGCGGATTGATTGGTCTCCGTCAAAATGCAGTGAAAAACGCTGGTGAAACACTTGGCTTTAAAGAAATGAGTTTATTTAAATTTCCTGATGCATATGATAGTGATGATGAGCTTCATGTTAGGATGGATGGCATAATTGCATCACTTTGTCCTGAGGATATAGTGATTTTTCAGCATCCAAGCGGTGAGAGTCCCAGATACGATGGATTTTTATTTGAGCATTTAAGAAGATATCATGGAACGAAAATTGTTGCGTTTATACAGGAAATAGCATCCGATAGAGATGACAGTGAGTATGCTTTGAGTGATGAAATCACGCTGCTTAACCGGGCCGATATGTTTATTTTTGCCTCAGCTGCGCTGCGGGATTACTATATCGCAAATGGATTAAAAGAAAAACCTTATCTGATTCAGAATATACCGGATTATATGACAGACATTTGCGCAAATGAGCATAAAAATAAAAAACTATATATCATGGCGGAAACGAGTCAAAATGAATATCCATTGAACAATTTGAATATAGAGGTGGTGCAATATGATGAGTACCGTGCCATGGAATCTATACTCAGGTTGTCAGACGGAGGCTTTGGATTGATTTGGGATGCGGATGAGCAGGCGCTTGGACTTTATATGGCTGCCGGAATCCCTGTGATAGTTAAAAAGGGGTTGAGCTGTGAAAAGTATGTGACAGATAATGAAATAGGAGCAGCAGCGACAGATTTTGAAGATGTATACCGGATAGCTGTATCAGAATCGGAAGATAAATTGAGTCAATACTACGCAAATGTCAAAAAACTGCAAAATTTGTTCATAAATGGAATATATACCAGAAAATTATTGCTGGATACCTTGATTATGTGTGGAGAAAGGCTATAATTTGGCGGTATATAAATGTTTTTATACGATTTTAGATACACCTAGGAGTTTATATTTATAGTGTTAAAGAGGAAAACTATAGTTATATCCGGATGAAAGAGGATTAGGAAACAGATAATCAAGTATCCGGATTCATGTGAATAAGGAGAGACTATATGAATAAGAAGAAGGTTGACAGTATTTTAAAAGGTATAACCGCAGCAGGAATTGCCATGGGTGGAGTCAGCTCTATCCAGGGTGCTGATATGGTTATGGCTGCAATTAATGAATCGGCAGCAGATTCCAATTCATTAGTTGACGCAGGCTCTTTGTCTGAGAGCGAACGTACAGAGTATAGCGAGAGTACAACACAGAGCATGAGTGAAAGCGCTTCAGAGAGCACTAGCGAGAGTGAGAGCGTGAGTGTAAGTGAAAGTGAAAGTACCAGTGAAAGCTCAAGCATCAGCGAAAGTGCTAAGCAGAGTGATGCAGAACAACAGAGTGGTGATAATGTTGTAGCGGCTACATACACAGATGATGCAGAACAGGATACGGCTGTTTATGCTCGAATGAGTGGAATGCCGCAGCTTGCAAGTAATGATACAAATAGAGATGATTGTGTATCAGATCAGGTACATCATGTGACTAAGATTACGGCAAGAAATTTTAAAGATTTAGCTAGATCTGATGTTCAATCTATAAATGATGTAAAACCGAAGAAATGGAAAGATAAAAATTTTCAGTATAGAGTAAAGAATTCAAATACAGGTGAGTGGGAATATTTTAATAATTTTGATCAAGTTACATTTAATTGGACAGAAGGAATTCTCTGGTGGGAAACCAGCCATAATAAAACTGGCGAATTGTATATATGTGACGGAAATGCGTTTGTATTAAAAGTGTCTGATAATGAATGGGTAGAATTTAGAAGTAGTAGTACAGGTGGAGTACATACGTATAAATACGCATATAAGCATGGGGATTCCATTGATTTACTGGATGATGCAGATCAAAACTATGAGAAGAGTGAATCAGTAAGAATATCAGAGAGTTTGAGTGTTGAAGCAAGCACTAGCGCGTCAACAAGTGCAAGTACATCGGCAAGTACAAGTGCATCAACCAGCGCAAGTATCTCAGCAAGTACGAGTGCATCGACAAGTGCAAGTACATCGGCAAGTACAAGTGCATCAACCAGCGCAAGTATCTCAG
>ENA-ORTU01002697-ORTU01002697.1-human-gut-metagenome-genome-assembly--contig:-NODE-2697-length-15683-cov-18.765357_pt1 | contig 15683 bp, 17 predicted proteins | sample MGYA00241910_ERZ509184 | MGnify/ENA primary metagenome ERZ509184 (study PRJEB26280, sample SAMEA2338847) | human gut metagenome | biome: human gut; feature: human-associated habitat; material: faeces... | reverse complement strand
ATAGGCCTTATAGGCCTCAAAGAAAAACCACTAGTTAAACTAGTGGTTTTTTATTTATAAATATTTGTATTTGTTTTCATTATATAGTTTTATTAATTGATTATAGAGTGTAGGAGATAATTGCTCTTTTAATTCTTTAAAACTATTTTCATTTCCATCCAAAATTTCGCTATAATTTTTTTTGATAAATTGATATAATATATTTGTTTCGGAATCTTTTAGTTTAATACCTATTTTTTCTCCATATTCTTTTATTATGGTTGGAGTAATATTGGGTATCCATTTTTTTATTAATTCTTTATACATAATTCACCTCATTAAAATATATGAAATAAGTTTATAAAAATGTGGTAGAATATATATTAGTGAAAAGAGGGATGATATGAAAAAACTTAATTTGAATCGGCCTGAAAAGAAAATAAATTATAATCGAATTATTTCTAAACGTTTTTTAGTTTTTTTTGTTGTTCTTCTTATAATGTTTGGTGTTTTAGGAATCAAATTATATACAGTTATGATTATTGATTCTACAGACTATAAAAAGTCTTTAAAAGAGCTTTCTTATACTAAAGTAGAAGGTACTAGTGCACCTAGAGGAAGAATTTATGATAGGAATCATAAAATTATTGTAGATAATAAAGCGGTTAAGAGTATTACTTATAAGAAAGATAAAGATATTTCTACTAGTAGAATGATTGAACTTGCTTATACGGTTTCATCTCATTTAGAACTTTCTTATTCTAGCTTAACTGATAGGTCTAAAAGAGAATTTTATTTAGCTAAATATCCTGAAGTGTGTGCTAAAAAGATTACTAAAAAAGAAAAAGAGAAAGTTAAGACTGGGGAGCTTAGTACTAATGATTTAGAGGAGTTAAAGATTGAACGTATTACAGATTCTGAGTTAGCAACATTTACTGATGTTGATTTAAAAGCTGCTTATTTATATTATTTAATGAATAAGGGATATACGTATGATGAAAAGATTATTAAAGAAGAAGCTACGGATGCAGAGTATGCTTATATCGCTGAACATAATGGTGAATTAGATGGGTTTAATACAGTTTTAGATTGGGAGAGAGTTTATCCTTACGGAGATACTTTTCGTAGTGTTTTAGGTACTGTATCTACTACTACTCAGGGGTTACCTGCAGAAGAGAAAGATGAATATTTATCTAAGGGATATGCTTTAAATGATCGTGTTGGACTTAGTTATATTGAGAAACAATATGAAGAGTATTTACGAGGGGAAAAGGCTGAATATCAAGTGGTTAATTCTCATGAATTAAAACTAACTAAAGAGGGTAAACGTGGTAATGATATTGTTTTATCTATTGATATAGAACTACAGCAAGAAGTAGAAAGAATTCTGACTGAACAAATTCTAAAGACAAAATCTGAACCTAATACAGAATATTATGATCATTCTAGTGTTGTTATTCAAGATCCTGATACGGGAGAGATTTTAGCTATGGCGTCTAAACGTTTGGCAGGAGATAAAGTTGTTGATAATACGACTAGTGTTTTTATGCTTCCTATTACTCCGGGTTCTGTTGTGAAAGGGGCCTCTATGTTAGTTGCCTATAATACGGGAGCTGTTAAAATTGGAGAGTATATGGTTGATGAATGTGTTAAAGTCGCTGGTGCTCCCGAGAAATGTTCTTCGGTTAATAATTTAGGAACTATTAATGATATTACAGCTTTAGCTAAGAGTAGTAATGTCTATCAGTTTAAAGCGGCTATTCGTGTGAACGGTCAAGAATATTCTCGTGGGATGAAGCTTAATTTTAATCAAAAGGCTTTTGATACTTATCGTGATATGTACCATTCTTTTGGTTTGGGAGTGGAAACGGGAATTGATTTACCGTCTGAGGGTATAGGATATGGAGCAAAGCAAGATACTAATTCTGGTAATTTACTTGATTTTGTTATGGGACAGTATGAGTCTTATACTCCGCTTCAGTTATCTCAATATGTTACAACGATTGCGAATGGTGGTAGTAGACTTGTTCCTCATTTGTTAAAAGAAGTTCATAAGTCTACAGAAGATTCTAGTTTGGGAGAAACTATTTTAACTGTGGAAAAGAAAGTATTAAATACTATTGATACAAAATCAGAATATATGGCACGTGTTAAGGAAGGATTTTATGCAGTTATGCATTCTGCTGGTGGCTATGGAAGAGGCTATATTGATGATAAATGGGATGCTGCTGGTAAGACCGGTACTTCACAAAGCTTTGTAGATACTGATGGTAATGGTATTATTGATACAGAAACAATTACATCTTCCTTTGTTGGATATGCACCTGCGAATGATCCAGTGATGACAATTATGGTAACTTCTCCAAACTCTTCTCATCCCAATTCTAATACTGATTATGCTAGTTTGGTAACACTACATATTACTAAAGAAGTTACTAATAAATTTTTTGAACTATATTATCATTAGAAGAAAGTTTGCTTTTCTTCTATTTTTTTGGTATACTATGGCAGGACTTGAGGTGGAAGTTATGGAAAATAAATTGTATCAGGATTTGGTTGTAGATTTATTTACTGCATGTTTCAATACATATTCTGGTACGGATGAAAAAGAACTTATCAGTCAGTATATTTCTTTGTTATATGATTCTTTTGATGTTTGTGCTGATATTGGAGAAGATTTAGCTTCTGTTTTATCGATGACGATTTTATCTTTAGGAGAGATGCCTGGTCTTTCAATTCATGATAGAGCATCATTTGTTTATGGTATGAGTGCTGCTAATCGTGATATGAAATATGTTGATTTATCACAAGAAGAAAAGTATAATAGTGCTCTTTCTGAGTTTCGATGTATTGATGAACATTTTGATGTTTATGATATTGATAAAGCAACTTTAGGGTATCAAGCTCTTGTTTTTCATGAGTTACAACCGAAGTTTTTAGAAAAGAAGTAAAAAATAAGTAATTATTGTAAAAAATCTTTTGCAATTTAAGGTTTTTTTGATATAATACCTATAGACGTGTAAGGAGGGATAGAAATGGCTAAAGAAGGAAAAAGACAAATGAAGACTCTTGTTTGTACTGAATGTAAAGAAGAGAACTATAGAAAACCTAGAAATGTACAAAATACTACAGAACGTCTTGAAATTAGTAAGTATTGTCCTAAATGTAGAAAACATACAACACATAAGGAAAAGAAATAAAATAAGTTAACCACTTATTTTTAATTTTATATAGGGAGTGAGTTTAATGATTAGTACAAATGATTTAAAAAACGGTATTACAATTGAAGTAGATGGTGCAATTTATGTTGTTATGGATACACAACATGTTAAACCTGGAAAAGGAGCAGCTATTGTTAAAGCTAAGCTTAAAAACCTAAGAACAGGTGCTATCTTTGAAAAGACTTTTAATGCTGGTGTAAAAGTTGCTACTGCACATATCGATAAACAATTAATGCAATATTTATATACTATGAGTGATGTTTATTACTTCATGAATATGGATACTTATGAGCAATTAGAATTATCTAAAGATATTGTTGGAGATAATGCTAAATTTTTAAAAGAGAATTTAGAAGTATATATTACTATGTTTGAAGGTGAAGTATTAGGTATTGATTTACCTGATAAAGTAGAATTAACAATTACTCATACTGAAGCTGCAGTTAAAGGCAATACTACAAACAATGCATTAAAAGATGCTGAAGTTGAAACTGGTTATATTGTACGTGTTCCTTTATTTATTGAAGAAGGAGAAAAAATCATCGTATCTACTAGCGATGGTAAATATGTATCAAGAGCTTAAGCTCTTTTTATTTTATAAAAAAAGTTAGAAATTTCTAACTCTTTTCTTTTAGTAAATTTAAGAATGCTTGGGAAGCTTTATTTAATTCTTTTTGTTTTAAAAAGCTAGCTCCTATATATCGTTCTGGTATTTTTGGGGAGGTTTTTATTTCAAATAATTCTTTGTTTGTTAGTTCTTCTTGTATAAATTCTTTGGTTCCATATCCTATACCTAATCCTATTTTGGCAAATGATGTTACTAGATGATGACTAGTTAATTCCATTTCTGGTGTTAAAATTACATTGTTTTTTTCACAGAAATCATCTAAGAAAGTTCTGGCGTTTGATCCTTTTGCAATTAAAATTAATGGGTATTTTTCTAATGATTTTAATGGTATGGTAGTGCTTTTTAGATTTTTCCAGTTATTATTTGTAAAGAAACAGTCACTTACTTTTTTTAATTTTATTTCTTTAAAATCGCTAGGTAATTCATAGGGTAAATTTAAAATGATTAAATCGATTAGACCATTTCTTGCTTGTGCGATTAATTGGAATGTTGGGTTTGTCACAATTTTAATTTTGATTTTTGGATGAAGATTGTGGTATTTTTCAATATAAGGAAGTAAGTACTTTTGTGTTAGGGTATTACTTACGCCAATGGATAAAGTTCCACATTCTAGGTTTAATGTTTCCTGAAGATTTTCTTCTGCATTTTCTATTATTTCTATGGCTAATTTTATGTTTTCAAAAAAATCTTTTCCTTCTTCTGTTAGTGTTACACCATATTTATTTCTAATAAATAAAGAACAGTTTAATTGTTCCTCTAGTGATTTTATAGCTTTACTTACTGCTGGTTGGCTAATCATTAATTCATGGGAAGCTTTTGTGATATTTTTGTTTTTCGCAACACTATAAAATGTTTTATATAATTCAAAATTAATATTCATAAATTCTCCTTTAGACATAACTCATAGTTATTTCTGATATGAGTAAAAAGTATTTTTATTATATTTCGTTTTGCCTTATAATTCAAGTAAATGTTGCATTAATTTAGAAAAGGAGAAACTTATGAAAACAAAAATAGTTGTTGGATATCCCGGGGTTGGTAAAACATATTTAGGAAAAACCTTTAGTGATGTTGTCGATATAGATTCTTCGGATTATCATTGGATTTATGACAATCCTGAAGTGGCTCGTGATTTAGAAAAAAGAAAGGATTGTATGGAGAAAAGTCTTAATGATTCTTGGCCCTATAATTATATTGAGGCTATTAGTGATTTATATCATCAAGATGAATTTTCTTATATTTTGGTGGTATTTAAAACAGAAATTCTTTCTTTACTTTCGGATTGTCAGTTACCATTTACTATTGTTGCTCCTAGGAGAGACTTAAAAGAAGAGTATAGAAAAAGGTATGTTGAGCGAAATAACACTGATAAATATATTTCTAGAATGCTTTCGGAATGGGATCGAGATATGGAATATATTGAAAATTTTTCTAATGTTTATTATTTAGATTCTTGCGAACATTTAAGTGATTTTATTGCTTTCTCTTGTGCTGAAGAAATGGGACAAGGGTATTGTAAGAAAAAAGTTTAGTATCGTTTATTAGACAATTTTAAATTCTTGTATATTTTTCTTTTATCCGTTATAATATAATGCTAATTGGTGATTATATGTATTTAGGTACGGAAAAATTACAAACTTGTGTATGTGATAGTATTAGAGAGTCCGATGGCATTACAGAAGATGAGTTGAAATCTTTATTACAGGCTAAGAAAGTAGAGCTTGCTGATGAAGATTTTTTTGGCGTTATTTCTGATTTGTTGATTGAAGATGGTTGTATTTTACGTGATGATACATGGAATAGGGGAGCAATTTACCGATATATTGAGAATGAGCATCTACATAAGTCTAGTTATTCTAGACACCACTATTCTTTTACGGTGGATGATAATATTCATGATAAAAAATTTTTGGTTATTTCAGATACTCATATTGGTCATCCGGAATTTGTGGATTTTCGTCTTTTAGATGCAGTATATAATTATGCGATTGCAAATGGTGCTTCTAAGTGCTTTCATTTAGGGGATATTTTTCATGGACCTCTTTATGGGGATTTTTCAGTTGAAGATATGTTAAAACAAATCCGGGAATTTATTTGTGATTATCCTAATCCAACTAGTCAAGAAATGATGACTTATGCTAATATTGGAAATCACGATGAATTTCTTCATGGATTTTTTCAACTCAGTCGTGAGCATCCATATTCCAGTATTTTTGATTTACGTTATTTAAATGCTTATCATCCTAGTTTTTATATTATTCCTAGGCCAAGTTGGAAAACTGATTTTTCTAATGTTTCTATGCATTTTGGTCATAGACTTTATGTTAGTGGCATTCGTAGAGAAGTTAAATTGTTTGAACTTTGTGATATGAAACAGGAAAGCAGATGGCTAGATGAAGTGTATGATGTTTTGTGGTCTGGACACTTGCATAATGCTTTTGCTTATACTACTGATGTTTCTGATTATAAGCAACAGCTTTTTTTTGGTGTTCCTTCTACTAGTAAATATAATTTAAATGGTGTTGTTGCTTATTTAGCGGATGTACATTATGAAAATGAGGAAGTTACTTCTATGGATGTTTCCTTTTTGCATAGTGATAATAATTATCATATTACGAGAGAAGAGGGAGTTCATTGGAACTTTCATGAAAAAAATAAGATTATACAAAAGATGTTGTAATACTTTTTCTTCTTTACTGTTAAATTTTTATTTTTGTATTTAGTATTTTGTTTATTTGTAGTATAATTTGAATGAGTAGATACATAATGTAAGGAGTATAGAGTATGGCAAAAAAGAAACGAAAAAAACAAACAAAGAAAACATTTGAATATAAATCTGAGTTAATAGGACTTATTTTACTTGTTTTATCTGTTTTGGGAATTGGCAAGTTGGGAGTAGCTGGTGAATTTGTTGCTTCTTTTGCTTTGTTTTTAGTAGGTTCTATTTATATGGTTTTATTGGCTGTTGTTTTTATTGTTGGCGGATATTTACTTATAAAAAGAGAATGGCCTGATTTTTTTTCTACAAAGCTTATAGGTCTTTATATTCTTACTATTGGCTTTTTAGTAATTATGCATCAAGATTTTGTTTTAGAACATGACGGCAATGTGATGCTTATTTTTAAGACTACTATGGATCAGTTGGTTGCTTCTTTTCATGGGATTATGAATACAGGAATGTTAGAGAATTGGTATTCTGTTGGTGGAGGCATTATTGGTTGTATTTTTGCGATTATTTTTGATAAGTTGTTCTCTTATACAGGCATGCAGATTGTTTCTTGGGTGTTTATTGTTGTTGGATTTTGTTTATTTACTGGATTTTCTATTGTTGATTTTGTTAGAGATAAAGTATCATCTCAGAAGGAGAAGCTTCGAGAAGCAAAAGAACGTAAGGCTCTTAAGGGGGAAAAAGAAGATAAGAAGGCTGTTATTATTAGTAATGGAGAAGAAGATGAGAATGATGAATCTGAGGAGAAAGATAAGCATATTAAGATTACTAGTATTGATGAGTTAAAGAAAGTTCCTGTAAAAGAAGAAGTGGGGGTTAAAGAGGCTGACGTTAGTAAGGAGGTTCCTCCTACTAATCATGAATATCAATTACCACCAATTAGTTTATTAAATCAGCCTAAGAAGAAACAGAAGGAAACTGATGAATCTTCTATTGAAAAGAATATTGAGATTTTAGAGAAGGTATTAAAAGACTTTAAAATTGTTGGTAAAGTAGTTGAAGTACATATAGGACCTACGGTTGCTCAATATGAATTAGAGATTGCTAGTGGTACTAGAGTTAATAAGATTACTAGTATTAATCGTGAGATTGCTTTAGCTCTTGCTAAAAAGGATGTTAGAATTGAAGCACCTATTCCTGGAAAAAATACTGTGGGTATTGAGTTTGCTAATGATGTTGCGACTCCTGTAAGTTTTTATGAAATTATTAGTAGTAAACAGATGATGAATGCTATGGATAAAAAACTTATGGTCCCTCTTGGTAAAAGTATTATGGGTGATATTGGTGTTTGTGAAATTAATAAAATGCCACATATGTTAGTTGCTGGTACTACTGGTTCTGGTAAGTCTGTATGTATTAATGGAATTATTTGTTCTATTTTGATGCGTGCTCGTCCCGATGAAGTTAAACTTGTTATGGTTGATCCTAAAGTAGTTGAATTATCTGTTTATAATGGAGTACCACATTTAATGTGCCCTGTAGTTTCTGATCCTAAAAAAGCGGCTGTTGCTTTGGCTAAGATGGTTGCTGAAATGGAGAGACGTTATGAGACTTTTAGTGAAACAAAAACTAAGAATATAGAAAGTTATAATGCTTATATTGATAAATGGAATGAAGAACATAAAGCGGATGGTGTTACTAAAGCAAGACTTCCATATATTGTTGTTATTATTGATGAGCTTGCTGATTTGATGATGGTTGCTGCAAAGGAAGTAGAAGATTCTATCCTTAGAATTACACAAAAAGCTCGTGCTGCAGGAATTCATTTGATTGTTGCGACACAAAGACCATCTACTGATGTTATTACTGGTTTAATCAAAGCAAATATTCCATCTCGTATTTCCTTTGCTGTAGGTTCAGGAATTGATTCTCGTACTATCTTGGATCAAACTGGAGCTGAAAAATTACTTGGTAAAGGAGATATGTTGTTCTTACCAATCGGAGTAAATTCTCCAACTCGTATTCAAGGTTCATTTATCACAGATGATGAGATTAAGAGAATTATTGACTTCACAGTAGAGCAACAAAAAGCTCAATATGATGAATCGTTAATGAATTTGGAAGCGGTTGATCACAATGTAAGTAATGTTAGTGGACAAGAATTTGGTGATGCGGCTAATGATGATGATCCACTGTATAACGATATTGTTCAATTTGTTATTGAAAGTCAAAAAGCTAGTGCTTCTCTTTTACAAAGACGTTTTAAATTAGGGTATAATCGAGCGGCTAGACTTATTGATTTGTTAGAAGAACGTGGTATTATTGGTCCTGCTAATGGTTCTAAGCCTAGAGAAGTTTTGGTTCAATTAGATAATGGCGGAGAAGACGTAGAAGGAGAATAGTTATGACTGACAGTCAAGTTATTTTACTAGAGATATTTCTTGTTGGTGGAGTAGGACTTTTATTAGTGGTTGCTGGTGTTTTTATTAGAATATTTGAAAAAAAGAAATCTCGAAAGTGTAGCGCAAGTGTTGTAGGTCATGTTATAGACTATAAATATCATGGGAATGGTGGCGTTTTTCCTGTCGTCTCTTACGAAGTTGATGGAAATAGTTATACTGTTATTAGGAAATTTCGAGGTGTTATTACAAAAACAAAGATTACTCCTACAAAGTTTCATCAAAATAGTGGGGCCTATATTAGTTGTAAGGATTATTTAGTAGTACCGATGAGTGCAATCACTAATTTTCGTAAGATGGCAGAAGAATTATGGCCTATAGGAAGTGATATGGTTGTTTATTATAACCCTGATTCTCCTAAATGTGCTTATGCAGAAAAACTTCCTTCTGCGATGTCCTTTGTATCTATTATGTTTATAGGGATGGGAATTTTTACTATTTTACTTTCTTTCTTTATTGCTTTTCTTATGACTTTATAATTCTATAACAAATTATTTAATAATGTATAAGAAGAGACTGAATAGTCTTTTCTTTTTTTTTAATTTCTTATTATAATGTTTTTACGAGGTTGTTTTATGATAAAGATTAGAATAAATAAAAAGTTTTTGGCTATTTTACTTAGTACAGGAATGATAGTTTCTCTTAGTGCATGTAGTAGTCATGAAAAAGAGGCTATTTCTAATGGTGAAGTTGCAGTTACTGAAGAGAATATAGGGGGAGATGCTACTCAAGAGGTTCAAGGAGAGATTACTGCTGATACTGGTGATACTTCTTTAGAGGAAGAGAAGTTTGATTATTTTTCTTCTGATTTGGCTGAAGTAGAAGGTATGATTGAACAAAATAAACTAGATGAAGTAAAAAATAAAGCGAAAGAAGTTTTTGTTACTGGAGTTGACTTTATTTTTTATGATGGTGAAATTTCTGGAGTTACTTTTGATGAGTTAACTGAAGAAGGAAAAGAGATTACTATGAATAATTTAGATGCTTTAGGAGATATGGTTGATCAAGTTATTCCTGGTTGGAGAGAAGAGTTGTTGGATAAATATCGTATTGCTAGTGATTTTGTTGGAGATGTATATTTATCTGGACTAGATAAAATACGAGAGTATTTAGGTGATGAAAATTATGAGGCTCTGGGTGATATTAAAAATCAAATATTTGGTGATTTTCATGATGCTTATGATGGGGCTAAAGAACATGTCAAATCATGGTATGAGAAGTTTAGAAGTGAGTAGTAATCTTACTTCTTTTGTTTTCATTTTCATATATTCTTGGTATAATAAATAATGTAGAAAGAAGGTATATTATGGCAACGCCACATATAGAAAGTAAATTAGAAGATATTGCAGAAGTAGTTTTAATGCCTGGAGATCCTCTTAGGGCTAAATATATTGCAGAAAATTTTTTGGAGGATGCTAAGCTAGTTAATACTGTTAGAAACATGTTCGGATATACGGGATATTATAAAGGACATAGAGTAACTGTTTTTGCCTCTGGAATGGGAGTTCCTAGTATTGGGATCTATTCTTATGAACTTTATAAGTTTTATAATGTTAAAAAAATCGTTCGTATTGGTACTAGTGGTTCTTTTCATCCTGATGTAAAAATACTTGATGTTGTTTTATCAGAAGGAGTTTATTGTAAGAGTTATTTTGATCAATTACTTGATAATCAAGATATTAATTATGTTGAAGCTAGTCATATTTTAAATCAACAAATTGAAAAAGTAGCGAATGATACACATATTCCTATTAAAGTTGGTAAAACTATTACTAGTGATGTATTTGATTTATATGCTGATAGTGAAGATGTGTTTAAAGCCAATTTTCCTGGTAGTGACTATTTGGCTGTTGAGATGGAGGCTTTTGGACTATTTTATATTGCCCGAAAGTTAGGAAGGGAAGCTAGTTGTTTAATGACTGTTGTTGATTCTTTATATGATAAGAGAAGTCTTTCTAGCGAGGAAAGAGAACAGTCTCTAAATCAGATGATAAAGTTAGCACTTGATGCTGTTATATTATAATTTAGAAATGGGGTGAAGTATGGAATACGTAAAAAAAGATTTAGGTTCTTATAAATTACATTTAGTTAAGACGAATCAATTTAAAACAATTACTGTAAGAGTTGCTTTTCGTAGTCCTGTAGTGAAAGAAGAAATTACTTTACGAAATGTTTTATGTGATATGTTTTTACAGTCTAGTAGTAAATATCCTAGTAAAAGAGATTTGACGATTGAAGCACAAGAATTATATGCTGCTGATATTCAGACAAATAATTCTAGACTTGGTAATTATAATAATTTGGATATTTATTTATCTGTTTTGCATGACAGATATACGGAAGAGGGAAATTTTAAGAAGGCATTAGAATTTTTAAATGAAATTATTTTCCATCCTGATGTAGAGGCACAAAAATTTTCTTCCGAAAAGTTGGAAATTGTTAAAAGTACGATGCGTAGTAATTTATCTTCTTTAAAGGAAGACGGTGTTAGTTATAGTTTGCTACGCTTGTTTGAAGTTATGGATAAGGGTAGGGTTTCTTCTTATCGTATGGTTGGATATTTGGAAGATTTGGAAAAAATTACTCCTGAGTCTTTATATCAGTATTATCAAAAGACTATTCGTAGTGATATGGTTGATGTTTTTGTTATTGGTGATATTGATTTTAAAGAAATGACTAAAATGATTCGTGAAGTTATTCCTGTTAAAACTGTTAAGCGTCAAAGAATTCCTTATTTATTAGAGGATATTAGACCAAGAACTAGGCGTATATTTTCTAAAGAAAAAGTTGATGTTTCTCAATCTAAATTAACTATTGGATGTCGTTCGTATGGACTTTCTTCTTATGAGAGAAATTATGTACTTACTTTATATAATATTATTTTGGGTGGTAGTGGTGACTCTAAACTATTTCAAGAGGTAAGAGAGAAAAATTCTTTATGCTATGTTATTAATTCTGTTCCAAATAAACTTGATCATTTAATTTTAATTCGAGCTGGTATTGATAAAGAAAATTATTCTAGAACTTTGGAACTTATTGATCAAATTTTGCAAGATATGCGTAAAGGTAATTTTAGTGAACATGAAATTAATGTGGCAAAAGAGTATTTTTGTACAGCTTTAGATGAGGTGGAAGATAATCCAAATCGTATTTTAGATAATTATTATATGATGGAATTGATTGGTACTGATGATTTGGAAGAAAAACGTCGTAAGATTATGAGTGTTAGTAAGGCTGATATTGTGAAGGTTGCTAAAAAGGTTAAGATGGATACTGTATTTTTATTAGAGGGTGATAGTCATGAAGAAAATTAATTTAAAAGGACTAGATTTAGTTGCTTACACTGAAACTCTTTCTAATGGACTGGATGTTATTTTTGTTCCATTTGAGAAAAAATCTAATTATTATATTAGTTATGCAACTAGATTTGGTTCTGAAATCACTAGTTTTACACCTGCTGGAGAAAAGAAATCCATTAAGGTACCAGATGGTATTGCTCACTTTTTAGAGCATAAGATGTTTGAACAGGAGTCTGGTGAAGACCCATTTGCTTATTTTTCTAAAAGTGGTACTGGAGCTAATGCTTCTACTTCTTATGATAATACTCAATATATTTGTTATGGTACTAAAAATTTTATTGATAATTTGCGTTATCTAATACAGTATGTTAATGCTCCTTACTATACAGACGAAAATGTAGAAAAAGAGAAAGGGATTATCGCGGAAGAGTTAAAGATGTATGCTGATTTACCAGATGTGCAGTTAGAGACTAAGTTACGAGAAAATGTTTATCATGTTCATCCAAGACGAGTTGATATAGGTGGTACTGTTGATGAAATTTATAAAATAACAAAAGAAGATTTATATCTATGTTATAATAATTTTTATAGTCCCAATAATATGTTTATACTTGTTGTTGGGAAGTTTCCTATGGAGGAGGCTATGAGTGTTATTCATCAAGAATTAGATACTAGAGAAAATTTGGAAAAGGCAGAAATTGCAACTATTAAAGAAAAGAAGAGTGTACGTAAAAAGGAAGATAGTTTTGTTGGTAATATTCAAGTTCCAAAAATTGCGGTGGGATTAAAAGTTTCAATTGCTGATTTGGGAGAATATGAGGATTTGGAATTAGATTTATATTTAACTATGTTTACTACTATGCTTTTTGGTTCTTCTTCTTTATTTAGAGAACGTGCACGTAACGAGAAACTTTTAAATAACTTTTACAGTGACTGGGATAATACGGAACAATATAAAACTTATATGATTCTTTCTTCTACAAATCATCCTGAGAGTTTAGTTCAAGAAATAAAAAAAGAATTATCTAATCATGAATTAGATGAAGCGATGTTTGATAGAATGAAAAAAGTATGGATTGCGAATGAGGTTAAGATGGCTGATTATATTGATTCTACAGTTAATAATGTTTTTGATGATATGATTCGTTATCATAAAGTAATTCCTAATAAAGTGGATATGATTCGTAAGATGAATATGAAAACATTAGAAAAAATTGTTTCAAAAATTGATTTTGATAATTTGAGTGTTGTTATTATGAATGCTCAGGAAGAAGTATTATAAAACTCGATTTTGAAAGCGAGTTTTTCTTTTGGCATGATATAATACTTTTAAAGGAGAGTATTATGGAAAAAGTAGTCATTGCTGGCAGTGTGTCTTTACAGGAGAAGATTAATTACTATCGAAATTATTTTAAATTGAATCATTATTATGTCCTTGATTATCCTAGACCTATAAAAGAGAAGGATTTTTTAAAGTTTTATCCTGATATTCATCAAGATTTTTTTAAGAATATTATGTCTTGTGATATTTTGTTTATTATGAATGAAGATAAAAATGGAGTAGAAGGGTATGTTGGATATGAGACTTTTGCAGAGCTTAATTTTGGAATGATGATAAAGCTTGTTTGTCATAAAGATATTGAAATTTATCTTCTAAAGATGCCTAGTTCTAGCGTTGGGTGTTATCGTGAAATCTGTTTATGGTTAGAACTTGGTTGGATTAAAATATTTGATAAAAATGTTTAAATATTATAATTTTTTCTTTTGTTAAGTTCGGTTGACAAATTTCCATGTTGTTTTGGTAGTGTGCAACTGAAATATTTAATATAATGAATGTGAGGTGAAGATGATGAGTTTAGGTGAAAAATTATTAAGTTTAAGAAAAAAGAAAGGTCTGTCGCAAGAAGAGGTAGCCGATTTATTACATGTTACTCGTCAGACAGTATCTAAATGGGAAACAGATCAGAGTACTCCTGATTTTGACAAGGTTGTGCCTATTTGTAAATTATATGATATTTCTACTGAAGAATTGTTTGGAGAGGTAGCTGTTAGTGAAAAAGAAGTTATAAATTCTTCGAATGATGTAGTAAATTATAGGGAATATAATCAAAAGAAAGCTCTTTATACCACACTTGCAGTTATGTTATATATATTATCTATTGTGGTAATTATTTTCTTTTCTGTTGTTTTAAGAAGTCCTATTGTAGGTGTGTGTGTGTTCTTCTTAGTAATTGCTATTGCGACGGGAATGTTAATTTATATTGAAATGACGAAGCCTATGATGGGAGAGAATATTTCAAAAAAAGAAAAGAAAACTTTGACGAAGATGGATAAGCTTTATAAACAAATTACTAGTGTTTTAGCGTTGTTTGTTTTAGCTATTTATCTTATTATTAGTGTTCTTACTATGCGGTGGGATATTACTTGGATTTTGTGGATTATCTATGCTTTAGTTACAGAGATTATTAAATTAGTATTTTCTTTGAAAGGAGTTGAGATTCATGAAGAAGAGTAAAGGTAAAATTGTATTTCTTATTGTTTTATTGTCTTTTCTTATTTTGCTCCTTCTTGGGTTTATGATATCTGTTATTTTGGGATGGATTCCTTTTCGAGGATTTAATTTTATTTCTTATAAAGTGAGTGAACGTCTTGCTTATGAGGAAATATATGATACTAATTTTCAAAAAATTAAAGTGGATGCTACTTTAGGAAATATAGAAGTACTTCCTTCTAACGATGAAAAAATTCATATATTAATTTATAGTGATTCAGATTTGTTTCAAATAGAAGATACTAAATCGGATTTATCTATTACGTTTACGGAAGAAGAAGGATTTCACTTTTTTATTCCTAGTACTAAAGATTTAGTTCAGATTTATGTTCCTGCTACTACAAATAGTCTTTTTACCTTGATTAGTGATTGTGGGGATGTTACTGTCGCTGATTTTTCTACTGCTAAATTTGAAGTTACTGCTAATATGGGAGATATTTCTATTGATAGTGCAAAGGAGATTTCAGTTGATAATGACATGGGAGATATTTCTATAGGGAATGTTTCTAATTTGAAAGTTACTCAAGATATGGGGGACTTAGAAGTTGATACTATTTCTTCTAAATTATCTATTGAAAATGATATGGGAAAAGTTCTTTTAAAGAATATTTCTTTAGACTACGATTCTAAAATAATAGCAAATTTAGGAGATGTGGAAATAGAAAAAATCTCTAATGTTTATATAGATGCTACTGTTGATCTAGGAGATATTGACATTGCTAATAATGATAGAAGTGCACCATATGTTTTAACAATTCAAGGTGATATGGGAGATATTACGGTAGGTTAAGTACGATTGTTTCGTACTTTTTTCTTGAGAAAAGTTAGTGTAAAGAGTTTTGGGGATTTTTCTTAAAATCTCCAAATGTAAGGATGAT
>ENA-ORTU01002687-ORTU01002687.1-human-gut-metagenome-genome-assembly--contig:-NODE-2687-length-15745-cov-2.803123_pt1 | contig 15745 bp, 16 predicted proteins | sample MGYA00241910_ERZ509184 | MGnify/ENA primary metagenome ERZ509184 (study PRJEB26280, sample SAMEA2338847) | human gut metagenome | biome: human gut; feature: human-associated habitat; material: faeces... | reverse complement strand
ATACACCTCAAAATAAAAATATAGAGTAAACACTAAAATGTAGATATATTAGAAATATATCATGCAAATTAGCATCTACTCTATATCAATTATATTCGGTATCATATCAGAGAATATTCAAATAGCCATCTTTGTAAACAGGCTTGACAATATCCCATAGAGTAAGCATACCGAATTCATCTACAAGTCTTGCATTTCTAAAATCAGTAGAAAAATCCAGATTGGCTACCTTCCGTTTCTCAGTGTCTACTACCCGAAACCATCTGTACCAGTAAATAGGAATGCTCATAGCATTAAACTTAGACAAATTACTACTTGTAATATCGACATTTACTGCTCTCGTTCCTTCAAAGTAAAAATCCTCGGATACTCTGCCAATATCTACAGTACTGAAGTTTCTTGGTAGGATACCCCTTACTTCAAAAATTCTTTTCTTAACAAAATCCCTAACGTATTTCTCGTCTTTATAGAAGAACATACCAGAATATCTCTTTCCACTAGAATCTGATGCTACTTCCATAATAACAAGACCACATTCAGACTTACTATCACAACTAACCTCATGGAAATTCGGACTAGATGCAAATATCGTTCTTGAACTGTTGTAACCTTTGATAACTATGCCAATCTTCTTGTATTCCCTAAGCTCTGACAAAGTCACACGCTCAATTACATCGTCTTCAGTATCTAAAACATCTGCCCAAAGTCCCTTCTGAGTATCAACAACTACAAACATACCATTTACCTCAAATTACAAAAACTCTTTAACTAAAAATCATTGAAGATGAATAGTTTCCCACACAGTGTGCAGAAATAAAAGTACACTGTTATGTTACCACTAACTGAGGGTAAAGTCAAGTAGTACTGCGGCAAAAAACGAATGCCGCCATTTAGACAAGCATGTCTAATAGAAGTTGGACATTCTTCGACCTTTTCCGTCTTTGTTACCGCTACGCCAGTTTGATTATAACAATACTTTGAAACAGCCGCAATAATAGCACTCTTTGTATAAGACTTCGGAATCTGGTCATACTGTTGCTGCTGTTGCTGCATATTGAAATTGTTTCCAAACAAATTAAACATATTATCACCACCTTTCATGTGTCAAGTTTATACGATTATTGCTTAACACCGCATATATTTATAATACGTTCAGATGACTTCAATGACCATTCAAACATATTTAAATCGAAAACGCTGAACTTATGCGAATAAGTACCCCTTGCTAAGTGACCGTTGCGGAGTATCAAGGCATTTGTCTTTGTATGAATCTTCAAATCAATGCCTACTTTTACTGAATTATGCCTTGTTTTGCCGTCACAGAGAATATAAACATCTTTCTGACCACCGAATTCATAATCGCCATTTGCATCTTCCTTTGCATCTGACTGTAAAATCACGTCATGAATACCTTTTGATACATATCCTATGGCTATTTCAGAACTGAATAACAAATAATAGTCATCTGTAACCTTTGAAATAGTAAATGGAGTACCCTTCACTTCCTCCACTAGAGCATTGCTGCAGACCTGTGGGAACATCAGCATCAAATATTCAGATAATGCCTTGTTTAAATCAATATCTTCAGTATACTCCTCTGACTTGATTACACCAAGTGTATTTTTATCCACATCAATAAGTTTATCCAAATCAATATTATACTCGGAAAACTTTTTCAATATAGTATCCTTCAATTCATCAGAATTATTAAAGTAAATATCAAAACTCAGTAAGTCACAAAAATAACTCTTATAAAAATTATACATATCCTGATAGCTATATGTGTAACTCGGAACGATTCCTGCACTTGCCAGATACCCGTCCCAGTCATACAGAGCATCCACTACACCCTTATTTCGTAAAAACCCAGTAAAACGAACTCCAGTCACATCTCCAGATGCATTTGAAATCGTATTCAGTGAAAAAGGATGAATTCGTAATTTAAATCTCTTCATGAAAAGTACCCCTTGCTTTACTTCTTCTTGATTGTCCGTTTATTATAGAAAACTAGATACCCATAGCCTTGCTCATAGTAAGTAAAGCCATTCTTAACGCCAAAAATACCAAGCTTAGATGTATCTACCAGTATACTGATAACTTCTTTCGAATGTTTCTCAGCCATACTAACAAGGCAATCTTCTATGCTTCCATCAGGAAAATCTTCAAGAACAATCTCACTATTTCTGACTATCTCGTCATTCATCATAAGAATATCGTCCTGGTCTTCGATGAAATACATCTTTATATCCTTCAATTTAGTAGAACTTGATTTAACCTTTCTGTCCTCGGAGTTTAAGTGCATAGCTAAAGCTAAAAGCTGTCCTGTGGCATCGCATATATCCTCGTAAAAGATTTCTAGCTTCTTTGATTTCTTATCTTGCATATGCTCAAGCATAAAATCAAATTGCAGATATTCAAGTATCTTCTGACACTCAAATTTTGGATTCAACTTATTACCAAATTTCATAATCTGGTGTAAATCTTTAATCCACTCAGCTTCTTTAAAGCGATAAATATAATCTATCATCACCTTTTCCTCTAATACAAGCTCATCAATAACGCAATTCAATGCTAAGAGCTTTCTCGTTGTATCAAAGTTTGTACCACCGTAAACATCTTCGATTATACAAACTTCCCATTGATACCCCTGCAACAACTCTTGCATTTTCTGCTTGAACTCTTGTCGCATTCTAGCCTCTGCAAGATAACTGGTCTTATCATATTCCATATCAATGGCAAAACCATACGTTGTGAGCTTTCCATCTCTCCACATTGCTATACCCGTATGATTCTTTGATATATCAACTCCAATGCCACTTTTGAAAATCTTCAATATATCCTCAACGTGTGGTGTCTCTACGCTGTTAAGTACCCCTGTTGGGATGTAATCAGATTCCTCATCATCAGGCTTTTTCACCTCAACTGGAGCTTCCTTTACTTCAACTGGCTGCAGACAAAAATCTGCAAATGACATCTCAGGCAACTCTTACTCCTCCTACTCTCAATGCAATTTAATAAGAAAATGGTCTTTCCCATTTGAACTAGTTGCAAACCTATATAAATCAATATCATCACGAGAAAGATACTTAAAATTTTCTCTCCCTATAATTACAATAAAATTTCCACTTTCATTTGTGTCTGATACAACTTTAGAAAATCTTGAACTACCTACTACCTTCATATCGTCAAAAACAATGATGCTATCCCTTGAACCTCTCATTAGAATTTCCCAATTCTCATCTGCTCGAATAACATTTCTCGATGCTTTCATTATAACATTCGGTGCTGAAACATTTAAATTTGAAACAAACTCTGTTTTACCAACGCCGCTATCACCTGTTATAACTGTAATTCTTCTTTCAAACTCTATCCTATAATGACAATCTGCAACTGTTAAATCTATAAACTCCATAACATACCTCAATATAAATCAAAGAACTCCAATGAAAATTCCTCAGCACTATGAATATGCTTTCCATTATTCATAATAATAGCTTCGAACTTCTCTGGAAATATCATATTATGCCATAACGTAATCTCTACATCTTTCATAGTAGAAATCCAAACTATATCCTCGGAACAGTTATCTCCACACTTTGTAGCGTAAAAATTTTCATTCATCGTATACATCATAATGACAGCTTTGCAACCACAAGACAACCTCTCAGGAGCAATTGCACCTAAAATTGGTGACTCAATATACTCATCTTTTACTGCATCTGACTTATCTATATCCTTTATAATCTTTTTAACTACTGGGTCATTAAACCAGTCTTTAGTCTTGTTCACTCTAAAACATGATGTTATATCTGTTACAAGACCATCTGGATGTCCACCTATCCAAATCTTTAACATTAGTCATCCACCTTATCTTTCTCAGATTTAAGAAACATAAAACTAGCAATTGTAAGAGCTGAAAATACAGTAGAACAGCCAAAACAAAGTATCTCAACAGCTAGTTTAGTTAACTTATTAGAATTAGCATAGTCAGTTTCCAAAGAAGAAATCAAATCAGAAGTATCATAATCATTATCGGTTGTAAAAAACTCTGCATGTTCAGTGAACTTTGTCAGAATAGTATTTGTTTTTAAATAACAATCAAAATAGTACCCTTCGTGCGGCTTCTCCTCAAATACTTCCTTTGTTGTCTCCACACTATAATCCAGCAAGCCAATATTAAAATTGGCAAGATATTTTGTACTTCCATCTTCCTCAGTCTGCTTATACTCTATGGGAGAACTTACTGCTGTACAATTTGATATAGCATCATAATTCACATAGCTTAAAGTATCGTACTTCATACGAACAAGGAAAAAGACTGTAAAGTAAAACAAAACCGAGATAATAGTTACAACTCTTGCAACATTAACTAATGCTAAACTCTTTTTCTTATCACACATAACTGGAACAGAAAATAGCATATTTACACCCATAACTACACCGCAAATAATAAATAAAATAGATAACAGCATAAAATTTCCCCCTCAAACCGTTTTCTCAAATATCAACATCTTCGGATTTCTGCACTTATAACCTAATGTGCTAAGCCCTTCTATTTCATGTTTAGAAAGATTCTTTAACACACAGGAATAATACTCAGGATTGTTTTTATGCACTCGAACATCGTACTCAATAGTACCCCCTGTTACTCTTTCTGGCATCAATAATTTCAAACTCATCTTGCTTTGTACTCATAATTCCCTCCTGCTAAATTTGATACTACTTCCGTCATATCGAATAGCAATAAGTTTTCTATTCTTGATATTAAGCTTAAATGGATATTTCATACTTATAAACACAATTTGATCATCTCTTATATTATCAACAATTCTCTGAGTCAAGTATAAATCTGCATTATCAAAAATTATGACATCTGCTAAACTCATCTCTTCTATAATCAATGCATCACCAAGCAAACTAGAATCTGCCTTCAGAAACCTACAAGACACCCCCTCTTTTATACAAGTTGATTTAGCCATATTAAAGAATAATTTCTTGCCTTCTTCAGACTCTTCTTGAAACACATAGGTATTAGTCCCAAAAGAACAATTCACAGAAACGCCTTTTGTTCTGTATACTTTTAATCTCATATTAAACACCTCCAGCATACTTCTTATATAAATCAGATAATGTCATAGATACATCTTGATGCTCATAGACATTATTTATATAGGAAAGCTCAAGTAATAGCACAATAATATCGTTTCTCATTCTACAAACCTTATCAAAAGTTCTAAACTTTTCACTGGATGCCCCGCTTCTACTGAAATTGACTTCTCTAAAAGCATTATCATTACATGATAATACAAACTCAGACACATTATCAATATCAATTCCAGAATATCCACTTAGCTTAGAATTTCTTTCAGGTCTATTTTTAACCTCGATGATACCCTTGTTATCAAAATCAAATTCTGAATAGTTATAAACTACATCTACCTCAAAAGAAGCATCACCTACTCTATATTTTCCAACGTTATAGTAATAATAACTAGCTTTCATTAAGATGCAATATTCAACCCATAAATCTAGCAGATTTCCAGAAATATCTTCGCCTAAAACATAACCGAACAATTGAGGGAACTCGAATAAATAAGCTGGAACATAATAGTCATCTACTACCCTCTTTAATGATACATTATTATCCTCTGTATACAAATCAATGCGTCTTGCAAGTTTTGAACCCTCTAATACTTCACAAAAAGCTTGAATTGCGTTATTAGAATACTTTGCCTTAATTGCATTAACTCTCTTTCTACACGTCTTTGCAATGCCAGTAAAATCATTTGCAATAGAAAATACAGGTGCATCAATATATTTGCCACTACTCTCAGCAATATAAATAAACTGACAGGCAATCACATAATAAAATAGCTCAGAAACTGAGTTTAAACTAGTACCCTTCTGACTCAGAAATTTATCTAATACGTTGTTATAGCCAAACTTCGTGTACGAAACCATAGTATCGCTCACAATTCCCTTGACATACTTCAACGCTTCCTCTCTGTTGCAATACAAATTTGAAGTCTTTAACCACTCCATAAACATATCATTCGTAGACTTCTTAACTGCTTCCTCAAAAGAAATAGTCCTGAACTTCCATTGTAATCTCTCGATATACAAGATAGGCTGTAGGTCGATTACATTACAGTCTAAGACTGCACTTGCAATCTCCTTTACCACACTCGGAACACTCCCAGTAAAAACAAAGAAAATATCATCAGAACCACACTTTACAAATGATATAAGTGGCTGCAACTCCTCTAAGGATATTTTACAAATCTCATCAATCAAAATATACCTAGTATTACTATCACGAATTTTATTAATGAAATCAAACATATCAGAGTTAAAAACTGAACCGTCTACATAGACTGAATCAGGTAAAAAATTATATAACTGCTGTAATACAGTAGTCTTTCCTATTCTTCTTACACCTGAAATAGCAAATGCATGATTTACCGTCTTTTCGTCTGACTTCTTCCACTTCCTAATCTTACTCAATAAGGCATTGTAAACAAATCTCTTTGTAGTCGGAACTTTAAAAGACTGTAACGCTGTAAAAAGATATTGACTCTTAGAATAGATACCCCTTTCTTCAGATGGTCTGTGCACCTCTGGTAAACAGCAATTCAAGCCGTGAACACGCCCATCAATAATCTCGGCATTCTCACATTCATTTTCAGCAAATAACTTGAAACACTGCTCTTTCGTAAGTCTCTGTTTGTATTCAACAGAATCTACTAGAATTCTAATGTCAAAAGAAACTTGTTCGTTGTCCTTAACATATATAGTATCCACTTTAAAAGTCATATATCTCACCAACTTTCAATCATTCGTAAAGCTTCTTCTTTGTCGCTGCCATTTTTATTGTAGCAGTGTTTAGTATGCCTATCTTCTCCCTTAAAGATATGTCTTGCCGTCTAGCAGGTAAAATTTCATCCTTAAATTCACTTAATGAATAAGACTCCATAGCAGACATTATTCTTGAAATTTTGTCAACATATTTCGATTTTTTACGCTCATCTTCGCCACTATTTTTATAGGTAGAAGCATCAACTCCGAACATGTCACATAACTCTAATGCTGATTCGTCCATAGAAATTCGACGATGATGATATTCATACTGCACACGCTGATGCATCCGAATTACATCGCCTGCTGCCCCACAACCAAAGCAGTGGAATACCCGAACTCCATGCAAATACTTATGATTAATAGTACCCAATGACGGATTCACGTCATCGTGAAAACAACATACAACCGTATTTGACGTGTGAAAAGAACTCTTTGCAAATGCAGGACTAAGAGGTTTCACATACTTCTCATAGTAATCTGCAATATTTATCACAGGAGAATCCCCATCTCCAGTATAAGTAAGCACAAACTCTTGCAAATCCATGCAGAACACCTCCAAAAACAAATTAAACACTCTATACACTAAGGATTAACAAAAAAGTGGCTCAAGATAAAATCTCGAACCACTCTTCAAGGGGATTAACGACTATTGCACAAGTAATAGCCAAGAAAATGTCTTACTTAGTGAGCTGCATTACCTTTCTTTTTTGCTCCCAAAGCCATACTGCTCTTTTGCCAGCTTACCTGAGCCTCATTCCAAGTGCTTGCTACAGTAATAAATACACCTGTATTTGTGGGACTCAGCATCATGCTTTCAAACAGCTTACCACCTGCATGCATAGCTTCCTGTGGAGTAACCATCTTACCAGCTACTCCAATCAGATAACCCCATTTATTCAAAAGATTCAATGCAGTTCGGATATCTACACGAAATGCCGGATAAGCAATACCCTTATAGGTAATTGCAGGGGAATCGTTGATGCAGTAAACACCAATCTGACTACGGAAATTCTTATCTGCATTCCTCATAAGGAACTTCTCAAAGGATGCACTACCCTCTGCTATACCCTCTCGCATAGCTGCGATGTCCTTCTTAGTAATCAGATTTCCATCTACAAGACTAACAGCCTTGAGAAGATAATCCGGATTAACCTCTACCAACACAGCTTCACCGCCATAAAGCTTTCTCAGGATAACATTCTTATCACCTTTCAAAGCTTCGCCGTACTCTCTGCACTTTTTCATTTCCTCGAAGCCCCAAAATGCACCGTTTACAATATTCGGCAGTGCAGTGATAATTGCAAACTGCACACTCTCTGGCAACTTCTGAGCCTTATTTCCACAAGCTACGCTCTTTCTTGAACCATTTCCAGTTGTATTATTCATATTCGTACCTCCCAAAAAGGATAAATTTTATTCAGTGCTAAATTAAAACAGTATCAAAAAATACAAAACAAATATTAGATACCAAATTTATAATCCTAATGCTTTCTTTGCATCATTTATGCACTTTAACTGACTCTCAGTTACATAGCCTACATTTATTGCATTATCCAGAGCCTTTGACAGCAAAAACAACTTAGAACCCTTATTGTTATAAGCATCAACAACTTCATCAAATCTACTGCGAATAGTCCGTGCATCTTCTGCAAGACCATCAATGTCTCTTACTTGTATTCTCTCTGCAATGATACCCCTCTTTACGTTGCTCACAGGTTTTGCAGGTTCTACAGATTCTACAGGCTTTAAAGACTGGCTTTTTATGCTATCACCTTGGATACCCTTTGTGGAAACAACATGGCTGCCGCCTGTAACTACTTCGTCTCCACTAGAAATATCAATATTCCTAGTTTCCATAACTACAGTCTTTTCAGTTGGCATCTGCAATGCTTCCTCTGTTGTAATTTCAGGAATAGTTGTATCTGGTACACTCTCCGATTTGCTCTCTGGCATACTCTCTGGCATACTCTCCATAGCTCCTTCGTTTGTAGCCTTATCTGATGCACCTGTGCTTGCAATCAACTCTTCCTGATACTTTCTTACAATCTGTAGATAAACATCTCTTGATTTTAGAATCTCCTTTAAACCAGTCTTAATGTACCACATCTGCCTCGAAGATGCTGGCTTACCGTAAGACTTCAAAGTACCCAAGATTTTTCTAATCATTGCACTCTTATTATCAAGAACTGCAACAGAATCTGGAAAATTACTTTCAGCATATGCAACACATGCAATCATCTCTGCCTGAGTCATATCTGGGTCAATTACATCTAAGAAATTATAGTTAAAACCAGCTATATACAGCTTTTTCAGAACACTATCTGATGGTTCTATCTTCTTAAGCATTGAATATGGATGCCTTACATGATTTCTTAAATCTTTGCGAACAGCATCTACAGCTTCGTCTGGAGTAAGTACCCTTTCCTCGTTTTTCTCGTTTTCTTCGTCATCAGCACTTTTCAGTTCGCTTAGCTCCTGCGACTCTTTAGCCTTCTCAGCAGCTAATCTATTCGCCTTTCGCTCCTGTGCGTCAGACATGGCTTTTAACTTTCTCTTTCTTTCATCATTGTATTTTGAATAATAGGAATTAATATCCACTTCAAATGTACCTATCTTAGCATCTATAGTAGATTTCAAAGACTTCAAATGATTTATCAAATCATCAATTGTACAAATCGGTGGATCGCATCTATCTCCGACATAATAATTATAGAAATTCAACATATGCGAACTTCCATAAATCTGCTCCCACAGACTCTTTAAAGCTATTCCAGTAGCCTCTCTGTCTGACTTATCATAAAGACCGGTTTTAGTATTGTATTCATGAGCACAAATATGCATATCATCAAACCTAGGATAAACTCTTAAAGTACCCATTAAGGCAACTAACTCGTTAAGCTTACCCATATATTCTGGTGTAAACTTGATGTCATCAAAAGTACCCCTATATCTGATACCCGTACCATTAACCTGATTAAACAGCATCGGATATGAATTATAAGTTTTCATTACCTCCTGAATATCTTTCTCATCACTATCAGAAGTACCCGTTATTGAATTGAAGTAAGCACGAGAAGCCTTATTCTTCATACCTTCATCACGGTCTCTTGGGTCTTTTGAATACGGATTATATGCATAAATTCCGGCTAACTGTATTAAGAAATAATTCTCCACGTAATTTCTGATAAACCCTCTGCTGCCACCATAAATTGATGCTCTTGCGTCTGTTCCCTCGATGGCTGCCTGCAAATTCTTTGTATTGATTCCTTGCACTCTCTTAAGATTTGCAATCAGAACCTCAGTATTAAGATTCTTTGCAACATTGTAGGAATGCGTCTTACGCTTTAACAGGATGTCCTGCACCGCTTTTACCAGAGAACGAGGATATAGCATACCAAGTTTCTTAAACTCATTGCAAAAACTGAACAAGTTATAGTCGATATCAGCAACTTTTCTGTGTGTCAATATCTGTGCACTTGCTTCTCGAAGCACAATTTTAACCATATCGTCAAACACAGAAAAGCTAGCCATTGCATTTGCATATCTCGTAGGGTCTGACATAATAGTGTACATATGTTTCATCTCAGCAAGAGAACGTACTTGCATATTCTTGATTTTCGTCAAGTTCTCCTTCGGAACATCAAAGAAATCTCCAATGCAGTCAATACCAAACTTAATGACATGACCAGAATAAATCAGTTCATTAATATGCTCCCAGTTGATTGAACCCAAATCAGAACCCCAGAACTCAGTATCAAGGTCTGCATAGCCTACGTCCCATGCAAAATGCAAGAATCTCAAAGCATGACCAAATGTACAATGCTCTGCTCCGTGATACTCCATATCAATAAAGCCTGCATACACCCAATCCTGACCACCTTGACGCATTTTCTCAAGAAGCTCTTCCTTCTTTACATTGCCCCCAGCACGCTTCGTAACTTGCAAATTGCCAGACGTAGGTGCACCGCCAAACAAAATCTGAGATGACCATAAATAGTATCTCTTTAAAACATCTTTCTGCTCATCAGTCAATAAAGCATAAAGCTTATTAACATAGCTCTCTTCCTGTGTATCTGCTGTAATATCTTCGTAATCTTCATAATCATCGTCTAATGGCTCGAAGTACCCGTCCTCGTCTTGTTCGTAGCCTTCTGAATCGTCCTCATCATCTGCATAGTCAAAAGCATCGTCTTCGTCATCATCAGAATCTTCATCACTATCAAAGTCATCTGTGTCCTCTGAAGAAACATCATCATCAAAATCAGATGAGTCATAATAGTCCTCGTCTGAAATCAGGTCATCGTCCTCATCATCTTCAATGCTTACAAAGTTTGAATCGTCATACTGGAAAGTACCCTGCTCAAATAAAGGCTGAATACCAGCAATCTTTATACCAACTTTCAGAAAATTCATTACTTCTGACTCGTCACATACATCGATTGCACCATCTTCCGTGTCCATAATAGCAAAACCACCGTATCTAACAGCTATCAATTTAAACATCACTAATCACCCCTTTACCTTATAAATATTTATTATTTCTTTTAAGATACTTTCTGCTTCTTCAGCAGTTTTAAACTCCTTTACCTGTAACTGACTCTTTATCTCTTCCTCAGTTACCATAACTGTAGTAACAGTCTTTGTACCGTCACCATTATCTACAGTTGAAACATTCTCGACTAAAGGTAAAGCAGTAAACTTAGCCTTGTTTTCTCGCAAAAAATTCTGGACTTCTTTGTCTTTGATAAGACTCGTTGAAAAATCATAGTAACTAAAATCATTAGTACCCTTATCAAAGACCCTCGCTCGCATCCCTACAATCTTCCCGTCTAACGTAAGAGTATAAAGACAAGATTTGCAGACTGAAGCGTAATACTTCTTTATGGACATCAGAACACCTCCAAAAATAAAAGAGAGATTTTATAATATCAATTACAAAAATCTCTCTAAAACTAGCTATTAAATTTAACTCTTAAAAGCAGTACATCTCGACAAAACTCATAATATTTAGCATTAATTTATGACTCAATAAACAAAATGGAGATACACCTACATAGGCATATCTCCATTCGCTAATATTCAAATAATATAAATACAAATCTTAGTCAGTCACAGGCAACGTATCAATGGTACGAACCAAGAACTGAAGCAACGAGATAGAGTCATTTGTTTCAATAGCTCCATCTGCATGACAATCGGCATTCTTCTTAGCCTGTTCATTCAGCATAACCGCACCAGCAATAGCTTTGTTCAACAGAACTGCATCTGCGATATCAACATCTCCGTCCAGATTTACATCTCCGTACAAAACTGTTCCTTCTACCTCACCAGAACTTACTGTAGTCGATGTAGTAGTCTCAGTTGTTGTAGATGAATCACTACCCGAATCAGAAGTCATATCAGAGCCAGTACCCGATTCACTTGCAACTGTCGTTTCAGTCTCGCCAGAAACTGTTGTTTCAGTAATGCTGGAAACTGTTGTTTCAGAACCGCCAGATACAGTTGTTGATGTTCCTTCGTCTGTATTGGTAGTTTTGGAAGAATCTGAATCAGATGTGCTGCTTCCTTCATCAGAACCTGTAGTCTTAGCAACTGTAGTTGTCGTAGCAGAACTATCCGTAGTAGCAGTCGTCACAATAGTTTCATTACCAAAATCAAATGCAATTGTCAAATCTACAGTAGTGCCATTGTTAGCTGTAATAGTTACAACAGCCTCACCATTGGTATCCGTAATTGGTGTACCACTGAATACCCCGTTCTTGAATGTGATGCCCATAGGCATGCTCTGTGTAGTACCCTTCTTCAAGGCTGCACTCTTATATCCGCCAACCTTCACAGCATTAGACACATAGGAAGAAACATCGACGTCTTCCATTGCCTCGCCTTTCTTCACCTTAACTGTAACTGTGGGAGAAACAACATCGATGTTCTCTACCTCACCAGAAGCAAGCTTAACAAGGTCAACATCACGGCTATCTGTTGTAATTGTACCAAGGTCAACCTGCTTAAAGAAGCTAGCATCCTTATTGCTTGCTTCTAAGATAGCAGAAACCTTATACTCACCAGTCGGCAAAAGTATATCATAGTCACCATCTGCAACAGTATAGAAATCTGCACCAGCTTCATAAGCATCTAACGGAGTTTTATAAGAACTGTCGTAAATGTAGTAAACATCATTAGTAGTTAAAGCAGTTTCAGCAGTTTTCATGACATCAATAATAGAATTAATATCATTCATAGAATGCAACCGAAGTCTTACCAACTCTGTCTCATCTGCCAGTTCATAAGTCAAATCCGGTAGGAACAGCTTAGTACCCTTTGCCACGGCTGTATCAGATGCAGTCACAGAAACAGCAGGCTTGCTCGAATCAAACTCGCTCTTCTCTACAGACTGGATAACAGGATTGCTTACACCGATATACTTCGTGGATACTTCACGAATATCTGTGGGATTACCACTCTGAACAAGCTTGTAATTATCATCTGCATCAACAGTATGAGTAATAAACACAGTCTTACCAGAATCAAATGATACGAAGTAATCCCCACTTGTATTCTGCTCCACAACTGACTTAACCTCATCTGACTTTAAATCAGCACTAATGGAATACGTGCCATCTTCGTTTGTTCCAATGGTAAACGGAGTATAGTACTTATCCTTTGTTGTGAAAATATCCTGTAACAAGCGAGAATCACCATACAGAGAAGAAGTATCAAAGGACTTAACAGAGTCAAATTCCATGAATGTTCTGCCAAACTCATTCAACTTGCTCTTGACATCAACTTCATCTTCCATGCAATAATCAGGAAGAACAGCTGAATTTGTTGTCACAGTCAGATTTGTAACTGGACTTGTGATACCCAACTTGTTATAATATTCAGTGTAGCCGTACATCTTAATCATCTCAGCGATTGTTTCAGTTGAATATGCATTCGACAAACCTAAGAATGAGTACCCATAGTCTTTATCGCTGATTGTATAACCTGGAATATAAACATGATTAGTCTTGAAAGCAGACATGTCAAATGTCTCAGTCTGCTGACTTACAGCATCCTTTATAGAAAACATTGCGATGCAAGACTTAGAATAGTCTGGATTCATCAAAATTGCATGTCCACCTGAAACTGTGCTGCTCGGCTTCTTATATCCGGATGCTGAATCAATCTCATCATCACCTGGAATCCAAGAACCATAATCATATGTCGGCGGAATATAAACCATATCAAGGTCATATACCTTAGTATCGCTAAAGCCTCTTCCAGTAGAGTCAATCTTAAACTTCTTCAGCTTGTACTTACTCAAAGTATCCATTGAAATCAATAACTCTGCACTAGAATTGATATAGTAAATAGGTGCTCCGTCATACGAAGTCATCTTACAATTCTTTGTACAAGTAAAATAGCTGCTAATTCTTACATTATGCGAATCAACTAATGCAAAGAATTCATCATCTCTAGGTGTAATTGACTCATTAGCAAACAGCAAAAAGTTTACTGGTACAACTGACTTCCAAGACTCCTCGCAAACCGGAGTGAAATGAATATCATCCGCAGACTTAATTGTAATTGGAATGTACATACCTCCCATAGGAGTGCTCATTGATGAGCTATAATTATGCACCTCAGCGAAAATCTTTCTGTTTCCGGAACGATACATCTCACCCAAAATAGAATCGCAAATAACACGATTTGTAATTGTCAGCTGAATCTGAGTCATATCCTCAGAGAAACTCAATGAGAAACCAACGCTTTTCTTGTTGTCTCTCTTATTAGTCTCATCATAAGAATAATGCTTCAAATCCTGCTCAAAAGCCATATTAGCTGTAACCAGATTAATCTCTGTATCCGGTACAGTATATACAGCCTGCGAAAGGTCTACTACAGAAGTACCCTCCTTGTTTACGCCAGTGCTTGTAATGTTCAAAGCACTAGCTGTCATACCTGTCAAAGCTGTTGAAAGACAAACTGCTGATGTCATTACAGCGAAGCATGACTTGAATTTCTTGTGAATCTTCATCGTAATCCTTCTCCTCTCAAAAATTTCATTGTGGTTAAAAACCAGAATATAAATTTAAACTGTGGGGTATTTCAGGATTGCACTGAACTCGGCTTGTCCGATACCCCTCGTTGGTGGTGCTTGATATAACTACACCACCCCAATTGATAACATATAATATTATCTCAAAAACTAAAACAAGATATTTCAATCTGCTTTATAACAATCAAAATCATCTGGAGATAACTTGTCGTCCATATCATCTAAATCCATGCTAGAAAGACCGTCATCTTCGTCAGTGAAATCCTCGGCAGAACAGTCTTCGTCACAGAAATCTTCATCATCAACAGAAATAAACTCTACGTCATCTAAATCTGAGTCATGTACATGTGGCAGATTATCAATGTCCTCTGGCATCTCATCAAAAGAATCCATTAACACATACAAATTATTTCTATATGAAATACAGCTAGGAACTTCAGAAGTAGCAGTCTTTTTGGACTTCTTCGTATCTGTAACCTCGTGGATACCCGTTACTTCTTCGCTTGTAGGAACTTCCTTGCAAGAATTCAGCTCAAAATCCTTCACATGCTTTCTGCGAGCAATCTCAGATACCCCTATAGCCGCAATTGCACTTGCAAGCAAACCACAACAAGCATAAATCAAATAATTATTTTTCATTCTAAAAGCCTCCATTTCAAAAATCGAAAAATAAAGAAAAATATCAAAACACGGTTATCTCAAGAATTTTTATCGAAATCTACAGGTACTAATGCAATATGCTCGCACTAGTTTTTCATCAAAATTCAGAGCAACTATAGCGTGTCTAGAGAACTTGATATATTTGAATATAAATTCAAGTTTCTAAATTAAACTACTAAACAAGTATAT
>ENA-ORTU01002677-ORTU01002677.1-human-gut-metagenome-genome-assembly--contig:-NODE-2677-length-15775-cov-2.760178_pt1 | contig 15775 bp, 9 predicted proteins | sample MGYA00241910_ERZ509184 | MGnify/ENA primary metagenome ERZ509184 (study PRJEB26280, sample SAMEA2338847) | human gut metagenome | biome: human gut; feature: human-associated habitat; material: faeces... | reverse complement strand
TATTGAACGCGAAAGGAAACCCTGACGGTTTCCTTTCACACTTTTCTTCCCTCCGGAACCTTTGGCTGGGCAGTTTTTTCAACAGTCCGCAGCTCACGTCGTGATCCGGCGTGGGCTTTTCTTTTCGCGCGGCGTGTGTTACAATAGGTAAAAAGAGGTGAGAAACATGCTGGAGCTTTGGCTTTGTCCGAGCAGAAAACAGAACACGGCCCACGTGATGCAGGCGCTCTGCGAAAAAACGGCGCAGCGCATCCTGGTCGTGCCGGAGCAGTTCTCCCACGAGGCCGAACGCATGCTCTGCCGCGCGGGCGGCGACACGATCAGCCGCTTTGCCGAGGTCCTGAGCTTTTCCCGGCTGGCCTCGCGCGTGTTTTCCATTGAGGGCGGCTCCGCCTGCGAGGAGACGGACGCGGGCGGACGGCTGCTGCTGATGGCGCTGGCTGTGGAGCAGGTGCGCCCGCGGCTGAAGCTGTTCGGTGCCAGCACGTCCCGGCCGGAATTTTTGCTGCAGCTGCTCGACACGCTGGAGGAATTCCGTGCCTACTGCCTGCGGCCGGAGCTGCTGCGCGCGGCATCGGAGAAGCTCAGCGGCGCGCTGGCCGTGAAGACCGAGGAATTTGCCCTCCTGATGGAGAGCTATGACGCCGCCTGCGCCAATGCGGGGCAGGACCCGTCCAGCCGCCTGACGCGGCTTGCCGCCGCGCTGGAGACCGGAACGTTTGCTGCAGGGCGGCAGCTGTATCTCGACGGCTTTACCGACCTGAACGGCGTGGAGCTGGAGATCCTGACGCAGCTCCTTGCAGGCGGAGCGGAGGTGACCGTTGCGCTGAGCTGCGACAGCCCGGCGGGCGGTGCGCAAATTTTCGATGCTGCGCGGGATACGATCCGCAGCCTGCAGAGAGCGGCCCGGCAGGCGGCCGCGACGGTACAGCTCCGGGAATTCCCGGCAGAGGACGAGGCTTTTTCGCCTCTGCTGCGCGCGCTGTTCGGCAGGGGAGCGGCCTGCCCGGCGCTTCCGGGCGTCTGCCTTCCGTGCGCGCCGGATATCGAGACGGAGTGCCGCGCTGCGGCGGGTGAAATTCTGCAAAGGATGGAGGGCGGCGCGCGCTGGCGCGATATTGCCGTGGCCTGCGCCGACCCGGAGACCTATCGTCCGGTGCTCGAGACCGTCCTGCGCCGTGCGGGCATCCCGGCCTATTTTGCCGGAACGCGCGATCTGCTCCGTGAGCCGGTCGTGCGCATGCTGCTTGCCGCGCTGGAGGCGGCCTCGGGCGGCATGGAGCAGGAGGCCGTTCTGGCGTACTTAAAATCCGGCCTTTCTCCGCTGGACGCCGCCGCGTGCGACGCACTGGAGAACTATGCCGTGATCTGGAACATTCAGGGTGCGCGCTGGGAGCGCGAATGGACGATGGACCCGGCCGGGCTGCACGGCCGCGCTGCGCCGCCGGAGCGATTGGCCGAGCTGAACGCATGGCGCGCAGAGGCGATCGCCCCCCTGTCCGCCCTGCGGCGCGGTTTGCGCGCCGCGCAGAATACGGGCGAGATGGTGCTGGCGCTCTATCATTTTCTGGAGCAGACCGGTCTGCGCGAGCGGCTGAACGAGCGTGCGCAGGAGGCCTATCGGAGCGGGAGCCTGCAGAAGGCACAGGAGCTGACGCAGGTCTACGGCATTGTCTGCACGGTGCTGGAGCAGCTGTACGGCGTGCTCGGCCGCACCGTCCGCACGGCGGACGCATTTTTCCATATTTTCCGCGTCGTTCTGAGCCAGTATGATATCGGCACGATCCCGGCCCAGCTCGACAGCGTCACGGTCGGCAGCGTCATGTCGCTCCGCCGTGCGGATGTGCCGCATCTGCTGCTGCTCGGCGCGAACGAGGGTGCGTTCCCGGCTGCTGCCGCGCCGCGCAGCCTCTTGACAGATGCCGAGCGCGCCAGCCTGCAGCGCATGGGACTGGAGGTCGGCCCTGCTGCTTCGGCCCGGCTCGACCGCGAGCTTGCCGCCATGGCGAGCGTGCTGGAAGCGCCGCGGCGCTCACTGTGGGTCAGCGCTGTGCAGGAGCGGGAATCCTACTTTTTCCACCGGCTGACGGAGCTGCAGCCGCAGGCGGTGCGCGGGGCGACGGATGAGGCGCTGGTGCTGCGCGCGCCGCAGGCCTATCTGGAGCGCTGGCTGCCCGCCGCGGGCGGCCTGCTGCAGGAGCCGATGTTTGCCGGGGCTGCCGCGCGTGCGGAGCAGGCCCGGACCTATTCGCCCGGCTCGCTCCGGCCGGAGACGGCGCGGGCGCTCTATGGCGCAGAGCTGCACTTCTCCTCCTCGCGCATCGATGTGCTGGCCGGGTGCCGCTTTGCGCATTTTCTGCAGTACGGCCTGCGGGCGCAGGAACGCGAACCGGCGGAATTCGACAGCCGGTTCTACGGCACGTTCGTGCACGACGTGCTGGAGTATATCGTGCAGCAGACGGAGCGCGAGGGCGGGTTTGCCGCCGTGCCGCGCAGCCGGGTGCAGGAACTGGCGCAGGAGCGCATGGAGCAGAACGCACAGACCCTGCTCGAGACCTTCCCGGACTCGGGCCGGACGGGCTATCTGCTCCGGCGGACGTTTGACGAGGTGACGCAGGTCGTCGACGAGCTGTATGACGAGCTGTCCGTCTCCGCCTTCCGCCCGAAATTCTGTGAGCTGGAATTCTCGGCGCGCGGCGCGCTGCCGGGTGTGGCCTTTGCCGGGGAACGCTGCCGCGGCGTTGTGGAGGGCTTTGTTGACCGTGTAGACGTCTGGCAGAGCGGCGGACGGCCCTATGTCCGCGTTGTGGACTACAAGACCGGCAAAAAGAGCTTCGATTATACGAACGTGCTGCACGGGCGCGGGCTGCAGATGCTGCTGTATCTCTTTGCCCTCGTCCGGCAGGGCGGACATCTGCTCCATGGCGAGCCGCTGCCTGCGGGCGTGCTGTATTTCCCGGCGCGCATCGAGCGCGTCTCCGTGCGCGACCGTCTTGCGCAGGCCGAGATCGAAAAGGAGCGCCGCAAGCAGCTGCGCCGCTCCGGCGTGCTGCTGAACAGCGATCCGGTGCTCGAGGCTATGGAGCCGTGCGGCGGGAGCCCGCGTTTTCTGCCCTATACGCTTGACAAGGAGGGGCGGAAAACGGGCGACCTTGCCTCGTTTGCCCAGCTTGCCCAGCTGGAGCGCTTCGTGTTCCGGACCGTGGCCGCGCTCGGCGACGAGCTGGCGGACGGCTGTATCGACCCGGATCCCTGCATCCGGGATGCGAAGGACAGCGCCTGTGCGTTCTGCCCCTATTCGGAGATCTGCGCCGGGCATGAGCAGCCGCGCTGGCTGAAGAAGATCACGGCGGAGGAATTTTGGCAGACGCTGGAAAGGAGAGAGCATGGCTGAGATCGTATTGACGCCCGGACAGCGGGCGGCGGTGGAGAGCCGCGGCTGCGCCCTGCTGGTCGCGGCGGCCGCAGGCTCCGGTAAGACCCGCGTCCTGATCGATCGCGTGCTCGATCAGGTCATCCGCGAGGGCAGGTGCGTCGACGAATTCCTGCTCATCACCTTCACGCAGGCGGCTGCAGCGGAGCTGCGCGGCAAGCTGCTGGCGGAGCTGAACCGCCGCCTTGCCGCCGACCCGGAGAACCGCCATCTGCAGCGGCAGCTCAGCCGCGTCTATCTGGCGCAGATCTCCACGGTCCACAGCTTCTGCGCGGCGCTCCTGCGGGACTATGCCCACGTTCTGGAGCTGCCCGCCGATTTCCGCCTTGTAGACGAGCAGGAGGCAGCCGCCTTGCGGGAGCGCGCCGTGCGCGCCGTTCTCGAGGAGGCCTATGCAGATCCGTCGCCCGCCGTGCGCGCTGCGCTGGATCTGCCCGGCGCAGGACGGGACGACCGCGCACTGCAGGAGTTGATCGTGCGCGTCTACACGAATCTGCAGTGCTATCCCGATCCGGCTGCGACGGCGGACCGCTGGGAGGTCATGCTGGATGTGACGGACTGCACGGACCCCGGCCAGACGATCTGGGGCGAGTGGCTGCTGCGGGAGCTGCAGCGCGGCCTGCAGAGCGATGCGGCCATGCTGCGCCGCACGCTGGCGCTTGCTGAGGAGAACGAGGCCGTTTCCGCCTATGCGCCCGTGCTGCAGGCCAATCTTCTGCTGCTCGAGGCGCTGGCCTCTGCCGGATCGTGGGAGGCGCTTGCGCGCATCCCGCCGGATTTCGGCCGTTTCCCGGCGATCCGAAAATGCGCCGACCCGGAGACGCAGGAACGCATCAAGCGCCTGCGCACGGACACCGTCGCGCGCGTGCGGCGCAGGCTCGAGCCGTTCTCTTTGCAGCCGGACGAGACGCTGCGGGAGCTCAGCGGAAGCGCGGAGGCGCTGCGCGGACTGCTGGCCCTGACGCGGGCATTTTCCGCGCGCTTTGCGGCGGAAAAGAGCAGAAGGCACCTGCTCGACTACAACGATCTGGAGCATTTTGCCCTTCGCCTGCTGACGGACCGCTCCGGCGCGCCGACGGCGGCCGCCCGCGAGGTGGCCGGGCGCTACGCCGAAATTCTCGTGGACGAATATCAGGATACGAACCGCGTGCAGGAGGCAATTTATTCCGCGATCTCGCGGGAGGGCCGCAATGTGTTCCTCGTTGGCGACGTGAAGCAGTCCATCTACCGCTTTCGTCTGGCCGACCCGACCATTTTTCTGGAAAAATACCGCACGTTTGCGGAGGAACCTGCAGAAGGAGAGTCGCGCCGCATCCTGCTTTCGGATAATTTCCGTTCCCATGCGGAAATCCTGTCTGCAGCGAATGACGTTTTCCGCCTGACGATGACGGAGCGGACCGGCGGCCTTGTCTACGGCGATGCCGAGGCGCTGCGCGCCAACCGGACATTCCCGGACATGGGTCAGCCTGCCGTGGAGCTGCATGCCATCGACTACAGCCCGGCCGGGGACGGCGCGCCGCCGGACCGCGCGGCGGCCGAGGCGGAGTTTGTCGCCGCGCGCATCGCGGAGATGCTGCGGCAGGAGGAGAAGATCCCGGACGGCGACGGACTGCGGCCCGTCCGGCCCGGTGATATCGTCATCCTGATGCGCTCGCTCTCCGGCCGGACGCAGACCTATCTCGACGCCCTGCGGCGGCACGGCATTCCGGCCTCCTGCGGCAGCGACGACCTGTTTGCCGCAGAGGAGATCCGCTTCCTCTTCGCACTGCTGCAGATCATCGACAACCCGCATCAGGATATCCCGCTGCTGACGGTGCTGCTCTCGCCGTTTGGCGGCTATCCTGCCGACGCGTTGGCCCGGCTGCGCGCCGGGGACCGGGACGCTGACCTTTACACGCTGCTTTGCGAAAGCAAAGCGTTCATCTGCGCCGTGCTGGAGGACCTGCGCTGCACGGCGCAGGAAGCGCCGCTGCGCACCCTGCTCGAGGAAGCGGAGGAGCGGCTCCTGCTGCCCGCGCTCTGCGCCGCTCTGCCGAACGGCCCGCAGCGTCAGCGGAATCTGGCGGCGTTCCGCTCGATCGCGGATTCCTATGAGCGCGCAGGCGGCTGCGGTCTGCCCGGCTTCCTGCGCCATCTGGAGGGCCTGCGGGAGCGTGGCGTGCCGTCAAGCGGCGGCGCGGCGGCCGGGGCCGTTCGGCTTATGACGATCCACAGCTCCAAGGGGCTGGAATTCCCGGTCGTATTTCTGGCGGACCTGTGCAAGAGCTTCAACCGCACGGACTCCCGCGCCAATGTGCTCACCGACCCTGTGCTGGGGCTTGGCTCAAACTGCTATGACCCCGCAGCGCGTATCCTTTGCCCGACCATTGCGCGGCAGGCCATTGCGCGCAGATTGGATCAGGAGGCCGTTTCGGAGGAGATGCGCTGCCTCTATGTCGCCATGACGCGGCCACAGTACCGCCTGATCATGACCTGCTGCGCCGCCCGCCTGACGCGCAGGCTTGAGTGCTATGCGCAGGGACTGAGCCTGCCGCCGGATGCCGCCCTGCTGGATGGCGCGGATTCCTTGGGCGACTGGATCCTGCTTGCTGCGATGACCCGGCCGGAGGCGGGCGAGCTGTTCGCTGCGGCCGGGCAGCCGGACTGTGCGCTGCAGGGCGGCCACCCGTGGCGCATTCAACTCCATACAGCTGTGCAGGCCGCCCCGGAGGCGGGGAATGCCGCATCGGCCGAACCGGCGTGTGAGCAGCCGCTGGAGCCGCGCTTCCTTCCACCCTATGGCCACGCAGCGGCGGTGACGATGCCGACAAAGCTGACAGCGACGCAGCTCAAGGGCCGCGAACTGGATAACGAGGCGGCCGAGCAGACCGCACAGGCGCCGAAGCTTCATTTCCCGGTCCCGCGCTTCGAAGAGGGGAGAAGGGCATTGACAGCGGCGGAGCGCGGCACGGCGCTGCACCTTGCCATGCAGCACCTGAACTATGCCGCCTGCGCAGACGAGTCAGGGCTTCGCTCGGAACTGGAGCGGCTCGGACGGCAAAAATTCCTGACGCCGCAGCAGCTTGAGGCTGTCGACCCGGAACGGCTGCGCCGCTTCTTTGCCTCTCCGCTGGGGCAGCGTGTGCTGCAGGCCCCACAGGTTGTGCGGGAGTTCAAATTCTCCGTGCTGGACGACGGCGCGAATTATGATCCGGCGCTGGAGGGGGAGGAGATTTTGCTGCAGGGCGTTACGGACTGCTGCCTCATCGAGCTGGACGGCCTGGTCATTCTTGATTTCAAGAGTGACCGCCTGCGCCCCGGTGCGGAGCGCGAGCGCGCGGAATACTATCGCGGTCAGCTTGATGCCTACAGCCGCGCGCTGTCGCGTATTTTTGAGCTGCCGGTGTCGGAGCGCATTGTGTATTTCTTTGCAACGGACACCGCCGTCAGCCTATGAAGGCAACACCGCACAATTGCAGTTTCGGCCTTTGCCGGTTTTTTGCTGAATGCTTTCACTGAATTATGCGGTGCTGCCTAAAAAGCCCCGGCCCTGCATGGCGTTCGATCCATGCAGGGCTGGGGAATTATTCTGATATTACGCCTTTACCGCGCGGACAAAGGCTGCGGGGTCGGCGGCCTTGAAATAGGCGCTGCCGGCGACGAGGACGTTCGCGCCGTTATCGCGGCAGATCTTTGCCGTCTCCACATTGACGCCGCCGTCAACCTCCAGCTCGCAGGCTGGGTTCTGCTCGTCGATCCACTGGCGGAGCTGATGCAGCTTCGGCATGGTACTGTGCAGGAACGACTGTCCGCCAAAGCCCGGCTCGACTGTCATCACAAGGATGAGATCGCACAGCGGCAGGAACGGCAGCACGGCCTCTGCAGGGGTGTTCGGCTTGACGGAAATGGCAGCGCGCACACCGTTTTCCCGGATGCGGCGCAGGGCCTCGAGCGTGTTTTCCTGCGTGTCGGCCTCAACATGGAGCGTGAGGATGCTGCTTCCGGCCTTGCAGAACGCGTCAACATAGCGGATGGGCCGCTCGATCATCAGATGGACATCCAGCGGCAGGGGGGCGATGCGCGAAATGGCAGCGACGACCGGGATGCCGATGGTGATATTCGGAACAAACATGCCGTCCATGACGTCGACGTGGACATAATCGGCTCCTGCGGCGGGCAGAGAGCGGATATCTCGCTCCAGATTGACAAAATCCGCGGACAAAATGGACGGTGCGACCTTGATCATAGTGTAAATAACCTCCTTGCAGTTCTTCCTGAACCTCTGCTCTTCATTATAGCGAATTTTCCGGGGCTGTCAATTTGAAAATGGATGGAATTTCCATGATTTTTCCCGGCGGAGCGGCGCAAACTAGGCTCGAAATCAAGCAAAGGAGGAACCGTTCATGAGCTGTGATTGCCATGCCAACCATTGCATCCAGTGCTCCGTTACCCAGTGCCGGAACCACTGCAGCGACGAAAACTACTGCTCGCTCGAGCGCATCCAGGTCGGCACCCACGAGTCCGATCCCACGATGAAGCAGTGCACGGACTGCATGTCCTTCGTTCGCAAGTGATCCTTCTGCAAGCCCGCTGTCCGGCAAACCGGACGGCGGGTCTTTTTTTCTGCGTGGCGGCATAGGCTGGAACAGAACAATGGGAGAGGGGATCGCCATGGGTGGAAAACAGGGAAGGAAAAAACGGAATTGGCTGCCGCTGCAGCTGGCGGCGGCCATGCCGCTGGCAACGCTGGCGCTGGCCGCATTGGCTGCGCGCCTGATCCTGGGCGGGAAGCTGCCGGAAAGCAGTCTGCCGGTCGCCGCGGGCGTGATCGCGGGGCTGGTCGCCTTTCTCGGTGCGCTGATCGCAGCCCTGCACAGCGGACGGCGGAAGCTGCTTTGCGGGCTTGGGGCGGCAGGCGGCTATGCGCTGTTTTTGCTGCTGGGGAACCTGCTGTTCTTCGGCGTACATTACGGGGAAGCACTGCCGGTCCTGCTGCCGCTGGCCGGTGCGGGGCTGCTCGGCGCTCTGCTCGGGGCCGGGCGCCGGAAAAAGCGCCGCTATGCATAAATCGAAAACGGATAAATGCAGGAGAACTTGCAAATATGCAAAACACAGTATGTGGTGAATATGCAGATAATGAATACAACATCTGGTGGAATATGCAGATGAGCCGCTGAATTACGATGTCTCCGTTGCATTGGTTAACATAATATTGTTAACATAATTCTTGAGCATAATATACAAAGTTTTCCTCTCCGGGCCGGAAAGGATTGAAATCTGGGAAAATATGCGTTATTATATTCTACACTGCCAGAAATGTTTTTTGCAGAACGCTCCGGTTGCCTCCTGTATGCGCCGGGCCGCTGCGGCATAGTTTTTTGCTGGCGAGAGGGAACGCAAGATGGGGAAGCTCGTGGCTGCATATGAATCCTACCTTATGAATATCAGGCACGCATCGGACAATACGGTCGCTTCCTATCTGCGCGATGTGCGGCAATTCACCACCTATCTGGAGCAGACGGATGGCCCTGCGCTGGAGGCGTGCACGCAGGAGACGGTCTGTGCCTATGTGCGCCATCTGACGAGCATCGGCAAATCGCCTGCGACGGTCTCCCGGTGTGTGGCGTCGCTCAAGAGCTTCTATGGCTACTGCGTCTCCACCGGCGCGGTCGCGCAGTCTCCTGTGCATGATATCCCGCAGCAGAAGGCGGAAAAGCGCCTTCCTCAGATTTTAACCGGCCGCGAGGTCGAGCTGCTGCTCGAACAGCCGAAGTGTACGGATATGAAGGGCTACCGCGACAAGGCCATGCTCGAGACGCTCTATGCCACCGGCATGCGCGTCAGCGAGATGATCGCCTTGAACGTTTCGGACGTCAGTCTGGCGGGCGGCTTTGTCCGCTGCACCGGGAACGGGAAGTCCCGCATCATCCCAATCTACCCGGCGGCCATCCGTGCCCTGACGGCCTATGTGACGGATATCCGGCCGAATATGATCGCCGAGCCGGACGAGCAGGCCCTGTTCGTCAACCTGAACGGCGGCCGCATTTCCAGACAGGGCTTTTGGAAGATCATCAAGCACTATCAGCAGACCGCGCAGATCGATAAGGAGATCACGCCGCATACGCTGCGTCACAGCTTTGCGGCCCATCTGCTCGAAAACGGCGCGGACCTGCATTCCCTGCAGGAGATGCTCGGCCACAGCGATATCTCCTCCACGCAGGTTTATGCGCAGGTCGTGAAAAAGACGCTCAAGAGCGTCTATGAAAAATACCACCCGCGCGCTTAAAGAAAAAGCTTCGGAGCTGGTGAAGTGATATGCTCCCTCTATGAGACGATGAAAGACACCGTCACATAGGGGGAGCATTTTCATGCCGCGCAGGAAGCAGTCCCGGTGCTGCGCGGGGATACTCTTATGAGAGGAGCCCATACCCCCGCAGCACTGCCCGCAGGCGGCTGCGGTGCGGCTCCTCCAGCGGCGACAGCGGCAGGCGGAGCGTCCCGCCGCACAGGCCAAGCTCCTCCATGGCGGCCTTGACCGGGATGGGGTTCACGACGCAGAACAGCGCCTCGCACAGCGGCAGCAGCTCCAGCTGGCGGCGCGCACCTTCGCGGAAGTCTCCGGCAAGGCAGGCATCCGTCATGGCAACGACGGCCTCCGGCGCGACGTTCGACACCACGGAGATCACGCCGCAGCCGCCGAGCGCCATGATCGCGGCCGTCTGGTCGTCGTTGCCGCTCCATACCGGCAGTCCGCACCGGGCCAGCAGCTGCGCTGCCCGGCTGATGCTGCCGCAGGCTTCCTTGATGCCTGCAATATGCGGATGGCGGGCGAGCGCCCGCACCGTCTCCGGCAGGAGGTCGACGCCGGTGCGCGACGGAACATTATAGAGCACGAGCGGCAGGGGAGACGCGTCCGCGATCGCGGTATAGTGCGCAAGCAGGCCTGCCTGTGTCCCTTTATTATAGTAGGGCGTGACGGCCAGCAGCGCATCCGCGCCGTTCTGTGCCGCAAGCTCTGCATTTTCTACGGAGCCTGCCGTGCAGTTCGTCCCGACGCCCATGATAACGGGGCAATGATCGCAGGCAGCCTGCTTTGCGCGGCGCAGGAGTGTCAGCCTCTCGTCCTGCGTCAGGGTCGCAGCCTCGCCGGTCGTGCCGCAGACACAGATGGCGTCAGTGCCAGCAGCGATCCCGGCATCCAGCTGCCGCTCAAGCAGGCGGTCCCATGCCGGAAGATCGATGCTCCCGTCCGGCCGGAACGGGGTGAGGAGCGCCGTGGCGGCGCCCCGAAAGATCGGCAGCATTCCGATCACCTCCGCGTCATCCTATGCCGCACCGCCTGCAGGGGTGAAATCCCGGTCTTGCAATTTTCGGGGCGCAATGGTATAATCAGACATTGAAATACAATAGGAGCAATCTGTCCATATGTATCTGAAACAGCTAGTCATTCAGGGCTTCAAATCCTTCCCGGACAAGACGGTCGTGGGATTTGGCCATGATATCACCGCCATCGTCGGGCCGAACGGCAGCGGAAAATCCAATATCTCAGATGCCATCCGCTGGGTCATGGGCGAGCAGAATTCCCGCTCGCTGCGCGGCCAGAAGATGGAGGATGTCATTTTCGGCGGCACGGAGAAGCGCGCCCCCGTCGGCTTTGCCGAAGCGACGCTCGTGCTGGACAACAGCGACCGCGCCCTGCATTATGACGCCGACGAGCTGATGGTCACGCGCCGGTATTACCGCTCCGGCGAGAGCGAATACTACATCAACAAGCAGAGCGTGCGTCTGCGCGACGTCAACGAGCTGTTCATGGATACCGGTCTCGGCCGCGACGGCTATTCCAACATCAGCCAGGGACGCATCGACGAAATTCTGTCCCTCAAGAGCACGGACCGCCGCGAAATTTTCGAGGAGGCCGCCGGTATCTCGAAATACCGCCACCGCAAGGAGGAAACGGAGCGCCGCCTCGCCACGACGCAGGACAATCTGACCCGCATCGGCGACAAGATCTCGGAGCTGGAGCTGCAGGTCGGCCCGCTGCGCGATCAGGCGGAAAAGGCAAAGCGCTACCTGACCTACCGTGAGGAGCTCAAGGGCCTCGAGGTCGCGCTGTGGCTGCAGTCGCTCGAGCGCCTGAGCGCCACGGCGCGCAAGGCCGAGGAGGACTATCATTCCGCCGCCTTCATCCTGCAGCAGGAGCACGACGCGCTGGACAAGCTCTATGTCACCTCGGAATCCCTGACGTTCGACCTCCACAACCGCGACCTGCAGACGGATCAGATCCGTGATGCGATCCGGCAGGCGGAGGCCGCCTCGCAGGAGCAGCGCAGCCGGATCGCCGTGCTGGAGACGAATCGCGGCAACGCGCAGAGCAACCTGAAGCGCGTGCAGCATGAGCTGGAGGATCAGGACAGCCGCAGCGGCAGCATCTCCGCGCAGATCGAAGCACTGGAGCAGCGCATGGGCGAGATCGACACGCAGACCGCCGCGCTGGCCGAAAAGCAGAAGCAGGCCGAGGAGGAGGGCCGCAGACTGGCGGATTCCGCCGACGGCATGACAAAGCGCTATCTCACCCTGCGCGATCTGCAGGGCCGGAAGCGCGAGGAGCTCTCCGCCCGCGGCGCGGACCTGACCGCCGTGGAAGAGAGTCTTGCCCAGAGCACGGAGCGGCAGACCCAGCTGGCACAGGATCTGCAGGCGGCGCAGAGCCGCTGTGCAGAGGCACAGCGCGCGCTCGAGACCGCACAGAAGCAGCTCTCCAAAGCGCAGGCCGATATCACGGCCGCGCAGAACCGCATCAACGGCTACCGTTTGCGCAGCCGCACCCGAGCGGAGCGGAGCGAGGCCCTGCAGAAGCAGGCCACGGACGCCGGTGTCCGGCTCGACACGGTCAGCTCCCGTCTGAAGCTCTTTCAGGAGATGGAGCGTGAGCTGGAGGGCTATTCCCGCGCTGTCCGCACCGTCATGCAGGAGAGCCGACGCGGCAAGCTCCGCGGCATCCATGGCGCGGTGTCCATGCTGCTGCGCACACAGGACAGCTACACCGTTGCCATCGAGGTCGCGCTCGGCAGCGCCATGCAGAATATCGTCGTGGAGGACGAGGGCTGCGCCAAGGCTGCCATCCAATATCTGAAACGCTCGGACAACGGCCGCGCCACATTCCTGCCGCTGTCTGTCATCCACGGCCGGCCGCTGAACGAGAGCGGCATCGAGCGCTGTGCCGGTTTCTGCGGCGTAGCCTCCGACCTTGTCTCGTGTGAGCCGCGCTATCGCGAGATCATCCTGAATCTGCTCGGCCGCACGGTCGTGGCGCAGGACCTTGACGCGGCCATTTCCATTGCCAACAAATTCGGCCACCGCTTCCGCATCGTCACGCTGGACGGGCAGGTCCTGAATGCAGGCGGCTCCATGACGGGCGGCTCCGTCTCCCACAGTGCGGGCATCCTGTCGCGCGCCAACGAGATCGAGCGTCTGCAGGCCCAGCAGAAGGAGGCCGCCGCCGCGCTGGACAAGCTCCGCGGAGAGCAGAAGGAGGCGCAGCGCCTGCTGGAGCAGGCAAATTATGACCTGACGAACGCGGAGACGGACCTCCGCACGGCCGAAGATGCCGCTCTGCGCCTGCAGGGCGAGGAAAAGCAGCACCACGTTCTTGTGCAGGCCCTGACGGACGCGATCACCGGCTCGCAGCGCGAGCAGGAGCTGCTCGAAAAGCGGATCGGCGCCGACAGCGGCCGCCGCGCGGCGCTGCAGAAGGCCGTTGCCGACCTGCAGAAGGCACTGGAGGAGGCTGAGCAGGAGCTTTCCGTCGTTTCGGACGGCCAGAGCGTTGCTTCGGAGCAGAGCAGCCGCCTTTCGGAGCGCCTGACGGCGCTGCGCATGGAGGCGGCCAGACTGGAAGCCGAGCGCGCCACGGCGAAGAGCTCCGCCGAGCAGCTGCGCGGGCTGGAGCATGCCATGCGCGGCGACCGCGAGCAGAAGCTGCAGCTCATCGACCGCTATACGCAGGAGGCCGCTGAGCTGGAAAAGACACTGCAGGCCGAGCAGGACAAGCTGGCCGGGCAGGACGCCGCGGCGCAGGCCAGGCAGGAAGAGCTGCAGGCCGCGCTTGCCGAGCGTGCGAAGGTCGAAGCGCGCAAAACGGCCACGGAAAAGGAAGTACAGGAGAAAAACCGCGATATCCTGAACATGGAGCGCGAGAGCGCCCGTCTGGAGTCGCGCAAAAATGCTGCCGAGCTGGAGGAAAAGCAAATTCTCGACCGGCTGTGGGATACCTATGAGCTGACGCGCTCAAGCGCGCCCGCCGCTGCGGCGGAGCTGGAGAGCACGGCTGCCGGAACGAAGCGCGCCGCGGAGCTCCGCAAGAAGATCTCCGGCCTCGGCACGCCGAACCTCGGCGCCATCGACGAATTTGCCCGCGTGAACGAGCGGTATGAATACCTCTGCGGCCAGCGCGACGACGTGCTGACGTCCAAGCGCGACCTCGAGGGCATCATCGGCGATATCACCGGCCAGATGACCGATATTTTCGTCACGGAATTCGGCCGCATCAACACCTATTTCGGCCAGACGTTCACGGAGATGTTCGGCGGCGGCAAGGCCTCGCTCGAGCTGGAGGACCGCTCGCAGCCGCTGACGTGCGGCATTGAAATTCGCGTGCAGCCGCCCGGCAAGCAGCTCAAGACCATCACGCTGCTGTCCGGCGGTGAGAAGGCCTTTGTCGCCATCGCGCTGTATTTTGCCATTCTGAAGGTGCGGCCGACGCCGTTCTGCATGCTCGACGAGATCGACGCCGCGCTGGACGACCGGAATGTCGAACGCTTCGCGGGCTACCTGCGCGGCTTCAGCGGGAAAACGCAGTTTATCGTCATCACGCACCGCCGCGGTACCATGGAGGCCGCCGACGTGCTCTATGGCGTGACTATGCAGGAGCAGGGCATTTCCCGCATCCTGCATCTGGACCTGAATCAAATGGAGCAGCAGCTCGGAATTTCGGAGGAGATCAAGTAAATGGGATTTTTTGAAAAAATCAAAAACGGACTGAAAAAGACGCGCGCCGCCATGGCCAACACGCTCGGCGGCATCTTCGCCTCGTTCAGCGGCGCAAACGAAGAATTTTACGAGGAGCTTGAGGAGAGCATGATCCTCGCCGACATCGGCGTGGAAACGTCCTGCAAGGCCGTCGAGCAGCTCCGCACCGTCGTGAAGGAGCGCAAGCTCCGCACAGCAGAGGAAATTCATGATGCCCTGAAGGACATCCTTGTGGACATGCTGAACGTCGGCGATACGAGTCTGAAGCTTGGTACGCACCCGTCCGTCGTGCTTGTCATCGGCGTCAACGGCGTCGGCAAGACGACGACCATCGGCAAGCTGGCCCATCGCCTCTCCGGCGAGGGCAAGCGTGTGCTGCTGTGCGCGGCCGATACGTTCCGCGCCGCGGCTGCCGATCAGCTCGAAATTTGGGCCGGACGCGCCAATGTGGACATCGTCCGCCAGCACGAGGGCGCGGACCCCGCCGCCGTGGTGTTCGACGCCATTTCCGCCGCCAAGGCGCGAGGCAGCGATGTCATCCTGTGCGACACGGCAGGACGCCTGCACAACAAGGCCAACCTGATGAACGAGCTCGGCAAAATTTCCCGCATCATCGACCGCGAGCTGCCGAATGCGGATAAAGAGGTCCTGCTCGTGCTCGACGGCACGACGGGCCAGAACGGCCTGCTGCAGGCCAAGCAGTTCAAGGAGATCGCCGGTGTTACGGCCATCGCCCTGACAAAACTCGACGGCACGGCCAAGGGCGGCATCGTCATCGCCGTGGCGGACGCGCTGCAGATCCCTGTGAAGCTCATCGGTGTCGGCGAACAGATGGACGACCTGATGCCGTTTGAGCCGCGCGCGTTCGTCGACGCGCTGATCTGAGGAGGTGCCCGACATGAAGGTCGTTATGGCAAGCAACAACGCCCACAAGATCGCCGAGCTGCGCGCGATCCTGTCTGCCTACGGGCTGGACGTCGTCTCGCAGCGTGAGGCGGGTGTGCATGTCGAGCCGGAGGAGACCGGCACAACGTTTGAGGAGAATTCCCGCATCAAGGCTGTGGCTGTGATGCAGGCCTGCGGTCTGCCCGCCGTGGCGGACGACTCCGGCCTGATGGTCGACGCGCTGAACGGAGAGCCGGGCGTTTATTCCGCGCGCTACGGCGGACCGGACTGCATCAGCGATTCCGACCGCATCAACTATCTGCTGAAAAAGCTCGAAAACGTTCCGGAGGGGAAGCGGACGGCAAAATTCGTCAGCGTTATCACCCTCGTCACGCCGGACGGCAAGATGCTCTATGAGTATGTCCGCAGCGCCATCGGCCTGCTCGAGAC
>ENA-ORTU01002670-ORTU01002670.1-human-gut-metagenome-genome-assembly--contig:-NODE-2670-length-15799-cov-2.493331_pt1 | contig 15799 bp, 7 predicted proteins | sample MGYA00241910_ERZ509184 | MGnify/ENA primary metagenome ERZ509184 (study PRJEB26280, sample SAMEA2338847) | human gut metagenome | biome: human gut; feature: human-associated habitat; material: faeces... | reverse complement strand
ATATCTTTTCAACCGTTGCGATCTGTGTCATGGTCGCTTACACCTCTCTTGCTATGTCTACGGCTGCCCCGGCTCATCCGGAGTCACCGACAGATCCACCACCATCTGATACGAGCCCTTGATGCCGATATTCTCGTAGCCCTCGATGCGGATGGTCACCGGCACCGTATGGACCCCTGCGCCGGTGAGTCCGGACAGGTCCGCCACGATGTGGACGTTCTCCGCCGTCAGGGCGTTCACCTCCGCTGTCAGGCCCCGCAGCCGCACGTTCAGCGACTCCGTCTCTGCCGTGGCGGTCATGCCCTCCGGCACATTCTCAAAGGTGAACCGGGAAACGGTCAGCGTCCGCTCCGTGACGCCACGGACCACCACCGTCACGGTGGCGGTGTCCACGCCGTCGGCAATGGTCACATCCTCCGGCACGGGGATGGTATAGGTCAGGCTCTGGGAATCCTCCAGATCCTGCACATACAGGGTATCCAGCACGATGCTGTCGATCTCATCCAGTCGGGCCTTCTCGCCCACCAGCTTCACCGTGGCGGGAGAGATGGTGTAGTCCACCGTCTCCATGGTGGCCCCCACGTCCTCCACAAAGTTCACCCGCAGAGGCACCTCCTTCACCGTCCACACCGGCATGGTGGCACCGATGAGCTTTTCACTGCTGCGGATGGCGCTGTTCTCGATCTTCACATCGTTGTGGTCGTACAGCTCAAATTCCAGCGCCTGCACCACCGTCTTGTCAGCTCCGGTGATATCCAGCCGCACCTTGGCGTAGCTGACATTCAGCAGGTCGTCCCGCTGGCCACGCAGCAGCAGCACCTCCGGATCCAGCGTCAGCTCCCCGGCCATGTAGCCGTCAGCCACGCTGCCCACAATTTCGCACTGAATGGGTACTTCCTTGCTGTCCAACTCGCCCACGGTGACGGTGATGCTGTAAATGCTGGCGGAATCCACCGTCAGCTTCCCTCTGCGGATGTTGTCCGGGAACACCACCTCGTAGGTCAGGGTCTGGCTGCCGGCCTCCTTGATATTGCTGGTATTGGCCACGATCCGAATCTTGCTGCGGTCCAGCTTACGCAGCTCGTTCCGGGGGCCCTTGATGACCAGATCCACGGTGGTATCATAGCCCGACAGCAGCATCAGGCCACGATCCGCCAGCGTGGTATCCTCGCCGGAGAATTCCACCGGCACATTTTTCACCTTCAATGTCACCTCCGGAGAGGTGACGGTATCCACATAGATCCACAGAGCGATCGCCACCAGAATGGATCCGATGATCCGCAGTACCTTGCGGCTGGCATCATTCTTCTTCATCGTTCTGCTCCCCCTTTCTCCGGGTCCGAAGCAGTTCCCGCAGCGGGAAGCGGACCTTGTCCGTCTCCTCCTCCTGGGGCATCAGCTCGTTGTGCAGCAGCTGGGACAGGGTCTCCGCCTGCAGATGGCGCTTCAGCATCCCACCGATGGCCACAGAGATGGAGCCGGTCTCCTCCGAGACGATGACCACCACGGCATCGGAATTCTCGCTCATGCCGATGCCCGCCCGGTGGCGCATCCCCAGATCCCGGCTGAGGTTCACATTCTTAGACAGGGGCAGCATACAGCCCGCCCCCAGGATCCGCCCGTTACGGATGATGACAGCGCCGTCGTGCATGGGTGCCTTGACAAAAAAGATGTTCTTCAGCAGTTCACTGGAGACGGAGGCATCCAGCGTGGTACCGGAGCGCACCACGTCGTCCAGCAAGATCTTCCGCTCGAAGACGATCAGCACACCCGTGCGGGTGCGGGACATCTCCGTGCAGGCCAGCACCGTCTGGTCGATGGCCCGCTCCAGCTCCGGCAGCTCCTTCTCCGGCGCCAGCGTCCGCAGCAGGCGGATGTTCTTGCTGCCCAGCTGCTCCAAGATCCGACGGATCTCCGGCTGGAACACGATGATAAGGGCCAGCACGCCCCACTCCACCATGTGGCTGAGGATGTAATTCACCACCCGCAGGTTCAGCTTCGAGGACAGCCACAGCGCCGCCAGAAAAATAGCCACACCCTTCAGGATGTTGGCGGCCCGTGTGCTCTTCACCAGCGACAGCAGTTTATACACCAGATACGCCACGATGGCCACGTCCAGCAGGTCCGCCAGACGGATCAGGGGCAGGTATCCTTTGATATTTTCCAATACAGACAGGATCTTTTCCATATTGCAGACCTTTCCCATTCGCATACCAATAGGTATTTCACATTATATAATTATTTTCGGAGAATTGCAATAAAAACGTAGGGGCGTGTCTGACATTTTCACGAATCGGCGGGATTGACGGGAAAAAAGGCCCCCTCTGGCCGGGGCCGGAGGGGGATAAGGAACAGGGATTTACTTTACAGGGAGCGGGAGCTTCAGCTCTGCTCCTCCCGGCGCAGGATCCGCTTCCACTGAGCCAACTTCTCCTGATTGGTGGTAACGTCGAAGGAGGCATCCTCCAGTGCCTCCATCAACTCCCGGCAGGATTGGAAGCGCCTCACCGGGTCGGGCTGCACACACTTTTGGATCAAGTCACCCAACTGATGCGGGAAGCCGCCGATATACATTGCATGGATGCAGCCTATCTCATAGGGCGGCACGCCGGGGTTACAGCCGGTCGCCAAATAATAGAGCGTGGCCCCCAGACCGTAGATATCTGTCCGGGCATCGGTCTGTCCCATACCGCCGAACTGCTCCGGGGCGGCATAGCCCCGTGTACCCAGACAGACGGTATCCCCCGCTTTGCCGGGTTTATAGACACGCATCGTGCCGAAATCGATCAGTGCAAGACGGCCATCGGGCCGCAGCAGGATATTTCCCGGCTTCATGTCACGGTAGACATAATTTCTCTCATGCAGATAGCGCAGCACATCGCATAGCCGCCATGCCCAATCCACCACCTGGATCAGATCCTGAGTCCCTTCTCTGGTCATGACGCTCTCTAGTGTCTCGCCATCAAAATATTCCCGGACCACGCAGAGGGTCTCCTCATCCTCCAGAACCTCTACCAGCTTTGGAATGGCCGGGTGATCCAGCTGCCGGAGGAGGTCAGCTTCCTTCAGGAGCAGCTCACGGATGGCCTTTTGGGCGGGACGATCATCCTTTCGGCAAGGCTTCAGCACCACAAGCTTATCCGTACGGGAGCTTTTCGCCAAATAAACGTCCTTTACGCTCAACGGGGCAAGTGTCCGGATGATCTCATACTCCCCTATCCGCTTTTCCCCTGCAAAATCGCCCATTGGACTCGGCGGCGTTTCCTGCCGGGGAGGTGTGTACGACTCATTCCGCAGGTCAAATATGACCTTCTCAGTCCTTGCAAAACCGATCTCATCATAGGCCGCAAGCTGATACTTCTTTCCCGGTATGAGCTTACGTCCGTTTATCCACGTACCATTGGTAGAAAAATTGTCTCGCACAAACCAAATTTCCCGCTCATAGAAAAAGGCCGCCTGCCTCCGTGCCACGGTCCGTGCGCTCAGGCGGACGTCACTGTCAGGCGCTCTGCCTACCGTTACCATCGGCTTTTTGATCCGCAGCTTTTCACCTGTGCTTGGGATCGTAAGGGGGAGTACATCGGAATACAGGACCACCGTGGTATCCGGCGGCAGCATCACATATTCCGAGTCATCCGGTACGGGTCGGCGCTCCTTCTGCGTCAACAACTTCCAGTTTTTTACGGTCAGCAACTTTCCGCAGCATCTGCATACGTATCTGGTTTCATCGGTACCTTCTTCAAAAGCCATGTATTCATGCTGTCCATCCCTGCAATCGAGAATTGCATCGGCCTCTTTGCCCAGCATCTCACGCAAGACAAGCTTTGCGAGCCGCTCCATGCCGGTCCTTGTGGGGTGGGAGCCGTCGATGGCATCATAGGGCAGGTGATAGGCATACAGATCGATGAGCCTGCCGCCCTCCAGCACTGCCGTGCGGCGGATGATATCGTTATATACCTCGATGGAGATACCGCCTACGCTCTCCGGAAACGCAAAGGCCGGATCGGTACTCATATAAGTGGAGCAGAGTGTGCAGCACCAGAGCTCGGCATCCGGATAATTGACCCGCAGCTTTTGCAGCATTCGCCGGTAGGCCGTCTCGAACACGGAATACCACTCGTCGGTCACTCCGCCGTCCTCCATGGGCCGGACGGCGTTCGCCCAGTCATTGGTGCCGAGATAGACCAAAATCACATCCGGCCGGACACCCCGCATATGCAGATGGCTGGTCCGCTGATCGCTGCACCCGGAGGGGAACAGCTCATGCTGCCCCGGCAGCTTTGTCACCCGACTGCCGGACCAGGAGTCATTGACCAGCAGTTCACCGCCGAAGAAGTCGATGACCTGCCCCCACCATGTATCCGCCATGGTATAGACCCCCGTCCGGCTGCAGACGTCGCCTTTGTAGAAGACGCTGTGATCCGGCGGATTATAGCTTTCCAGTGTGCTGACAGAGTCTCCCAAGACGGAAAATTGTTTGCCTCGATAGAGGTTTGTCGTTTTCCACTGGGAAAGCTCCTCCTGCCGTATTTTCTCCGGGGTAGGCGCATCGTCCACCAGCCACATGGGGCCGGAAAAGCGGAGCTTGGCAGCCTCGGTAGAGAGACCGTCAAAGGCGAGCTGGAAGGCCATCAGGTTCGGACACGGCTTAAAGGGATCGTTGCCGTTGCTGCTTTTGATGGCAAAGACGATATCTGTGAAGCAGGTATCGTAGTGCTCCTCCAGCAGAACATCCCGAAAGGCCTGCGCCACGATCTCCGGCGGATTCTTGAAGGCTCCGCAGCCGAAGGCACCTAAGATCAGCACCCGAATGTCGTTATCTATGGCAGCATTGAAGATGTTGCGGATACGAGAACGGAACAGATCCCCCAGCACGGCGGAATTCGTATGCGGCAGCATGAATAGGATGGGCGCAGCGCAGGTGATCACATCCACACGAAACCACTGGTTCCGCTCCTTCAGGCTCAGATCCTCGTTTTTGAATACGGTCACACCCTTGGTGTAGATCAGGCGGTCGGAGTAGAGATACCGGCCGTGCTCATAGTGATACTGATAGAAGTCGTCATATACGCCGGGTGTATTGGCCAGACACGGATAGAGATTGCTGCAGCGGCAGAGGCACTCCTCCTGCGCCGTGGCACCGTTTTTCACGCCACCGCCGGGGACCTCCGGATTGGCAAAGTTCAGCACAGCCACGCCGTATTGATTCCCGAAGCGGGCAGCCGCCGCAAAGGTGGTGGTATCCTCCACCGTGATGCGCCGCTCATACCGGGGCACGAGCGGCTGTTGGGCCCTGAAATCCTCACGGTAGACCTTGGTTCCCTCCATGGCCTGACGGGTAGCGTCCCGCAGTGCTCCGCTTTCGCAGCGGCGCAGCGTGTCCTCAAAGTGCTCGATCAAATTCTCTGGCATTTTTCTTCCTCCTTATCATCCGAAACCATCAAAGCCTCCGGCCGGGGCCGGAGGCTTTGATGCCGGCTTATGCCGGGTCAGGTCTTACTTCTCTTTGTCGTTCTTCTTTTTCTTGCCGGCGGCCAGAGCGATCACCACACCGGCGATCACTACCACAGCGGCGATGGAGCCGAAGAACAGCGGCTTATTGTTGTAGTAGCGCACGAACAGATTCGTGGTGACGTAGAAGTTGGTGATCTCCTCCGTCTGCTCGTTGCCGGCGGCGTCGGTGCAGACGATCTTCACCTGATGCGCTCCGGTGGAATCGCCCGGAATATCGAAGGTGAACTCGCCCTGGTCCGCCACGATGGCGGCGATCTCCTCTGCTGTCCACGTCTTGTAGGCCTTGCTGTAATCGTCCAGATACACCACCACGGACTGAAGCAGCAGGTTATCTCCGGCGGACAGGCTCACCGTGAGGTTCTCCAGAGGATAGGTGGTATCGCTCTCCAGATTGGTCACGACCATGTTGGGCTTGGTCTTATCCACGCCGAAGCCGATCTCCTGCTTCTTGGTGTCCAGCGTGTTTTCCGCTATGTTGCCCGCAGCATCCTCGGAATAGAAGGTCAGGCGATAGACACCGTCATCGGCAAAGTTCTTGGCCAGCACGGTGTAGATGTACTCATACCACTGACCATTGCCGCCCCGCACCTCGATGCGGTAGTCCGTACCCTCCTGCAGGATGATGGTCTGATTGTTCTTGAAGAGCGTGATGCGGATGTTCTGGAGGGCGTCGGGGTTGGTCTCCGTCACCACCACATCCTGCGGCGTCTGGACGTAGGAGCCGTTGAGCTGCTCCGTGGCGGCGCTGAGGGCATAGGTGGAGCCGAAGCGGTTGGCGGAGAACAAAATGGTCTTTTCCGTGGTGTTGCCCGCCTTATCCGTCAGGGTGGCCGCCAGCGTGTAGATATCGTCTACTTCCTTCTCCTTGGCGAAATTCTTGAAGGTAAAGACCTTGCCGTTGTGCTGGTCGGCATAGGAGCCGTCCAGCGCAACGCCCTTGCGCATGGCGCCGGTGAGGGTGATGTTCACCTGTGCATCATCGTAGTTGGTATCGGAATAGGACACTACTGGGATGATGTCGCCGTTGTTGGCGGAGCGGTCGGCTACGCCGGTGATCTCCAGCGTGGGAGCCGTGGTATCCACGTAGAAGGTCTGCTCCGTGAAGTCGGCGGAGGTGTTGCCCGCCTTATCCGTCACGTCGATGTCGAAGGTGTACAGGCCGTCACGCTGATAGGCGATGGTGGCCGTATGGCGGTCGCCGCTGGAGGTCCAGCCGCTGACCGTGGGCAGCGCAATATCTGCGCCGTCATTGGTGGCCCGGAGGGTGATGTTCACCAGGCTGTCGTCGAAGTTGCGCTCTTTCACCGTGACGTTGGCCCGGCGGCTCTCCCGGAAGAAGGTGCCGCTGTCCGCCGCATTCTTGTCATATTCGATATTGATGATAGGCTTCGTGATATCGATCTTGATGGAATACTCCATGGACGTGACATTGCCTGCGTTGTCCTCGGCGGTCAGCAGGATGCGGACATCGTTGCTGTTGTTCTTCTCCGCATCCACGGTAAAGCCCATGCCCTCCTTGGACTTGCAGGGGGCTTCTTTGCCGTTCCACTTATAGAGTGTGTCATGCTGGGTCTGAGTTCCCATGTTATAGACCGTATAGGTCACCTGCTTCAGGCCGGAATACACGTCGTTTTCTGCGGGATCGTTTGCCGACACCTCCACCGGCACATCGCCGTTATAGATCTTGTTGTTGGTCAGACCGGACTCCACCACGAGCTCCGGGGCCGTAAACTCCTCGTGAGGTCTCTCGTTGTCCACCACCAGACCGTTGGTGCTGAGGTAGGTGACATGGCCGGCCATATCCGTGATCTTCAGATAGACCACAAGCTGCTGGTTGGGTGTAAATTCCGTGGTTTCGCCTATATCGGTCCACTTCTGCTGCGCCAGCTCATCCAGCTCCTTAGCCGTCAGCGGTGCCTTCTTGGTGTCGTCAGTCCCGAATTTCTGGACAAAGTATTCCTTGCTCTTGATGGGAGAGGTCTCGTCCCCTTCGTTATGGGTAATGACGATCTTATCATTGGCCCAAACGCCAAAGGTCAGGTTCTCGCTGTCGATGAGCGCTTCCCATACAGGGGAAGAAGTGGGATCCTTCCCTCCCACCACATAGGTGTTGGCGGTGATGGTACCGGTGGGGGCTTTCGTATCCACGGTGAAGCAGTAGGGGGTCTCACCAATGGTGGTGGCGTTTACGCTCTTCTTCTGGTCCTTGTCAGCAAGGGCGGACAGACCGGCCTTGTTGGTGTAGGAGATGGACCAGATGTAATTGGCATCCCCAGACCAGATGTAATCGGCATCCCCAGAGAAGATCACGTCACAGGAAACTTTATCCGGGTCAGGAAGATTCGTCTCCGGGTCAACAGCATTTCTCCAATCGCCGATCGTGACCGTGTTCCTCACGTCGTTGCCCGCCGCATTCTTGGCCTTGATATCGAACTTGACCGCATCGAGAGCCTGAGTACTGGCTCTGTCGGTGATGGTCACAGTGGCGGTGCGGACAGCATCGTAGTAGCCCCGCTTTGTGCCGTTCTCCTCCACCACATTGACGGGCTTTTCATCTCCGAACTTGATCTCGATGGTAGGAGGTGTGGAGTTGATCTTCACTGCCTGCGGCGGCGTCGTGTATACATTGCCGGCCCGGTCAGTGACCTGCACATAGATCACAACGTTATCGCTGTTGTTCTTCCCGGCATCCACGGTGAAGGTGCAATCGCCCAGCTTCTGCAGGATATCGCCGCCCTTCGTGTAGGTATAGAGCATCTCCCGCTGGGTCTCGGTCCCCTGCTCCGTCTCGGTGCGGTCCTTTACCACCCAATACTCCACGGACTGGATGCCGGAGTAGTCGTCCGGGTCGTTGATGCCATTCACCGTGGCGGTGAAGTTCTTGTTGTAGTAGCCGTTGGTGTTGGCCGCCTCGAGCGCCAGCCCCAGCTTGGGGGCCTTCTTATCCACGACAATCTTCAGGCCCTCCAGCTTCTTGTCTGCCAGCTGTGCCACACGGATCTCCGTCTCGCCGTAGAACACCCGGATGGCCTGAATGGTCTTGGTTTCCTGAATGGCCGCCGGCTGCGTAAAGGAGGCGGTCTTCGCATCGTAGCCGCCGGAGGTCGTTCCGTCGGCAAAAATCAGCTGGATGCCCTTGATCCCGGTCTCGCTGCCAGTCTCATCGGCGGCAGCAGAAAACTGGACCGCTGCATTGTTTGCAAAGACGAAGGTGGCGCCATCCCGGCGGATGGCATTGCCGGAGTTCCAAGTGATGCCATCCAGCGCAGTGAGGTCACTGGTGTTGATCTGGGGGCACTCCGTAAAGGTGACGGTCACCTTCGTATCCCGTTGGACTTCCGTCAGAGGCAGCTTATACGACTTCTCCGCCGCTCTTCTCACGTTGGCCTTCACATCGGCTTCGTCTACCGTGATGGTGTCGATGATATAGCCGTCCTTCGGCGTGATGGTGAGGTCGACGCTGCCGTTATAGTTCACCTTCTCCGGACCCTCCACCTTCACCTCGCCTTGCTCGCCGGAGATCACCGTGATGGTCTGCAGCGTGGGAGCAAAGGTGATCTTGATGGTGTGGGGCGCAGTAATGTTCTTGATATCCCGTGTGAAGGGAGTATCCTTTACATATCGATTGTCATCAAAGCTTTCCGCTTTGCCGTCGATCTCCACCTCGCTGACACGGTAGTTTTCGTTGGGAGTGGCCTTTATCGTCAGGGTGCCGCCCTGCTTCACGAGGACTGCTTCCACCTCGCCGCCCTGCGCTGCGGGGTCGGTTTCCACCGTTCCGTGCTGGCTGTCGTAGGTGACGGTAACGGTGTACACTCTTATGAACTTCACGGCGATCGTCGTGTCCTTATCCACCGTCAGCTTCTTTGTAAAGCTGGCAGTATCTGCAATATCCTCCTGCGTACCGTCGATGGCGATGGATTCGATCTGATAGTCATCGTCCGCCGCAACAGACAGCTCGACCTCAGTCCCCTCTTTGTAGGTCTTTTCCGTGACCGCTTCGCCGTCCAGCAGCACATTGCCGCCCTTGTCGGCGGTGACAGTGACGGTGTACTCCTGCACGAAGGTCACGCTGACGGTGATATCCTCGTCGGCGGTCAGCGTCTCCTGAAACGTCTCGCCCTTCTTCACTGTCCGGGGCTCACCCTTCACCGTAAGCTCCTGAATATAGGCGCCCTTGGCCGGGATCAGCTCCAGCTTCACATCGCCGCCCTTCTCCACGGTGGACGTCTCCGTCTCCTGATCGTTGATCCGGACTAATCCGTTGCCGGTCTTGGTGACCGTCACATTCACGGTATCAGGGGTCTTGACCGTCAGCTTCACATCCACATTGCCGGTCACATCCGTGACAGCGACACGGTCGGAAACGGTGTCATAGCCCTCCGCCGATACGGTATAGGCCAATGTGACCGCCTTGCCGTCTGCGATGTCCTGTGCATAGTCGGTCATCTCCTGAATGACCACCTCGCCGTCGGTGGTGGTCACGGTGTTCTTGGCACCTTCCGTGCCATCCACCTCGATGGTATAATCCACCGATGCGCCGTCCAGCTTGGCATCCTCGTCGCCGCCTGTCACGCAGATGGTAAAGGCATCCGCATGGGTCGCCGTGCTTGCAAACGCAGAGACCGGCACAAGACTGACGGTCATGAGGAAGGCAAGGACGGCAGACAGAATGCGTTTTTTCATTCTAACTTCGTTCATCTCTCACTGCTCCTTACTGTTGAGGTGTTTCTTGGTGTCTTATTTTGTCATCCGCTAGACGGATGATAAAAACTACTCGATGATCTCAGAGCTGGCGCTAAAGCCCATCTCCACATCCGTATGGAATGCGCGCTTCTCCTCCGACTTCGGGGCGGCAGGCTCTCGCTCCTCTTCCGACAGGACCGTTGTGGCGCCCACCTCCTCCGGCTGCTGCAGAACCGTCGTCTCCGCCGCAGTCTCGGTGAGCACGGTGGTAGCCTCTGCCGCCGCTGTCAGCTCCATGGTGGAGAGCTTCTCCGTACCCGGAGAGCCGCCCATTCCCGCCATTTGTGGCTCCAGTCTGCCGGAGGGCGATATCTTCGCCGTGAGTTTGCCACGGGCAGCATTTACGGGGCTGGGCTTATATGCCTTATTGCCGCTGGCCTCGTTCTGGGCCCGGATATCCCGGATGGCCTTGCGGGCCGTAGCTCCTGTTACGTCACCGATGACGCTGCGGATATCCAGCAGGAAGAAAATCGCAATGGCCGCCAGTAGGAAAATACCCGCCAACACATAGGCCACCGTCGAGAGCATTTGCAGCGTTTCAACCGTCATGCCTGCTTCCCTCCCTTCGTGGCATATGCCGTCTCAATGGCCTTTTTCGTATCCGCCAGCAGCGAAACGGTGGCCTCCTTCTTATGCTCCGTGGTGTCGGCAGTGGCAGAGATGCCTGTCACCGTTCGCTCCACCTGATCGTACATCTGCATCATATCCGTCTGGCTGATGCCGTCGCCCTTAAACTTGGTGGCATACTGCTGGAGCGCACTGCGGGAGAGCTCCAGCAGCTCCAGCCGCACGATCTCGCTCTCATTTTCATCGGTGGCCACCGTATCCAGCAGCTCACGAATGTTGTCAAAGAAGGGCTTATACTTTCCCTTATCGCTGGCCTCGGTGATATCGGTGGTGATATCCCGGTAGAACGAGCCGATGTTCACATAGACCCTCGCCATATTCAGGTTTGCATAGCCCTCCGGGGCGTTGTCCAGCACGTCCTGGAACCACTCCACGGCGCTCTTGGCCCGTGTGACCTGATTGTCAGTCCCGTCGCCGTAATCGTAATAATACCAGTAGAGCTTTCCGGTCTCGAAGCAGATCTCCGTATAGTTGGCGGGATCCGCCTGCAGCGCCGCTTTGTTGCTCTTGATGTACTTGGTCAGCTGATTGGCCTCCTCCACGGAGAACCGGGAGTCGTTATTCTTGTAGGTCTGGATCAGCGCCAGATAGGCATCCTTTTCCCCGGCCTTATCGGGAACGGCGATGGCCTCGCCATAGAGTGCCACCTTCTCCCCGTAATCCGCCGTCTTGGACGCCTCATACAGGATATCCCGATAGGTATCCGTGGCCTGTTGGGCCGCCACACGGCTCAGTGCAAAGCCCGCCACGGCGAATACCACTGCAAGGGCCGTCGGGACAATGAATTTTGCCAGCTTGCGCTTCTGCTTCTTCTTGTAGTCCTCGTCAATCTCCTTGTAGTGGTCCAGCGCATACATCAGCTCCGCCGCTGACTGGTAGCGGTCCTCCGGGTTGCGCTGGGTACACTTCAGGATAATGCGCTCCAGACCGCTGGAGAGACTGGGGTTGATCTCCCGGATGGGCTTCATCTCATAGGGCGGTTCGCTGGGGTTGCAGCCGGTGACCAAATGGTACAGCGTAGCACCCAGACAGTAGATATCCGTGCGGGCATCCGTCTGACCCATGCCACCGAACTGCTCCGGGGCCGCATAGCCCACAGTGCCGAGACAGGTGGTATCCGCAAGATTCTTCTCCTTGAACTCTCTGGCTGTGCCGAAGTCGATGAGGGTCACGTTGCCATCCGGCTTGAGCATGATATTGGCGGGCTTCATGTCCCGGTAAATGATGGGCGGCTGCCGGGAGTGGAGGTACCCCAACACATCGCACAACTGCTTGGCCCACTCAATGACGTACTCCTGCGGCTGGGCGCCGTACTCCTCCAGTGCCTTGTTCAGGGAATTGCCCTGCACGTAGTCCATGATGATGATGAACGAATCCTCCGTATCAATCACGTCGATGATACTCGGCAGATTCGGGTGGCTCAGCTTCTTGAGGATATTCGTCTCCGCCACCAGACCCTGCTTCACGGCTTCAAAATTCAGTACACCGTCCTTGCGGACCTCCTTCACTGCCCAGGTCTTGTTCGCCTTCTCATTAATGGCCATATATACGACACTCATGCCGCCTTGTCCGACCTTGTTGAGGATCTTATATTTTCCGTCAACGAGGGATCCTATCTCCAGCATCCCGTTCCCTCCATATTTCAAAATGTTCTGATGGTCACCACCGAAATGTTGTCACGCTCCCGGCGCTGCTTGTTCAGCTCGATCAGCGCCTCCATATTGCGCTGCATCCCATCGGCATCGGTCATCACCGTCGGGTTCAGATAGGCATATATCTCCCCCTCCGTGATCTCGTGGCGGAATCCGTCGCTGCACAGCATATAGGTGGCATTCAGCGCCGTATCGCCAAAAAACATATCCGGATAGACCTCGTCGGATGCACCCACGCATTGCAGCAGCACACTGCGCCGGGGATCGGTCTCCGCCTCGACCTGCGTCAGGTTCCCCAGCTCCACCTCTCTGGCTACCACGGTCTGGTCCTTGGTCAAAAGGGCCACATGGTCGCCTATCTCGTAGGCACGGGTATCACCGACGTTGATGATATAGTACCGCTGCTCCGTTAGGAGCAGTGCCGTCACCGTGGTGCCAAGGCCACTGGCAAGGCCGCACCGCTTTCCGTACAGCTTGATCTTCTCGTTGTACTCGGTGGCGATGCCCACCCAGTCCGCCCGGACGGCCGAATCGGTCAAGCCGCTTTCGCACAGATCGGGAAGCCGCTGCTCCGCCCACTTGCAGAATGCATTGACCACGGATGCACTGGCTACCTCGCCCTTGTCCAGACCACCCATTCCGTCGCAGACCACGGCAAAGGCCATCCGGCCCAGCGGCGTCGTCACCACACGGGCGTTAAAGCTATCCTGATTGGTAGCCTTGGTGGTCCCGATATCTGTGGCTGTGGAGATGATGAAATTCATTGCTATACATCCTCTCTTGGCAAAAATAGCGCATCTCAGCGAAGCTTAAATTCAAAGTCCTCGTTGCCGAGACGGATCTTGGTTCCCTGCTGGATTGGCACCTCCGTGTTGGGCTGGATCATTTTGCCGTCCACGTAGGTGTGATTGGTGGAATTGGTATCCACGATGAAGTATGTATTCTCACGGGTGATGATGGTGGCGTGGCTTCTGCTGATGGCCGGATTGTCCCCAATGAAGTAGTCCACATAGCTCCGCTCCTTCCCGATGCGGAACTGGGGCTTATTGACGGCGATCTCCTCGTGGTTTCTGCTGCGGATCAGGTATGGTGCAATGCGCCGGGACTGCTGGGAGGCATTGTTGAGCACCGTGGTCTCCCCGACCCGGCCGCCGCCGTTGAGGATCGTTGTATTGCCGAAATCCATTTTTTCACCGGTCTGCACCATCGGGATCGTCTGAACCGGCGGCTGGACCGGTATCTGCACCGGCTGGACTGCAGCAGGCTGCTGCACGACCGGGGTCACAGGTATCTGTGGCTTGGGCTGCGGAGGTGTCTGTATCACCGGCTGCACGGCCGGGGCCGACTGTCCGGGGATCGCAAAGCTCGGTGCGCTGCCCTTTTGCTCCACACCCGGAATCGCAAAGCTCTGGCTTTTTGCCGACTGATTGGCGGGCCTTTCGGTCTTTGCGGGCTTGCTTGGTTTAGAGACCGCCTGCTTGGGCTTACCCTTCTGCGCCGCCTTCTGCTGATCGTACAGGGCCTTATTCTCCTTACTGTAATGGGTCAGCAGGTGCAGCAGCGACATTTCCTCCTTCGGGGACTCCTGCGTCTGCTGCTGCGGCGGCTGAGGTACAGCGGGCGGTACGGCCGGTGTGATGATCGGCTGTGCGGGCGGTACATGGACGGGAGCAGTCTTTTGTACAGGAGGGACCGCAGGCGCACCTACAGAGGGCTGCCCATTGGGTATCTTCTTCACCTCCACCGTCACTGTGGGCGCCGAAGGCTCATTGCGCAAATCATCCAGCAGCTTTTTGAAGCCCGGCAGAGAGAATACCGACGAGCTGTTCAGGAAGTTCAGGATCTTCGCCACATGGTCCGAGTCCTCCGTGGGGTCCGTCTGCGCATTGACCACGACACTTTTGAAGAAGGCACCCAAGTCCGGTTCTGTCCCCTCCGCATTGGCAATGGGCAGGCAGATCAGTGCAGCGGCACAGGTCGTGACATCTGCAAAGATGTACTCCGGGTCCAGCACGATGCTGGACGTGTCGATCATATAATCCTCCGCCGACAGAAAGCCCTCCGTGATCCCGTTGAAAACGCCCAGCAGCCGCTTACGGTTCACAACGCCGCCGAAAAACTGCTGCATGGACACCTTGGAGGAAACATTGTACTTAATATACCTCTTCTCATCCATCTGCGTAAACAGGGCTCTGGTGAGTCCCGGTATGCTGTTATTGGTGAGCATCCCCAGGCTCAACGTGTCGATGGAGTCCCCCTCTTTTATCTCATAGACAAGATAGGTATTTGCCCCTTGATTTTCGTAAGAAAAATCCATGATGATCCACCTCAACTGTCGTATTCGCACAGGACCAGAAAGCTCCATGCGGCAACGCTCTTCACGCAGGCTGCTCCGTCCGGGGAGAAAACGCCTGCGTCAAAATACTTCTCCTCTACCACCAGCTCACCGTCGGTGTTGATATAGCCCCACCGATCATTTTCCTCTACCGGGGCTAAGCCCAGCGAGAAGGATCTGGCGTTTTCATATTGCGGCTGGATGACCAACTCGCCCTTGGCATCCGCAAAGCCCCATTGCGAACCCACCTTCACCGCTGCATAGCCGTCGTTGGCTGCGACCATTGCCGCACCGTCATAGGTGGCTCCGATCTGCTTGCCGTCGTGATCCACGAAGAAGTACTTATCTCCGGTACGGACCGTAATACGGTCAAACATGGAGCAGTAGCCGTAGGAGTCCACCAGGATCTCATCATAGGTAAAATCCGTGATGTTTTTCAGCTTGCAGTTTATCAGGGCCCATTTATCGCCCTTTTTCACCGCCGCTACACCATTGGCAAAGGCGCCGGCGTAGTCAAGCTCAAACATCTGCTCATGAAATTCCGTGTCGATGTAGCCGTACTTGCCGTCCCGCTGAGCCGGAGCCAAACCGTCGCCAAAGGAACCCAAATACTGATAGGTATTGTCGCCTACCAGCTTCTTGTTGCCCTTGACGTCGATATAGTAGTACGATCCCTCCAGACAGCAGGGGATCACGCCGGTATCCTTGTCATAGGCCCCCAGGTACTCATAGGTACACTTGATCTTTCTGGTCCCGTCCTTGGCGGCCATCCCGTACCGGCCCTCCTCGGACACCGTCACATAGTTGCGGTCCGGCTGGACGTGCCAGTCCCCTACCGTCTCGTAGGAGGAGTACTTCTCGATGCACGTGGTAGACAGCTTCTTGGAAAGCGCCTGAATATCCTCGTTGTCCTTGACCTTAGCGG
>ENA-ORTU01002664-ORTU01002664.1-human-gut-metagenome-genome-assembly--contig:-NODE-2664-length-15841-cov-7.301913_pt1 | contig 15841 bp, 19 predicted proteins | sample MGYA00241910_ERZ509184 | MGnify/ENA primary metagenome ERZ509184 (study PRJEB26280, sample SAMEA2338847) | human gut metagenome | biome: human gut; feature: human-associated habitat; material: faeces... | reverse complement strand
CCTTTTAACTCAAACGCGGTACACCATTTTCCCATTATATCACAACACATGTGTACTTGTCAAGTAGAAAATAATATCAATTAACGGATGTATTTCTATGCAAGTTTTTTGTTATAATCTATTGAAATATTTAATATAATTTGTACTATCACGTAAAATACACCTACTGTTAATTAACAATAGGTGTATTAATATATTATCCTAAAATAGTAAAGTCACCTAGTAACCTTGTACCACTAGTCAATTTAGTATTAGAGACTATACTTGTGTTTTTATTTATGCATATTAACGTAATACCACTGACTGTAATATATTGATTAAATCCAACGTCAAGAAGGTTATTTAACTTGACTATTTCTGTGTAAGGTTCAACATCAGACGTTAGTGTTATATCTAAATGAATATGTTTTAATTTATCCATTACTTTAATTGTTTTACAGTTTGTTATATCGAAATTTGATGTTAATGTGTCAGATTGCGATTTTAAACTATTGAAAGGTGGTTCTATGTTAGTATATGTTTCTGGATATAATAAATTATATTCTTGGAAGCTGCTGTTACCTGCTAAAGAAACACTGACATTAGCCCATACTAAGTACCAGTTACCTGTGATTTCTCCTGTCTTTGTCATTGTATTGCCTGTTATGCTACAGCTTGAATATTCATATCCACTTTGCGTTGTTAGGCGTATCTTATAGCAATCTCCGTTTTTTTGGCACAAGAATTGATTACCAGTTATATTACAAATGCCGTTTAACAATAAATAAATAGACGTTTTATTAGTATTGTCAAAATAATTGTTTATTATATTTAGGTTTATAGCCTGGGCTACACTTATACCTCTTTCAGAATAATCATGGTTGTTAAAAATTAGCCACTGACTCAAAACGTCAGCTTGTATTGAATAACTACCGTTTATAATTATGTTATTATTGAAATAGCCGTCTGTAGCACTACCAGTATTAAATATAGAACGTAAAACAGTATCATTGTTTTCAAAAAAACAGTTAGATATTTTATTTTCTATTGTTTTAATATTTCCGTTTTGCGTAACAAGAAAACACGTATTAAAATTATTTAAGTATAATTTTAAAAAACTGTTTCTATGTGAATTAATATAGAAGCACCTATTTTTTCCATTACCTTTAATAGATAAATTGTAAAATGTGTTGAATGGTACATCATTATTAACGTTAAATAAATACCCATCACCTGTAAAAATGAAATTGTAATTTAGGTCATTATTGGTGTGGTCGTATTTTTTGTTACTAATAGACATTATGACAACACTATCAGTAATGTTTATAGTTTCTGTAATTAAAAAATTTTTTTCTGTTACAATTATAGCTCTTCCTGTTTTGTAACTATTTTCAATTGCTTTCTTCAATGCTTGCGTATCATCAGTTACACCGTCACCAATTCCACCAAACATTTCTAGTGTTACATATGGAATAAAAACCGATAACATAACATCAAGTCTACCGCTATTAACTAATTCATCCAGTTTATTGTTAATCTCTTCCTGTACATCCAATGTACTGAAATAATTATTAACATAATCCTGCAACTGTTTATAAGCTGTGTGAAGATTAGTAACATCTCCTTCCAACGTTTCAACATCTTCCATTGTCTTATTCAAATAATCAATAGTCTTGCAAAGCAACTCGTAATAACTAAGGCTATCATCATAAACTAAAGGTAAAACCTTCTGGCACCAAAATCTAAAAGGTCTTAACTCCTTATACTCGCCTAAAGTTGGCGTAAAATTTGCTGGGTCATTCGGTGTAATACTTCTAACACTCATTCTTAATTCTCCCTTCTACCATAATTCCATGAACATTTCAGCAAATTCTTCAATAACCTGCATATCAATATTCAAAAACGTTTCCCTAAACTCATTTAACATCTTACTGTAACTACTACCACCCTGTTTACCACTCACACTTTCTACATAGTTCTCAGTGGTGTCAACCTTATTGCTACTACTCTCACTATCCTCATAACTCCCACTTGTACTGCCATTAACCCCAGTTTCCCCACTATCGCTAACTTTCCTAGCATTAGTAAGATACGTCTCACTTTCAATACCAGTCAACGCCCCCTGTGGAGTATCACTGTACAAGTCTTTCCTAGTATTAGAGCTAGTACCACTCTGCGTATTAGTCCCACTATTATTTCCACTCGTACTCCTACTACCTGTACCACTCTCGTTACCAGTCTTATTCCCTTTTCTACTCCAATCCACATCATACATAGGATTGAATTTAATAAGTTCACTCTCATATAACTTATTATAATAAGGCATAATCTCTTCAAGTTTAGTATTCATCCATAACAGCCAAATACCAACCGTTTCACACCCTATCTCCCTCAAATAGTAGTGTTTTAAAATCTTCTTGCAAAGCACACCCCTGTATTCCTCATCAAAGAAACTTACCTTACTTGTGAAAATCTTATCCCAACTACCATTTAAAACCTCATCAATGCTACCAAAACCCTTACTTTCACTCAGTCCACTCTTACTCTCACAAATGAACCTTACTTCTGTGGTATACTTACTCATACTTAATCACCATTTTCAACAATAAATATAGCAACTAAAATCACCAACGCAATACCTGCAATACTAATCACTTCACATCACTCCTCACCTTCATCTGTATCATTTTCATTAGTAATCTGAAAATCCTCACGATAATCAACGCTAATATCAGTACCAAACATTCTGTTAATCTTATCAACAGCTTCACGTCTAGCTTCTAGCCTACTATACCTGCTAGCAATCGTTCCACCTTGGTTTCTCTGCACTTCATCAGTAATCATTCGTTCCTTCTTCTGTATATTCAGATTACTAATACCCAAATATGTCAATGCTTCATTCCAAATCTGTGTTTTCAACTGATACAGTTTATCAGCAACATAAGGTGCATTTGTGCTAATAGCCCTCAAACTATTCAAGTCCAAATTCTTATCCCCAAATATAAAAGGCGCATTTCCGTCAAATTCCTTATACAAATTAACTAAAGTTAACCGTTGTTTTTCTGTTCCCTGTACCAATACTGGTGTTTTCTGTGCGTTCGCATTTACATCAATAATTCTATCCAGATTATATAGTCTTTTAGCGAACATTTTAACGTCCAGAACGCTTGGCTGACGTAAATAGTTATTCCAGATAATAACACTGTCACTTTCATTCAATGTTTTCTGGTACTGATTATAACTGGAATATGCACGTCTTGAAATAGGATTACCGTATACATCAAACTGACCGTTTGCTATGCAGTCTAGGCATAAATCTCCCATTACCTCATCCCTAAAATACACCATACTTCCATTCTGAAATAAATGTAATTCTAGATATCTAGGGTCAACGGTTTCTGGTAATCCTTTCCATTCAAACATACTAACACTTAATTCTACTAACCTATCAAAGTACTGAATATAAGTTGCATTATTCATAATTGCACTTTCGCCAAATAATCCATTACCCTTCTTTCTTCTACTCAATTTCTCACCGCCTTATCTTGGACTATTATCTAACGCATAATTGCCGACTTCGCTACCATTTTTCCAGAACGTAATACCTTTGTCATAAATACCACAAATCTTACGCTCATCATCAGCAGGAACGTTAGCACTTATCGTACAACCTGCTGTTTTAACGTAATTCCAGTGTGGTCTTGAACTACGATTCGGAACTTTTAATCTCTTAATGCCATAGCCAAATCTTGTAAAATAATCATCAATGATTTTTGCATATTCTGCTGTTATGCTCATCCTTCCCACGTAGAACTGTTGTTTGCCGGAACTAACATTTAAATTTCCTTGTGGATTTCCTTTAATCATATCAGATTGAATACTTGCTTTATAATCCTGTGTCAGTAAACTGGCAACCTGTCCAACACCACTAACTAAAGCACCACCTATAGCTAAAGGGTTAGCTGTAAGACCTGCGCCAATTACACCTGCACCAATACCCGCAAGCCTACTTCCTATACTTACAGAATTTTGAGCAATCCAAGCATTATAACTATCAACGTTCCATGAACAAAGAGGGTAACCAGTTAACGAGATAGATTCTGTGTTATTGCTAGCGTCACCACTACCCTTATAATTTGTTGGTCTTAAACATACAGTAACAGGCTGTGTTACATTTGCATTGATTTCAATAGAAGGCGCGAACTTGTCAAAAAATTCGTATCTTAGGGCTAAACTGTTAGCACCTGCGTTATCAACGTGATAAAAATTATAAGGGTATGTATACAGTTTCTTATTTTTAGGTTTATACCCGTCAATATTTTCATTACCTGTTAACGCTGTACTGATAGAAGTAATCTTCAACGAACTGTCAAGTTCTGGTATTCTATTGCTAGATGGTATTTCGCCTTTTGGTAAAAATACTTTAGGTATAGTGTATATACTTACAACTGTATCTGGTTTTTGTATATACTTTTTAAGCTTATCATTAATCTGTGCAAATTTGTTAACGTCATACACCCATAGAGTCGCCCCGCCATAAATACCATCATACTTTTTGCCATCAATGCTTGCATTCTCACCGTCAACTTCCACTACAGCAACTACAATGGCAATATCTGCCATGTTGTAAACGGGTGCATAGTCGTTAAAAACATATTCTCCTGTACTAACATTTTCTGGTTCAATGTGTTCACCTAAGTTATCAGTTTCCGTATGTTCTCTTTCCACAAAGCACATATCCAAGGTATAATCAAAGAACCACGTTTGCATAACGTCAATTTCAAAACTAATCTCAGAACATTCATTGTTAACAAACTCTACGCTTGTAATAAATGCGTAAAACCACTTGTTACCATACGCTGTGTTCTGAAACATCATGTAATTACAGTTATATAAACTATCAGCTTTAATTCCAACCCTTGCTATGCCTTTATTAACTCTCTGATAAGTATAATCAGTTAAATTAAATGCTTGTTTTCCTGCAAAATAGTTATACTGTGATGTTGCATCACCAAACCAGATTGTGTGGTCAAACGTAGGGTCAAGTGGGACATTTCTTAAAAGTTTTATGTTTGTTTGTGGTTGTATATACATATTTTCACCTGCTTATTTTAACTAGGTGAGAAGAACGCTATCACCTGTTAACTTCTCACCTTTTAAATTATAGTCACTTTGTATTCATCGTAACGGTTGTGCCAACCTCAGATGTGGATGTAATAGTAGTTGTACCTGTATAAACAGTTCCGTTTACTTCGGCTTCAATCGTAATATCTGTTGCACTCTGACTTGCAGGAATGATAATAGCGCCATATTTCTGCACTGCAATACCTGCTGTTGTAAGTGCTTCTGTCTGAATAAAGTGTACACTGTTAGGTGCAAGACTTGCACCGTCTGTATCAGCACTGATAGCAAATACAATAGCTTCTTCACTCACATCTTTTGTAATAATCTTACAAGTGAGTGTTTTTGGTAAAGCAACGCTTGCCGCGTCAGTAACAAATACAACTGCATTTGCAAATGGTGAACTAGATACTGTTTTCCATGTGTGGTAGAAGTAGTTCCAGTACATACCACTAGCAACATATTTCTCAGTAAATTTGTTATTGTTGTCATAAATCTGAAACCAATTTTCGTCAACAATAACAGCTTTTACGTTAGCAAGTAAAGCAAGTTCTCCTGCGGTTACTTCTTCGATACCGTCTGAATTTTCTCTAATAACATCAAAGCGTTCGTTATCAAAGGAAGTCCAGTTGTCAATGAGAAACAGTCTGCCCATGAAATCTGCTTTATCCATGTTGAACGCACTTGCAAGAACGTTAACATCAAACTGTGCGTTGAATTTTGCATCCATAAAAATAATCTGTCTGTCTTTAGGTGTGTTTGTTTTTACACCTGCTTCTGAATAATCAGAGCTGATAAACGGTAACAGATTAGATATACCTCTGAATGCAACAGCCGATTCTTTAAGGTCTGTCCCATCACCGATTGATTCTGGTTTCATTTTACCGTGTGAGATAGCTTTAATCATAAGATATTTAAACAGTAAAAATTCATCATACTCAGCACCCGTGTAAACAGCGTCTACGATTTTTGCAATAAGGTTCTGGACTCCTTCAAGTGAAAGGAAAGCCTGCTTTAAATCTTCGTCTTGAACAGTGACAGGGTACATAACTCTCCAGTTCATAGTATGGAAAGCTGAACGTACATCTGGAAATGTTCGTTTAAATTCTCTGCTTTTTCCTTTTTCTGGGTCAAAGTCAACACCCTTTGCAATGGACACAAAGATATCTTCTACTGTCTCACCGAATTCAATGTAGCCTTTTTTCAGTACACTGTACGGATTATTGAAAGTTGCACTCTGCATTCTAACGATAGCAATTCTGTTAACAAGTGCGTTGATAAACTGGTTAGCAAATGCAGGTGTCCCGTAAATCACTTCTCCTACTCTAGGAATGTCCGATGCTTTTGTAACTTCTGGTACATTCTGCTGATATTCATAACTGGCATTTTGTCTAATTACGTTAAGAATATCCATTGTTGACGCATTTAGTGTTGAAACTGCAATTCTTTTTGGCATTTCTTATTCTCCTTTACTCTGTTTTAAATAACTCTTCAAAACGTGTGGGTTTGTTGTCTGGTTCGTCAATATCTGGTTCATTGATTTTGGGGGGAACGCTTGTGTCACCAGTGTAAAAACGCTCAGCATATTTTTTTCTCCAACCCTCATCGTTTTCTTTGTACTTAGCTTCCCAGTCTGTCTGGTTGGCTGTTTTATTCTCAAAATCTGTGAACGTGTCCGTCACATCTTCAAGAACCTGTAATGTATTATCGTCTGTACTGTTGCCAACGATATTACGAATACTTTCGAGAATTTCTTCTCTAGTTCTGATTGCCATGTTATCACTCCTTTTATAATCTGTAATTAATCATCATCCATATCGGCATTGTATGTTTTTTAGGGTCATGTGTATTGTAACCAGGTTGCTTAGGGTCAATCAGTTTTAGAATGTCGTACCATTTACGTGCATATTCTGCACGCTCTGGATGTAAACTTGCAGGACGTTCGTAATTTGCTTGGAAAATGAGTGCAAGCTGTCCCGGGTCTTCCTGTGAACTAGCCCACGTTTTCCAATCCATAGATGAGAATGAACTTGGATACCACTGTGGTTCGATACCTCTGTGGGCTAACCCTGTACTTTCCTCATACTCAGCGTAAAGAACATTACACTGTTTATCACCGTCTTGCCAATCATCGTGTGAACCATATAAAACGTCGAGAACATCATACAAGTTTGACGGCGGTGTCCACTGAACGAGCCCATGTCCTGTACCACCTATCTCAATAAGTGCTGGGTTGAATTTTGATTCCTGCATAACATTCCCGCATAATCCTGCAATAGCTTGTAGTGTCCATCCCTTAAAATAAAAGAAACTATAGATACATGCGGCATTGTTCTTCTGCTTATCTCCATAATCTTCAAAGTATTCAGATTCTTCGCCTATAATCCACGTATAACCAACTTCACCAGATGCACCGTCACCATATCTCCAAATTCTAGGGAACGTTCTTTCATAACTAGGGTCACCGCTTGATGAGCCGATAGAAACTTGATTTACAAGTGCTATTCCATTTCTTCCATGTGCGCCCATAAATATGGCTTTACCTGTTCCACCTTTATAGCACATTTCTGTGTGGGTATCTGATACACCAATGTCACCTGCTTTTATAACACTGTCTGTTACTCTAGTAAACCCTAGTTGTTGCAAAACACCTTCCATATCATATGTCGTAAAAGCGTTGTTGTTTGGCGCATACTGCGGAGTAGAAAAACCGCCTGCTAGTAAAGCGTAGTTTATAAACGAACTGCAATCGTAGTATGTAATTCCATTAACTGTCTGCTGATTTCTGTATGCTTGTGAATATCCTACTTTAGGAAGATTGCAACAATTAACCGCCCACGTATAAGCACCGTTGATACTAGGCATTGTTTTCTACCACTCCTAACAATTTCCAACATGATTGTCCAAAACAACTGTCATTGTGTCCGTTTGTACCACACTCATAACCATATGCCCTCATTGTACTCTGAAATGTGTTAATTGCAAAGATTGTGTTAGTACCTGCTTCACCATCTATGTCAAGTGGTTTACCGTCAACCCCTAGATAATGTAACATGCTTAGCACTGTCTGCAATATAAGTACATCTTCACCCGTAGAGCCTTTTACAATATCTGTGAATTCATGCATATAATTCACCCCTGTGTGATATGAAATAATTCCATAAGTTTTTCTGGCAAAAGATCTGAATTGATTTTCGAGATATTTTCCAAAATAGATACAAGTTCAGTTGTACACACATAAAGAATGATAATAGGTAAAATAGTAACACCTAACTGGAATCCGATAACATGACCTTGAGTATCAACTAACCACGCTACAAAGTAACAAAATATAAACCCAACTTTTTTAAAAAGTCCGTCTCTTAATTTTGAACTTTGTATGTCTTTGCTTTTAAATGCTGATACAAGACCTGTAACTAAATCCAGTGCATTAAAAATGAGTGCAACAATAACAGGATAAAGCTGTTCCATTTATCCAACTCCTTTCATATTTAATTTTCAATTAATTATAACATAGTTATTGCTTTTTGTCAATAGATATGATATAATAATTAAAAGAAAGGGGATAAATTTTATGAGTAAGTACTATGATGGTACAAAACTTTTATCAATGCTAGACATAAACGGCAATAAACCAGAAATATACATGTGTACAACTAATCGTACAGGTGGAAAGACAACCTATTTTGGCAGACTATGTATAAATAGGTTTTTAGATAAAGGTGAAAAGTTCGGACTAATTTACAGATACAATTATGAACTTGATGATGTTGTAGACAAATTCTATAAAGATTTAGGTTCTTTGTTCTTTGCAGGACATGAAATGACAAGTAAAAGAAGAGCGAGTGGTATCTTTCATGAACTGTTCTTGGATGATAAAAGCTGTGGTTATGCTTTAAGTCTTAACAGCGCAGACCAAATAAAAAAATACAGTCATTTATTTAGTGATATCCAACGTATGATTTTTGATGAATTTCAATCTGAAACAAATCACTATTGTAATGATGAAATAAAAAAGCTGTTGAGTGTACACACCAGTGTAGCTCGTGGACAAGGTGAACAAGTTAGATATGTCCCTGTTTATATGCTTAGTAATCCAGTTAGCATTATCAATCCGTATTACGTTGAAATGAATATCAGTAACAGATTAAAAGATGATACTAAATTTTTACGTGGTGACGGATTTGTTCTTGAACAAGGTTTTATAGATAGTGCAAGTGAAGAACAAAAGAAAAGTGGATTTAATAAAGCATTTTCAAAGAACAAATATGTTGCTTATAGTTCAGAATCTGTATACCTTAATGATAATCAAAGTTTTGTTGATAAATTAGCAGGAAAAAACAGATATCTTTGCACACTTAGATATAAAGGTGTTGACTACGCTATAAGGGAATTTTCTGAAATAGGTGTGCTGTATTGTGACGATAAATCAGATAGTACTTTTAGACTTAAAATAACAGTTACAACAGAAGACCACCAGATAAATTATGTTATGCTAAAAAGAAATGACTTTTTTCTTTCAAATCTTAGATATTTATTTGAACGTGGGTGCTTTAGGTTTAAAGATTTAAAATGCAAAGAAGCAGTTTTACACGCTTTAAGTTATTAATTATGGTATCTGCATGAGTTTTCTACACTGAGTGAATAGGAATGCACACTTGAAAAATAGTGCCTATATCATTTGTCGTTTTTGCGTAACGCTTTGATAGTTACTCATGTTATAGATATAAAAGAAATAGACGGGTTACGAACTTAGTTCGCCCCGTCTTTTCTATTCTTATTTTTCACCTGTACTCCCAAACCCACCACGGTCGTTTGATGTTAAATTTTCTACTTCTTTCAAATATACATGAGGTTGATGTTTCTGAATTCTGAATTGACAAACCCTTGTGTCTTTTGTAATTAAAATATCTCGTGTAGCATATGCAGGAAAATGCCACTCATCATTGTTACCGCAGTATGTTTCGTCAATAAGTCCTACACTGTTCGCCTGTATGATTCCGTACTTTTTGAATGTAGAACTGCGTGGAATAACTAATGCTTCATATCCTTCTGGTAACTGCATTGCTACACCTAAAGGAATGAGTTCTAATTCTCCTGCTTTGATATAGGTGTCTCTACCTACACGCAAGTCAATCCAGTCTCCTACTTCAATATCGTGTATCTTTTCAATGTCTCTGATGTACTTAATTTTAATTTCTTTTACTTCCATAACTTTACCTTCCTTTGTTCTAAATTCGCACATTCCTTCTCTTCCATAAAAGTAGCAATCATTACACCCACGATAAGTATAACATTTTTCACACGTTGTAAACTTAAAATCATATTCTGGATATTCTCTTGCTAGTGCGTTAGGGCACGTTCCGTCTATGCACCGCAATCCACAATAGTTAATGCATCTTTCCATGTGCTACCTCATTTCGTATGTAGTTTCTAATAGTATAATTCCACCACGTATTCTTTTTGGTCTTAATTTATCTGGCACTTTTAATCCTACCTTGAAATCGCTTAAATCTCTCTTTATTGGTTCTAGTGTTTCTTTGTTGAATAAGAATTCTTTTTCTTCTTGCGTCCATTCTTTTTGTTTGTTTAATTCTTTGTCTATGTAACCATTTATATTTGCATTACCGTCCATTGATAACTGGAATAAATCTTTGCATTTCTGTGGCATACCTGCACACTTGATGTTGTTGTATGGTTTCTCTATTGGCTCTAAATTCTCGTGTGTTACATGTTCAATATATGTTTTTTGCCTTGTGAATACCGCTTTATCCCAACAGGATTCAAGTTTCCAACAACAAAAGTCTTTGTCGTGTACCTTTATTCCTTTTATCTTCTCTGGCGATAAGTCACAATGAATGCTGTCTGTATCTGCATATATGAAACCAGCTTTATCTTTACCATAGTAATTTTTCTGAGCCGCTCTTATAGTAAAGTTTCTTGCATAACTCGTAATAGCAGAACCAACTGGAATATACCCTGCTTTTTTGTTGTTCTCTGCGACAGGTATAAACCCTATTGTTTTATCATCTTTCACATAAGCTAGCTTAAAACTTGAATCTTTACTTGATGCCATTTTACCATAAAGATTATTTAAGAAAAGTTTTGCTAATTCACGCTTTGCACCTTTATTCTCTTTTTTAATCTTTGCATACTTGTCTATGTATTCGTCAAATATACCCACTTGTGAATAAAACCAACATCCGTCAAGTATTTCAAAATCAACCAGTTCATAGTGTTCTTTCATTAATTGAAAGTCTGTCATTGTAAGCACCAACTCTACACGTGAATCATGAACGTTTCCGTCTTTGTCTCTATAATGAGTAAAATATTCGTCATTCTTTCTATCGTATATGTCACTCGTTTCAAGTGCTTCTGTCCCTTTATACATTAAGTTATCTTTAATCTGGATAAAGGGTAACATGTTTTTCTTTATGTAAAATCGAGTCTTGATTCTAATAAAGAAATACTTGTCTGGTTCTAAAGCTCTATCTGGTATTATATTGCCTGTCCAGAAATGAGGAACTCCAACGGGATACCTGTTACCCGATTCTGATGACATCATAGAAGGGTAAAGTGAGTTAACATCTGCCGTTGTTCCATTAGTGTATATTTTATTCTCTTTACCTTTTACAAGATAGCACCATCCACCTCTGTATGATTTACGAATATAGTCACCTGCTGTATCGTATTTAAAAGCATTACTATCTATGGTAACACTATACATATCTGGGAACATTTCTTCATAATCTAAAACGTTTTTTACAGAATGCTTACATATTTTCTTATATTCACTTAAACAACATGCACCTATTGTTAACTTGTCATGACCTTCTGTAAACATTATTTCAAGTGCTTCTTTTACAACAAGAACATCATTTGCAATATAGCGTTTTTCTTCTGGTGTTATTTCACAACCTGCATATCTAAAGCCCGTATATTCCATGTCAAGTTTTTTATGCTTTGTTCCAAAACTCTGACCTATACGCTTTACGCTAAATGGAAGTAATTTAAGGGAATCACGTATTTCAATAAAATGGTTACCTGCTTTTATAGTAATTCCGTACCACATTCCTTTGTCTGATATGGAATATTTAAAAGTATTATTTTGCATATATTTTTCTTGTAACCATTCTACATTTATTTCTGATTCCCCTGTGCGCTTATTAGCTTGTTTAAACCCTTTATCAACAAGTAAATAAGATAGCCAAAAAGAGCCGTCAAATTTTAAATTGTGATAGTATGCTACTATATTACATTTTTGGGACAAAAAATAATTGAACTGTTCATCTATGCTATGAAATATATGTACATCATCACTGAAAAGTTCAACGGACGCACTCGCCCAAACTTCTGTACTTGTCTGACCTTCATAAACAGTCGTTTCAAAATCGCACATGAAATATCTGTATTTCTTTGTTCGCAATCAGAACGGGTACTCCCAGTCTTCTTCTTGTTCTAGTGCGTCACCCATTCTTTTCATGTATTCAACTTTATCCAACATTTGCTCTTTGTACAATACGCCTTCGTCTGGTAAATAATCAATCATATTTCCAATATATAAAGTAGCTTTATCTGCATTATATACTGTATGCCACTCAAGAATGTTTCCTACTTCTGCACCTTTCTGTAGCATGGTAGCAACATCGTGTTCACCGTGTTCTTTTATAAGACCACCCATCCATGTTCGTAATAACCCATATGCTTCACCACGGGCGTTCTGATTCAAATGATTATACCATTCAGTTATCACAACTCTGTCAAAAAAAGACGAATCATCAGATTGTTTAAAGGGGGGTTGAAAGTCTTCTTCTGTCCACACTTGTTTAGGAATGTATGCAGATTCTTTAATTTGCGAACTTGAAATCTTTTTTAATTCACGAGTTAGCTTTGCAAGTTCTTGCCCCTTTACACCTTGTGAACGTAATTCTTTTTCAGTAGGAAAATATAAATCAGTTTGTAAACCTTTTTTCTTTAACCGACGAATAGCTGACATGATACGGTTACGCTGTCTCGTGTAAACCGTTGTTTTTCTCTTTTTTCTTGCCATGTGCTTACCTCTTTGTTGAAAAAAGAGGGACTTTATAGTCCCTCTATTGTTAATTTATTATTGATTTACAGGGATTCGGTATCAAGTACACAATTAATGAAATCACGTCCTGCTTTAGTTTTTCCAGATGTTTTTATTACTGTAAACTCTTTTCCCTTCATAATATTTGAAATGTCCTTGATTGAACGCTTAAACGTTGAGGACTGACAGGAATAAACTTTTTTGTCTGGCGTGATAATCGACATTATATCGACAGCTTCCCCTGTATTTTCTTTAATATCTGTAAATTCCAATACGCCGTCAACTGTAATGTGCGTCCCGTCTTCGATGTCTTTTACTGACTGAATAGACGGCGCAATTGTCATAAGGTATTGTTCTACTTCTGTAAATTCTCTGCTTACTGTTTTAATTTCTACCATGATTTATTCTCCTTTTTATCTATTATTAGTTTTTTCTGTAGTTTCTGTTTTTTCTGTAGTTTCTGTTTCTTCTGTTTTTTCACCACGTTTAGGAAGAACAGTAGCGTACTTGATAAAATCATTTTCTGACATACCATAAAGAGTTTCAATTTCCTCTTTCGCTACAATGTGAACAGCTTTTAACTCATCTGTTTCGATAATAGGTTTTACAACCTTGAGTAAAGCGTTGTCATCTTTGTAGGTACGTGAAACGGATACTGTTTCTGTGTAAGGTTCTCCATGTACTACGTCTAAGCACATAACTGTTGCTTTAGTTGTTGTGATGGTTCTTGTTACCATTGGAATTCTTGCCATTTGTTTTTTCTCCTTTTCTTGTGTTTTGTTTACACGGTTACTGTAAAATATTAAATTGTATTTGCATTCTTGTGAATGCAGAGGGCTTGCTAGAATCGAACTAGCAACGATTAATCGTGAAAATCCTATCAGTCCTCAGAGGTACGTGGGACGCAAGTTGCAACGCCCCACTATGGCAAACGTAACTGAAAACTATCTTTGTTACAAGTATAATATATCATATTTATACATTTTTGTCAATAGGTTTTTTGAAAAATCTTCTATAAATTTGTAATTTATATTCTTTTAATGTTTGATTTATATAAACAGTTGATGTAAGTCCTTGTTGAATATCTTCATAAATATTTGTGTATATTATTCTAATTATTGCCTCTGTTAAGTGCTTAGATGCTATATCTATAATTAGCGTATTGTCAATTATTGTAACGTTGCACTTACCTGTGATTTTATTGTTAATGCCATCTTGTATTTGCTTTTTTAATCTGTTTAATTCATTCATTATTTTTTCATCTCCTTTCTTTGTCCGTTATGACAACAGTTGCATATTTAAAGAATTGACTTTCTGTCATTCCTAATAAAATTTCCTCGTGTGTATTCGATTCGATATACACTAATTTATAGGTATCTGTTTCGTATATTTCTTTTAGCTTTTTTAATAAGTCAGTATCTGTATATGTACCGCCTATCTTTGTTTCAAATATTGATACCTCTGAATTTGTTACGTCAATTGCCATTACTTGCGCTGTTGTCTGCGTGATTGCGCACGTTATCATTTTTTCTTTTCTCATTTTTATTTCACTCCTTTTTCTATTTTAATCTATTTTCTATCATTGTAACAAATTCGCATACTTTTAAATAATTCATGTATTCATTTAATTCACTTATTTTCAGTGTTACAATTTTAGAACTGCAATTAAGTCTCTTGAAAGAAAATATACCGTTCATCAAATAAGCATAAATTCCTTCTTTGTACAACTCAACTATAAACCTTGTTAATGGCATATAATTAACACACCTTTCTACATACTGCGTTTTAAAGTTAATTTAAACTAACATTGATTATGGTTAAACATGACTAACTTTGTGTATATTATTTATTGCTTGTTAACCATCCAACAATCATTCCTACAATAAAACCTAAACCAAATATTGCCATAAATTTATACCTCACTACCTTCAATACACATATCGTTAATTTGACATATATTATTTAAATAAATCGTGATGCCTATTTCTATACCTGTTTCACGGTCATAAAACCCAAATTTTTCGTTAAAATCTGTGTACCACAAACCAGTTGATTTTGTTGAAATACTAATACCGTTTAAAATTAAATCTCCATAATGCTCAAATATACTAAACAATATATCGTGTACTTCTGTTTTCTTAAATGTTCTCTTTTCTGTTAATGTAATCATATCTTTTTCCTTTCTTGTGCTATTAATAACTACTAATGTATTATCGTGTTTACTTAAAAGGGACACATATCACGGCTATTCTTATAATATTGTGTAACTTCATCTAAACAAGTGTATACATAATCTTTATATAAATCAAATGAATATTGCGTTATTAATATATTCTCATATAACGTTGAAAATGCTCTTACTAAAGCTAAAACCTGCCTTGCATGAAATACACTATGTGTGTTTTTCCATTTGATCATATTTTCTTCAATTTTCTTTACTATTGCTTTTACTGTAATTGTCACTATTTTCACCTTTTTAACCTTTCTTATTAAGTTCCTATTTCCTTTTGACAATTATATATTAACACATATGTCCCTATATGTCAATACTATTTGCAAATAAATTCTGCACAGATTTTTACCAATTATATTGTACTATTTTCTACTTGACAAGTACATAGTGTTTGTGGTATAATGGGAAAATGGTGTACCGCGTTTGAGTTAAAAGGG
>ENA-ORTU01002646-ORTU01002646.1-human-gut-metagenome-genome-assembly--contig:-NODE-2646-length-15918-cov-7.770283_pt1 | contig 15918 bp, 11 predicted proteins | sample MGYA00241910_ERZ509184 | MGnify/ENA primary metagenome ERZ509184 (study PRJEB26280, sample SAMEA2338847) | human gut metagenome | biome: human gut; feature: human-associated habitat; material: faeces... | reverse complement strand
GGGGATCGAGGAAACGAACGGTCATCGGACGGCCCTCGAGCGCGATATACATGGCTTCAAAGTCGCCCTGCTGCATCGGCTCGAGCTTGGCGAGCGCCTTCTCGCGCTGCTCGACGGTGTCGGAGCAAATCATCTCGCGGATGGCGGGAATACGGTCAGCCTCGAAGAACATGTGCTCGGTGCGGCAGAGGCCGATGCCCTCGGCGCCGAACTTCACGGCCTGCTCGGTGTCGTGCGGGTTATCGGCGTTCGTGCGGACGCCCAGACGGCGATACTTGTCGGCCCAAGCCATGACGCGGCCGAACTCGCCGCCGATGGTGGCGTCGACCGTGGGGATGATGCCGTCGTAGATGTTACCGGTGGAACCATCGATGGAGATGAAGTCGCCCTCGTGATAGGTCTTGCCGGCGAGCTCGAACTTCTTGTTCTCCTCGTCCATGTTGATCTCGCCGCAGCCGGAGACGCAGCACTTGCCCATGCCGCGCGCGACGACAGCCGCGTGGGAGGTCATACCGCCGCGGACGGTCAGGATGCCCTGGGAGGCCTTCATGCCCTCGATATCCTCCGGAGAGGTCTCGAGACGGACGAGAACGACCTTCTCGCCGCGCTCCTTCCACTCTTTGGCATCCTCAGCGGAGAAGACGATCTTGCCGCAGGCGGCGCCGGGGGAGGCGGGCAGAGCCTTGGCGATGGCGGGAGCCTTCTTGAGGACAGCCGCATCGAACTGGGGATGGAGCAGGGTGTCGAGGTTGCGCGGGTCGATCATGGAGACGGCCTTCTTCTCGTCGATCATGCCCTCGTCCACGAGGTCACAGGCGATCTTGAGAGCAGCCTGCGCGGTGCGCTTACCGCTGCGGCACTGGAGCATATAGAGCTTGCCGTTCTCGACGGTGAACTCCATGTCCTGCATGTCGCGGTAGTGATCCTCGAGCAGGTCGCAGACCTTGACAAAGTCGGCGTAAGCCTGGGGGAACTTCTCTTCCATCTGGGAGATGGGCATCGGGGTGCGGACGCCGGCGACGACGTCCTCGCCCTGAGCGTTGGTCAGGAACTCGCCCATGAGCTTCTTCTCGCCGGTGGCGGGGTCACGGGTGAAGGCGACGCCGGTACCGGAGTTGTCGTTCAGGTTGCCGAAGACCATCGGCATGACGTTGACGGCAGTGCCCCAGGAATAGGGGATGTCGTTGTCGCGGCGATAGACGTTCGCGCGCGGGTTGTCCCAGGAGCGGAACACGGCGCGGATGGCTTCGTACAGCTGGGTCTTGGGGTCGGAGGGGAAGTCCTCGCCGATCTGCTGCTTGTACTCGGCCTTGAACTGCTCGGCGAGTTCCTTGAGGTCGGCCGCGGTAAGCTCGATGTCGAGCTTGACGCCGCGCTTTTCCTTCATCGCGTCGATGAGCTGCTCAAAGTACTTCTTGCCGACTTCCATAACGACGTCGGAGAACATCTGGATGAAGCGGCGATAGGAGTCGTAAACGAAACGCTCGAAGTTGGGGTCGGGGTTGCCCGCGATCATGGCGGCGACGACGTCGTCGTTGAGACCGAGGTTCAGGATGGTATCCATCATGCCGGGCATGGAAGCGCGCGCGCCGGAACGGACGGAGACGAGCAGGGGGTTCTTCAGATCGCCGAACTTCTTGCCGTTCATCTCTTCCATCTTCGCGACGTATTCCATGATCTCTGCCATGATCTCGTCGTTGATCTTGCGGCCGTCCTCGTAATACTGGGTGCAGGCTTCGGTCGTGATGGTGAAGCCCTGGGGCACGGGCAGACCGATGTTGGTCATCTCGGCCAGGTTCGCGCCCTTGCCGCCCAGAAGCTCACGCATGGTAGCGTTGCCTTCCGAGAACAGGTAGACATACTTTTTGCTCATTGGTTTTCCTCCATTAAAAATGTATCGCTGTGTGATCATTATCAAGCCATATTATTATAGACAGAAAATCCCCGACTTTCAATAACAAGTTGTGAAATTTTTGTCGACTTTCCGCATTTTTTCTCCCACAAAACGTAATTTGGCGCAAAATCGTTCTGTTTTTCCGTCGCGGGGCGCGGATTTTCTTGCAAGCGCCGCACTTTTGCGATATACTATTTTTAAATTTGCGCTGGAAATGCGCGCAGAGTACAGAGCATGGAGCGGGCAATGGAGCTTTTGGATTTTGCAAAAACCGATACGGCGGCGCGTCTTCGCGCCGCGGCAAAGCGCGGCGCACTGTCGCACGCACTCATTTTCAGCGGCAGCGGCGACCGCGTGAGCGCTGCGCGCTATGCCGCCGCGGCGATGGAGTGCACAGCGGAAAGCAAGCCCTGCCTCGCCTGCCCTGCCTGCCGCAAGGTGATGCAGGACATCCACCCCGACGTCACGTTCGTGCGCGACGCAGAGCACAAGGAGCTCTCGATCGACACGGTGCGCGCGATGCGCGCCGACGCGTTCATCCGCCCGAACGAGGGCGCGCGCAAGGTCTACATTTTCGAGGACTGCACCATCCTGACGGAAAAGGACCAGAACGTGCTTTTGAAGCTCGTGGAGGAGGGGCCCGCTTACGCAGCGTTCTTCTTCTGCGCGGAAAATCCGGCGGTTCTGCTCCAGACCATCCGCTCGCGCTGCGTGGAGGTCAAGCTCTCCCCCACCGTCGAAGAGGGCGGCGCGCCTGACGAGCGCGCGCTCGAGCTCGCGCGGCTCATCGCCGAGGGGTCGCGCGCGTCCCGCGCGGCATTCCTCGCAAAGCTCGAAACGCAGAAGGTCACGCGCGACGACCTGTCCTCGCTTTTCGAGGGGACGCGGCTTCTGCTCTCGTCCGCCCTGCTGGGGCAGTACGGCGTGAGCGTACCGGAGAGGGATCTTCGCATCGCGCGGTCGCTGGCTTCGCGCTTGACAAAAGCCAAATTACTCGGCACAATAGATTTATTGCAGGACTACCGCAATAAATGCACCTATAACGTCGGCGTCGGGCCCACGCTGGGCGGCTTCGCCGTTGAATTGGAGGAAACCCTTTGACAGAAGTGATCGGAGTCCGCTTCCGCGGCGGATGCAAGGAATATTATTTTGACCCGCACGGCATCGCGGTCGAACCCAACCAGTTCGTCATCGTCGAGACCGCGCAGGGGCTCGAGTACGCCCAGTGCGTCTCGGGCAACCATGAGGTGGAGGACGATTCCGTCGTCCAACCGCTGCGCCCGCTCGTGCGCGTGGCGACGGAGAACGATGACCGCACCTACGCCTACAACAAAACGCGCGAAAAGAACGCCTTCGAGGTCTGCCAGAAGAAGATCGCCGAGCGCGGGCTCGACATGAAGCTCGTGCGCGTGGAGAGCAACTTCGACGGCAGCAAGATCATCTTTTTCTTCACGTCCGATGGGCGCGTGGACTTCCGCGAGCTCGTGCGCGACTTAGCCGGTGTGTTCCGTGCCCGCATCGAGCTGCGGCAGATCGGCGTGCGCGACGAGGCGAAGATGCTCGGCGGCCTCGGCATCTGCGGCCGGCCTTTCTGCTGCTCGCAGTTTTTGGACGACTTCGTCCCCGTTTCGATCAAGATGGCCAAGACGCAGAACCTGAGCCTGAACCCGACGAAGATCTCCGGCACGTGCGGCAGACTCATGTGCTGCCTCAAATACGAGCAGAACGCCTATGAGGACGCGGCGCGCCGCTGCCCGAAGCAGGATTCGTTTGTCGCAACGCCCGACGGCCTTGGCAACGTGAGCTCGGTCGACATTCTGCGCGAGCAGGTGCTCGTGCGCCTCGACGGGCAGAACGAGAGCCCCAAGCGCTACCGCACCTGCGAAATTCATGTGCTGCGCAACGGCAAGGGCTCGCGCGACGGCATCGAGCTCCCCACGACGCTTCCCGAGCGCTATCAGGAACCGCCGGAGGAGCCGCAGCTGGCGCTGAACTTCTTCTCGTCTGCCAAGCCCATCGTGCCGCCCGAACAGTGGACGGCCCCCGTCGCAAAAGCGGACGCCCCCGCCGCTGACGAGGAGGAGAAGGAAAAGCGCCGTTCCCGCCGCGGCGGCCGCGGACATCGCGGCGGCAGAGGCCGCGGCAAGGGCAGCGGTGAAGGCGGCGAGAAGTCCGCCGCGCCGAAGAGTGAAAACACTCCCCAAAAGGGTGGCGACAAGCCCGCCGAAAAGCGAAGCGAACGCCCCGCGCGCGGCGATAAGCCGAGCAGCGAACGTCCGCCCCGCAATCCCGACAAGAACGGCGAGCGCCGCGCCCCGCGCCAGAGCAAGCCGAACAGCGAAACTCCCGACGTGCCGAAAGCACCGCGTCCGCCCCGCCCGCCGAAAACCGAGGGCGCGATTGAGGGCGGCGAGAACAAGCCGCGCCGCCGCAGCCACCGCGGCGGCAGAGGCCGCCGCAGAAGTGGCGGTCAGGGCGGCGAAGCCCCCGCGCCGAAGAACGAAGCGTAAACAAGAAATAGAACCGCCGCGAAGCACAGTTATTTCGCGGCGGTTTTGCCAAAAGGCGGAAAGGAATTGCTTCCATGCTGTACCATGCCTCCCCCACCGGCGGTCTCACCGTCCTCACGCCGCACGTCTCCAACCATGGCCACCCGCTCGTCTATTTTTCGAAGAAACGGGAAAATGTGCTGGTCTATCTGAGCAATGCCGTTGAAAAATACTGCCGCGACACCGGCTTTGTCCACACGGGCCGGTGGGAAAAATGGGGGCCTTACGGCTTCGACTTAGACGGCGTGCAGCGGCTGGAGGAATACTACCCCAACGCACTGGAGGAGACCTATGCCGGCGTCTCCGGCTATATCTACGGCGCGGAACCGGCAAATACCGCCCCTGTTTCCGACGTGCCGTTCGCGGTCACGTCCGAAGAGGCGGTAGCAGTCGTCTCGTGCGAGTTCGTCCCCGATGCCTATGAGGCCATTCTCCGCGCAGAGCAGGAGGGGCTGCTGCGCATTCTGCACTATGCGCAGACCGGCGATCCGTTCCGCGCCTGGATATGGCAAACCATGAAACATGAATACGAAAATGCCGAAAAGCAGCCCGACTACCGTCATTTTATCAAAGGAAAATTCGGCATCATCGGCTGATATCTTTACGCAAAACATCCCTTTTCATTTCTCCCGCGCCGTGGTATACTTTCGTCGAAAAACAACGAGAAAAGAAGAGAGGATCCATCATGCTGAAATTCAACAAGGTGCTGCTCGCCAGCGACTTTGACAACACGCTCGTCTATACGCAGGGCGCGCTCGAGCGCGGTGAGGACATCCCGCCGATGAGCGCGCGCAACCGCGAGGCGGTCGAGTATTTCATTCAAAACGGCGGCTATTTTTCGATCTCCACCGGCCGCGCGCTGCCCGCCTTTGCCCGCTACGCCAAGGATCTGCCCTGCAATGCCCCCTGCGTCATCGCCAACGGCGCGGCCATCTATGACTTCAACAAGGACTGCTATGTGGAGACCGCGTTTTTAGACGCGGACATCTACGACCATGTCGACGCGCTGCTCGCGCGCTTCCCCGGCCTGTGCTTTGAAATTTATCACGATGACCGCCGCATCCACGTCCTGCACCCGAACGACTACACGCGCAACCACGAGCACCTGACGCGCGCGAAGACCGAGGAGGTCAAGGACTTCCGCGAGGTGGACCTACCGATCATCAAGCTGCTCTTTGAAGAGGAAAAGCCGCTTTTGGAGCAGGTGCGCGATTTTATCGTCTCTCGGGACTGGGGAAAACGCTACGAGCTCATCTTTTCGAGCGATCACCTGCTTGAGCTGACGCGCCGCGGCGCGACGAAGGGCGGCATGATCTTAACGCTTGCCAAGCTCCTCGGCGTTGCGCGCAAGGACATCTACTGCATCGGCGACCACAACAACGACATTCCGATGCTCGAGGTCTCCGAGATCGGCTTCGCGCCCGAAAACGCCATCCCCGAGGTCAAGGAATGGGGTGCGCACATCGTCTGCCACTGCAAGGACGGCGCGCTGGCGGACGTGGTGGAAATTCTCGACAGGCGATATTGACTTCAAAAAAGCGGCTTTTGCCGCTTTTTTGAGGGGGATCACACTCCGCTTCGTGCCTTGCCGCCCGCAGGGCGGCTGCGACACGCGCAGAGCGAGAAGAATAAATCGCCACGCACATGTCGCGGCGATTTATGATCGAAATTTATTTCGCGTCTGCGGACGCGAAAGTCTGCGACGCTTTTTGATCTTGCAGATACAATGTCCCTCTTGCGCGTAAAAATCTGCGAGACGCTTTTTTATCCTCTGCTGTCCTTTTTCGTACAACTTTTTGTTTGCTCGCGCATATAATAGCCGGGTGAGAGAAAAGTTGAAAGGAATGGTACAATGAAGGAAAAAGACAACATCCGTCATGGCGACGTGGACGACATGATCTTCGGCAGCGAGGCGCATGTCAGCGAACGATAATATGCCAAAAGGCTCCGCTTTCGCGGAGCCTTTTCTCACTTTTATAACGCCTTTTCGATCGTGCCGCCGCCGAGGACCTCTTCGCCATCATAGAAGACGACGGCCTGTCCTGCCGTGACGGCGCGCTGGGGCGTGAGGAGCTCGACGTGCGCGCAGCCTCCTTCCAGCGGTGTGACGACGGCGTCGCACTCTTTCTGGCTGTAGCGCGTTTTGGCGGTGCAATAGACTTTTTCCGCAGGCGTCTCCCCCGCGATCCAGTTCACGCGCGAGGCGAGCAGCGCTGCGGAAAACAGTTCCTCGTTGTCGCCGAGCAGCACGGTATTATTTTCGGCATTTTTGGATATCACATAGAGCGGACGGTCCGCGCTCACGCCGAGGCCCTTGCGCTGCCCCGCCGTGTAGCACTCCAAACCGCGGTGGCGGCCGAGCACGCGGCCCGTTTCGTCGACAAAGTCGCCGGGCTGCGGCGTCACGCCGCCGTAGTCGTGCAGAAAGCGCACATAGTCCCCATCGGGGATGAAGCAGATGTCCTGTGAATCGGCCTGATGGGCGTTTGCAAGGCCCGCCTCCTCCGCCTGTTCGCGAATTTCCGGCTTTTCAAAGCTGCCGACCGGCAGCAGCAGGTGCGAGAGCTGTTCCTGCGTGAGCTGATAGAGCACGTAGCTCTGGTCCTTCGCGCGGCTCTCGCCGCGCAGCAGCCGGTAACGTCCGCTCGCTTCGTCATAGCCGACGCGGGCATAGTGCCCCGTCGCGATGTAGTCAAAGCCCATCTCCAGCGCGCGGTCCAAAAATGCACCGAATTTGAGGCAGCGGTTGCAGTCGATGCACGGATTCGGCGTGCGGCCCGCGCGGTACTCGCTGACGAAGTGATCCATCACCTCGCGCGCAAAAAGCTCGTGCTCGTCGAAGATGTAAAACGGCATACCGAGACCGTCGGCAATGCGCTTCGCGCCGTCCGTCTCGTTGCCGCAGAGCGACAGCGTCGCGCCCGCGCACTCGTAGCCCTGCTTTTGCAGCAAAAGCGCGGCGGCGGAGGAATCCACGCCGCCGCTCATGGCGATCAAAACTTTTTTCTTCATCTGTGTCCCTTAATCCAGATACTTTTGCAGAAATGCCTCGCTCGAAAGCGCGTCGGACATCTCCACGAGCGTGCGGTTGAAGCCGCCGGCGTAGTCGCTGCCGCGATCCTTGAGCTGTACGCGCCCGGCCTTTACCGCAGGGAGCGAGACGGTAAAGAGCGAGCCCTTTCCCTCTTCCGACTGCGCGACGATCATGCCGCCGTGGCCCTGCGCGATGCGCTGGCAGATGGGAAGGCCCAGTCCCAAGCCGCGCGGCGGCATGGGGTCCTGCCCGCCGTCCATAAAGCGGTCGAACAAATGGGTCAGCGTGTCGCTGTCCATGCCCCTGCCGGTGTCCGCCACGGTGATCTTGACAAATCTCCCCTCCGTTTTCACGCGCACGCGGACACTGCCGCCCTTGGGCGTAAATTTAAGCGCGTTGGAGAGGAGATTCAGCAGCAGCTTGCGGATGGCCTCGGCGTCGAGGGCGATGATGCGGCTGTCGCGGTCGGCGAGAAAGTCGAGCTCCACGCCGCGCTGCGCAAAAAGGAAGTCCACCTCAGCGCACACGCTGCGGCAGACGCCGACAATGTCGTCATCGTAGAGCTCGAAACGCTTGCGCTCAAACAGGTTCCCCGCGTCAGTCAGATTACTGATGACGCGGTAAAGCTGGTAATAGCTCTGGTAAAATGCCGCGGCGGTGCGGTCAGTCTTCGGGTCCTTCTCCCGCGTCTCCTGCGGTGCCAGGCGGTCGACCGCCGTGTAGATCGTCGAAAGCGAGGTGCGCAGCTGCAATGCAATATTCGGCAGCACATCCGACAGCATTTTCAGTTCTTCTTCAGTATAATCCCGCATAGCGTCTCCTAATAAAAGTTCTCCTACCGGTAGCATTCACCGCAGGGAGGCGGAGTTTGCGCGGAAAGAATTGGTGTTTTCGCGATAAGCTCGCGCTTAGAACGTTTTGTTGTACAGCGTTGTAGTATGAGGGTAGCAAAATTTCGGTCAAAAAGCAAGGAATTTGTGGAAATTATGAAAAAAATAGAGTTTTTGCAAAAAAGGACTTGCAAAACGAAACTACTGCTATATAATATCTAAATGTACCAAACATTCGATATATTCCGATAAACAGGAAGGAAGTAAGTTTTATGAGTATTAAGGTCGGTATTAACGGCTTTGGCCGCATTGGCCGTATGGTCTTTCGCGCAAGCCTGAACCATCCTGAGATCGAGATCGTGGGCATCAATGACCTCTGCCCCGCCGATTATCTGGCCTACATGTTGAAATACGATACTATGCACGGCAGATTCGCCGCCGATGTGAAGAGCAACGACTACGGCATCGTGGTCAACGGCCGCGAGATCCCCGTCTTCGCCGAGCGCAACCCCGCGGACCTGCCCTGGGGTAAGATCGGCGCGGAGTACGTCGTCGAATCCACGGGCCTGTTCCTGACGAAGGAAAAGGCGCAGGCGCACATCGACGCCGGCGCGAAGAAGGTCGTCATGTCCGCCCCGTCCAAGGATGACACGCCGATGTTCGTCTGCGGCGTCAACCTCGATTCCTACACGAGCGACATGCACTTCGTCTCCAACGCCTCGTGCACCACGAACTGCCTGGCCCCCATCGCCAAGGTTCTGAACGACTGCTTCGGCATCAAGGATGGCCTGATGACCACCGTGCACTCCGTCACCGCCACGCAGAAGACCGTGGACGGCCCGTCCCTGAAGGACTGGCGCGGCGGCCGCGCGGCCACGGGCAACATCATCCCCTCCTCCACCGGCGCCGCCAAGGCCGTCGGCAAAGTCATCCCCTCGCTCAACGGCAAGCTGACCGGTATGTCCATGCGCGTTCCCACGCTGGATGTCTCCGTCGTCGACCTGACCGTCAACCTTGAAAAGCCTGCCACCTACGATGAGATCTGCGCGGCCATGAAGAAGGCCAGCGAGGGCGAGCTCAAGGGCATCCTCGGCTACACCGACGAGCAGGTCGTTTCCTCCGACTTCCTCGGCGATACGCGCACGTCCATCTTCGACGCCAAGGCCGGTATCGCCCTGACGGATACGTTCGTCAAGGTCGTGAGCTGGTACGACAACGAGATCGGCTACTCCAACAAGGTGCTCGACCTCATCGAGCACATGTACTCGGTCGACCACGCCACAAAGTAACTTTGCTTTTTTCTGTTCCTGTTTTTGGGTAAAAACAGGACGGTGCTCCTCTGAGACAAGAGGGATCTGGTGCGAGATCCCTCTTGTTTTTTTCGCGTTTTCGGTGGTATACTGCCATCGTTGCAAATTTTTCTTTGAGGTGGATCATGTTTCAAGGTTTTACGCCCGAGGCCGTCGAGTTCCTCTGGGGCATCAAATTCAACAACAACCGCGAGTGGTTCCTGCCGCGAAAAGAGCAGTTTCTCGCGCTCGTTGACCGGCCGATGCGCGAGCTCGGCAGCGAAATTTTTGACGCGATCGCCGCGGCATATCCCAAGCAGTCGCTGAAATTACACGTCTGCCGCATCTACCGCGACGCTCGCCGTCTCTTTGGCCGCGGCCCATATAAGGACCACCTGTGGTTCACGATCGAGCGCCCGCACGAGCGCTTCGAGGGCGTCCCCGCGCTGTATTTCGAGATCGCACCGAATTACTTCAGCTACGGTTGCGGCTACTGGGACGCCTCCCCCGCCACGATGGCCAAGCTCCGCCGCCGCATCGAGACCGACCCCAAAAGGCTTGAAAAGCTCGTGCGCAAGCTGAATAAATCCCGCTTCACGCTCTCCGGCGAGCAGTTCAAGCGCCCGAAGGGCGACGTCGGCAAGCTCCTGAACCCGTGGTACAACGCGAAAAATATCGCCGTCGGCTATGACGACAATCCCGAAGGCGTGCTGTTCACGCCGGAGCTCAAGGACGAAGTCCTCGCGGGCTTCCGTGAGCTGATGGGGCTGTATCTGTATCTCGATTCGCTGGCGGGCGATCCCGAACCGAATAAAGAATAATGCCGCTCGCAGAGCGGCGAGGAATTCCCACGCCGCGCGGGAGTGCATAAAAAGGGGATACTCTCTTTCTCAAAAGAGAGCATCCCCCTTAGACCCCCGAGAGAAAGGACGAGGGGTCTTGCCCCTCGACCCCGCTTACATTGGCAGTCTGTGGCTCGAAGAGCTGCACGCGCTGCGCAATCAGGTGCGGTGTACGTGGCTTCGCCACGAATCCCTACGTTTCGTCACCACTCGCAACCGCGCCTTACTATCGTGAGGCGCGTGTGACGATAGCACGGCGGCGGACTGCGTGCGGACGCGGCATTGCTGTGCTCGCCGCGGCCAGATGAAACAGATGTTGCAATTTGTTGAAAACTGTGGTACGGTAAATACAAGGCGCTGCACGAACGGCAGGCGGTTGGTCACATCTCCGAAAGGGGGTGAGACGATGCGGATCACATTCCATATTGGAGACGTTACAGTCACTATTATTGTGAAAAGCAGAAACCGCCACTCTGCCAAGTGACGGTTTCTTAGTTTTTGCTAAGTACATTTACTTGATTAGAGGCTAACCGCTTGTCGCAGCGCCCTCTTTCTATATGTTCATTATATCAAAACATTCCGCCCTGTCAAGCACACGGCAGGATGTTTTCTTAATACTCACGGCGAGCGCAGCAGTACCACCTCGCACGCAGTCTGCCGCCCAACTACCGTCACTCGCGCCTCACGATAGTAAGGCGCGGTTGCAAGACGTAACGAAACGTAGGGATTCATGGCGAAGCCATGTACACCGCGCCCGATTGCGCAGCGCGTGCAGTTATTCGAGCTGCAAACTGCCAATGGGCGGGGTCAAGGGGCAGGGCCCCTTGCGTTCTCTTGGGGGTACAAGGGGGATATTCTCTCACGTGAGAGAATATCCCCCTTACTTTGGGCAGCGCCATCGGCGCTGCCCTCCCCCCGCACTTTCGTGCAGAAAATCAAAAAGCGACGGCTTTTTCAGCCGTCGCTTCTCTATCTGCATTACTGCAAAACCTTTTTGTTGCCGTGGGTGGCCTTCATGCGCAGCTCTTTGTTGAGGATCGTCTTGCGGATGCGCAGAGACTTCGGCGTGACCTCGAGCAGCTCGTCGTCGGCGAGGAACTCGAGGCACTGCTCCAAGCTCATCTGCTTGGGCGGGACGAGACGCAGCGCGTCGTCCGAGCCGGAAGCGCGCATGTTCGTCAGCTGCTTCTTCTTGCACACGTTGACCGTGATGTCCTCCTGCTTGGGGGACTGACCGACGACCATGCCCTCGTACACATCGACGCCCGCGCCGATAAACAGCACGCCGCGCTCCTGCGCATTGAAGAGGCCGTAGGTGATGGACGTGCCCGTTTCGGAGGCGACGAGAGAGCCGGTATTGCGGCGGGCAAGCTCGCCCTTGTAGGGTGCGTAGGAATCAAACACGCTCGCCATGATGCCCTCGCCCTTGGTGTCGGTGAGGAACTCGTTGCGGTAGCCGAAGAGGCCGCGCGCAGGAATGAGGAATTCGAGCTTCATGCGGCTGCCGATCGGCGTCATCTCGGCGAGGTCGCCCTTGCGGGAGCCGAGCTTTTCGATGACTGCGCCGACATACTCCTGCGGCACATCGCACACAAGGCGTTCGATGGGCTCGCACTTCTTGCCGTCGATCATCTGATACAGGACGCGCGGGGGCGAGACCTGGAACTCATAGCCTTCGCGGCGCATGGTCTCGATGAGGATGGACAGCGACATTTCGCCGCGGCCCGCGACGTTGAACGCGTCCGTCGAGCCTTCGAGCTCGGTGACGCGGAGTGAAACGTCCTTGAGCGTTTCGCGGAAGAGACGGTCGCGCAGCTGGCGCGAGGTGACGAACTTACCCTCACGTCCGGCGTAGGGAGAGTCGTTGATGGAGAACGTCATCTCCATCGTGGGGGCGCTGATCTTGACGAACGGGAGCGGCTCGACGCACTCGGGCGCGCAGATCGTATCGCCGATCGTGATGTCGCCGATGCCGGACAGGCAGATGATGTTGCCCGCGGTGGACTCGGTGACGGGGTTCTTGGCAAGGCCCTCAAATTCGTACATGGAGACGGCCTTGGCCTTCTTCGGCGCGGCGTCGGGGTCGTGGTAGTTGCAGACCATGATCTCCTGGTTCTGCTTGAGCGTGCCGCGCTCGATGCGACCGATGGCCATGCGGCCGACATACTCGTTGTAGTCAATGGCGGAGACGAGCATCTGGAACGGCGCGTCCACATCGGCCTCCGGCGCGGGGATATACTCAAGGATCGTGTCGAACAGGGGCTTTAAGTCCGTGCCGACGACGTCGGGCGAATAGGACGCCGTGCCGTTGCGCCCCGAGCAGAACAGCATCGGGGAATCGAGCTGCTCGGGCGTCGCGTCAAGGTCCATCAAAAGCTCGAGCACCTCGTCCACGACCTCGTGGATGCGCTGGTCGGGGCGGTCGATCTTGTTGACGACGACGATGACGCGGTGACCCAGCTCCAGCGCACGGGAGAGGACGAAGCGCGTCTGCGGCATGGGGCCCTCAGCGGCATCGACGAGCAGTATAACGCCGTTGACCATCTTGAGGATACGCTCGACCTCTCCGCCGAAGTCGGCGTGGCCCGGGGTATCGACAATGTTGATCTTGGTGTCGCCGTAGCGGATGGCGGTGTTTTTGGCGAGGATCGTGATGCCGCGCTCACGCTCGAGGTCGTTCGAGTCCATGACGCGGTCGACGACCTCCTGATTTTCGCGGTACACGCCGCCCTGCTTGAGCATTTCGTCGACGAGGGTGGTCTTGCCGTGGTCGACGTGGGCGATGATGGCTACATTGCGAAGTTTTTCATTCTGCATAGGTGATCTCTCCTTCCTGCCGCTGGGCAGGGATATCAAATCGTAAGTCTTTAACTGTAATAGTATATTCTGCCGCTTCGTCATTTGCAAGATTTTTTGAAACTTTTTTTGTCTCTTTTGCAGAAAAATTAGGAAAAGAGGATGCCTGTCCTCTCGGGCAGGCATCCTCGCACAGTTTTTACCCGCAAGGGGTATGGGCATCCGTAAAGCAGCAAAGCTGCTAACGGTTGCCCAAGTGCCCGCAGGCACAAATGTTCTTGATCGTTTTCCGCCGCAACCGGTGCGTGGCGGAAAACACCTTGCGCATAGTGGAAACCAGCGAAGCGCCGCCAGTGGCGGAAACAGCGAGCTGGGTTCGAGGAAACGGCACGATTGGCACGCCTGCAAGGGCGCTCCAATCGTAGTGCCGCAACGGTGCAAAGTCGAATCGCCCGTTTTAACGGGCAACCGAGGCGCAAAGCGACGCGAAACCTGCTCAAATCAGTGGTTCACCACTGATTTGAAGGCGTCAGCCCAGCAATGCACTCAGCTCGTCGATCAGCTCGCCGAACAGCGACAGCGCGTCGTTGACGGGCGCGGGCGTGCGCATGTCGACGCCCATGTCGCGCAGCAGCTCGACCGGCTCTTTCGAGCAACCGCCGGAGAGGAACTTCTTGTAGTCCTTGACGGCGCTCTCGCCCTCGCGCAGAATGCGGTTGGCGATGGCGACGGCGGCGGAGAAACTCGTCGCGTACTGGAAGACATAGTAATTGTAGTAGAAGTGCGGGATGCGTGTCCACTCAAGCGCGATCTCGTCGTCGGAGATCATCGTATCGCCGAAGTAGAGCTTGTTGAGCGCTAAATACTTCGCGCTCAGCGCGTCGGCGGTCAGCGCCTCGCCGCTCTCGGCCATCTTGCCCATTTGGAGCTCGAACTCGGCGAACATCGTCTGGCGGTACAGTGTACCCTTGAACTGGTCGAGGAAGTGGTTGATGAGATACGCGCGCTGCTTGCGGTCGTCGGTCTTGCCGAGCAGGTGGCGCATCAGGAGGATCTCGTTGCAGGTCGAGGCGACCTCGGCGACGAAGATGACGTACTCCGCCGTATTCACCGGCTGGTATTTGCAGGAGTGCCACGTATGCATGGCGTGGCCCATCTCGTGGACGAGGGTGAACATGCTGTCGAGGTTATCCTTGTGGTTGAGCAGCACGTAGGGGTGGGGCCAGCCGTTGCCGGTGCAGTAGGCGCCGCCGCGCTTGCCGGTGTTCTCATACACGTCGAGCCAGCGGTTGCTAAAGGCCTCCTCAAGCACGTCTGTATAGTCCTTGCCGAGCACCGCGAGTGCTTCGAGCGCAGTCTTCTTGGCCTCTTCAAAGGAGATTTCAACGTCCGCGTCCGCGACGATCGGGGTGTAGACATCGTACATGTGCAGCTCGTCAACGCCTAAGATCTTCTTGCGCAGCTCGACATAGCGGTACATCTTGCCGAGGTTGCCGTGCACCGCGTCGATGAGATTCGTGTAGACCTCGACCGGCACCTCAGTCACGTCAAGGGACGCCTCGAGCGTGGAATTATAGTGGCGCGCGTCGGCGAAGAACTTGAGCTGCTTGAACTGCGCGTCCAGCGTGGAGGCGTAGGTGTTGCGGAACTCGCCCGCGCGCTTGTAGTAGGCCTTGAAGGCGTTTTCGCGCAGTGTGCGGTCGGCGCTCATCAGCATCGGGACGAACGTGCCGTCCGTCAGCGTGTGGACCTCGCCCTTTGCGTCGGTCACGTCGGGATAACGCATGTCAGCATTGTGGAACATGCTGAACATGCGGTCAGGGCTTTCGCTGATCTCGCCCGCGGCGGCAAGCAGCTTCTCGCACTCGGGCGAGAGGATGTGTGCCTTACGGCGGCGCAGCTTGTCGATATTGCGGCGATAGGTCTCGAGCTTCGGCTCCTCGGCATAGAAGCGCGCGAGCGTTTCGTCGGGAATGTCCATGATCTCGCTCGCTTCAAACGCGCCCGCGCTGTTCAGCGTGACTGCCATGGAAAACGCCTTGCTGCGCATGCCCTGATAGAAGGAATTGCCCACGTCCTGGTCGCTGCGGCAGCTCGCGTACTGCACAAACTTCGAAACGCGCACCGTGATCTCATCGCTGAGCGTGAACCAGTCGAGCAGCGTCTTCGCGCTCTCGCCGAGCTTGCCGGCGTAGGCGGCCATGCGCTCGGGGTAGGCCTTGAGCGCTTCGAGCTCTTCGTTCCACTTATCGTCGCTCGCAAATACGTGACTCAAATCCCAGGTGAACTCCTCGGGCACCTCGCTGCGCGGGAGGATCGTCTTTCCGTCCATAGGTTTACCGTCCTTTTCTCAATATTTCTCACTGGCCCTGTCCGCCGTCTGCGGTCAGAGCCGCTCTTGCGTCCCATTATAACGGACGGCGGCGGTGAATACAAGCGCTTTTCTCCACCCCGCTCCCAGCAAATCAGGCATTGACAAATCCACTGCCAAAAGGGTAAAATATTTTTTATCATCCGCGTCTGTAGCTCAGTTGGATAGAGCGGTCGCCTCCTAAGTGTGAGGTGGTCGCTCACCCTGCGAGCATAAAACTAAATACTAGCCTCGGTAGCTCAGTTGGATAGAGCGACTGCCTCCTAAGGTTGCGTTACAACGGCCACCTCAAAAAAAACTAAATAAGGGATTG
>ENA-ORTU01002639-ORTU01002639.1-human-gut-metagenome-genome-assembly--contig:-NODE-2639-length-15943-cov-3.763973_pt1 | contig 15943 bp, 8 predicted proteins | sample MGYA00241910_ERZ509184 | MGnify/ENA primary metagenome ERZ509184 (study PRJEB26280, sample SAMEA2338847) | human gut metagenome | biome: human gut; feature: human-associated habitat; material: faeces... | reverse complement strand
GAATAAAAGATGCAAGATTTTTCTTTGTTTTGTTCTTGCTGCGCACCTGCTGGTACAGATAAAGCACCACGCCCTGATTGCAGTAAGAGGTGCAGATATACTTCGTCAGACCTTTCTCGGAATGATATGTCGTGTCCGGATAAAAACTGCCGGAATTCAAACTTTTTAGATGCTGAAACACCTTGTTGAAGTCCTTCTTAGACACTCTGTGAAATAATTCAATCGTGTGGATACCATATCGAAAGTCCATTTCACTCACCGTCCTTCGCAAAGCAGCCGATTACGGCATCATGCAGATCATCCGATGACTCGCAGATTGCATACAGCTCATTGACAGCTTCAACCGCACGATCATCTGTGTGCGAGATAATGTCGAGGTTCATCTGAAAGTCAGCGTCATTCCAGAGCAGCAGCGCCTTTGCACGTTTGCCGTCGCGCCCGGCTCTGCCTGCCATCTGATAGAACGACGCTGCGCTGAATGGAAGCTGAGAGACGATAATCAGACGAATATCCGGGATATTCACGCCCATACCGAACGCAGAAGTTGCAATCATAATACGCGCCTTGCCGGAACGAAAGCGCTGCTCCTGCTCATGGACGATGTGCTGACCGACCGGCGTTTTTGTCAGCTTGAATACCTGCAGGTAGTCTTTTTCCTCAATCTCCATCGTCAAGACCATATGCCACATAAGATGAACAAGCCATGAGGGAATCTCGCTTTCTATCCCGCGCGTCAGGAATTTTTGATTGTTGAACATTTTTGCTTTCTCCTTTCGGGCAAAAAGTAAGCTCCTGAGAATATCCCAGGAGCTTCTACTGCTATAATATATAGCTGAAAATGGAGAAAAAACAGAAAAAGCACAGCCGAAGCTGTGCTTTTTGTCTGTATGAGGTTTACTTGCTCATCTCGCAGAAACGCATGAGGATCGTTGCGGCTTCGGCACGGGTTGCAGTATCCTGCGGAGCAATGGTGCTTGCCGTGCGGCCATTGATTAGACCGGCAGCATTTGCCCATTTCATCGACTCAAGCGCCCAGCTGCTGATCGAGCCTGCGTCATTGAACGCGCTCAGATCCGCCGACTTGCCGGTGCTGTACTGCTTGAACTGCGCATAGCGCATCATCATGGAAGCCATCTGTTCACGGGTGATCTGGGTATCCAGAGCGAAGCGGTCCTTGCCGACGCCGTTTACTACGCCGTTCACAGAAGCCCACTGTACGGCATCCGAATACCACTTGCCGGACGGCACATCCGAGAAGACCGAGTTGCCGCTGACAGCAGGAGAGCCGGTCATACGGTACAGCATCGTGACCATCATTGCACGGTTTAGGGTGCTGTCCGGTGCGAAACGACTGGCGTTGACACCGTTCATCAGGCTGTTTTTGTAGGCGTAGCTGACGGCATCATAGGCCCAGTGGCCGTTCATATCGGTAAACGGCAGCTTGTCTCCGACAGAGGGAAGCGACGAAAACACCTGTTCCGCCTGTGTCAGCTTGTTGTAGTTCGTAACCAGCTTTTTCTGCGTATCCGTCAGAGCGTCATAGCCGCTGCGGGCAGCCGAGATTGCGCTGCCGCTGTTTTCCGATACCGTGCCGATGGCGTTGATCAGCTTGATAACAGCGTCGGCTGCGGTCTGATCCGCAGAAACCGTGGTTCCGCCGGAAACACCGCCTCCACCGCCAGCACCGCCGCCGGACGTATTGCCGCCCTCAGACGGAGTGGTGCCTGCGCGGCTGATCGTGATAGTGAACGGCTCGGACGAGGTATCGCCTTCGGTCGTTTTGCTATCCTCATCGACAGTTACAATTTTGGAGCTGGTAAGCGTTACCGTACGCGAAGCCGAACCGGTATAACGGTAGGTCAGTCGTGCGACCTTGTAGGTGCCCGGCTGATAGGCGTTGCTGCCAGTGAAAAAGCCAAAATAGTGAATACCGTTCTTGTCAGCCTGTACCGGACTATTTCCGCCGATTTCGCCGAGCATTTCGAGCGAGGTAAGCGTGATGTCGTCGGCGGACGGCTTGAGACCGAATTCCGCACCGGCAAAGGCTTTATCTGCGGTCAGGATGAGGTCAAAGCTGGCCGTGCTCTCGCCCTTGGGGAGCGTGATGGATGTGACCGATGCAGTGATATTGGCGGCCAGTGCAGCAGGCAGGCTGAGCGATGCGCAGAGCAGCCCACACAGCAGGCGTTTGATAGGTGTTTTCATGGGTTCCTCCTGTGGAGTGAGCCTGCAGTCGCAGGCTCACCGTGGTAAGTTTATTGCGCCGGAACGCAGATTAAGCAGTAAAGTTGAGGTAAATAGCGATCAGATCCTGGATATCGACAACGCTGTCGCCGGTTACATCGCACGCCGAGGGCGCTGCGCCGTTTGCACCCGGAGTATTCCAGTCGATGTCGGTCGAACGAGCCTGGTAGAATGCCTGTGCGATCGTGATGTCAAGCTGATCGACCTTGCCGTCGCCGTTCAGATCGTAATTGGCTACGGTGAAGTGGATCTCATCCGGGTCGATGGCGCCGGTCGTACCGAAAACAGCAGCGCCGGTGCTGTCCCAGCCGGAAATGTTTACGCTGGTGATCTTGAGGGTCGGCGTGCTGCCGGTCGTTACGATCGAAGCGATTGCGGTCTCAGCGGTCTGCGTGAAGGCGGTGCGGCCGGTGTTCAGGTAAGCCAGCATGACCTCGCCGGTGTATTTGCCGTTCGCGTAACTGCCCTGCGGCTGATCGAGTACAGTGAATCCGTTCAGTCCGGAAACCGAAACGGTATTTGCGTCTACGGTAAAGCGCACACTGACAGTGGTGACGCCCTTCGCGTTTTTGAGCGCGAGGCGGAAGCTCGGCTTGCCGTCTGCAAGACCGGAATTGCGCAGGTTTACGTCAGCGGAGACTGCGGCTTCCGGTTCACTCGGGTCCGGGTTTACCGTACCGCCGGTGACAGTCACGGTGCAGGATGCGCTTTTGCCGTTTACAGCCGTGGCGGTGATGACCGTCGTACCGGCCTTGTTCGCGGTAATTGTGCCGTTCGCGCTGACGGATGCAACATCCGGCTGGCTCGAGGTCCATGTGACGCTCTTGTTCGCAGCCGATGCAGGCAGTACCGTGGCGGACAGCTTGCCGGTCTTGCCGACCTCCAGAGACAGAGTCGAGCGGTTCAGCGTGACCGAAGTAACCTCGGTGTCTCCGACTGCTTCGTTCACATCAATCAGTGCAACCGGGCCAAGCGCAGACAGGGAAGCAGTGAAGCTGCTGTCAGCATAATCGGTTGCAAGTGCGCCGCTCGTACTGTAGAGTTTTGCGGAGGAGGAATAGCCGTCCGGCTGACCGATCGTCAGAGAAAACGGACCGGCTGCCGACGTACCGGCGGGCAGAAGCGCCAGAGAGTAGGCACGGAAGGCCTTGCCGTTCGCCTGTGCGGAGAACGCATCGTATGCGCTGCCCGAGGTCAGCGGCTGTACCTCCAGATACGAGCCGATACGGAAATTACCCGAAACGAGCACCTGCCTTCCGGCATCGACCAGCTCCCAGGAGCCGGTGTCGATAGAGGAAGGATCAGAAACGCTGCTGAGTGTGACGACATTCAGAGAGCCGCCGCTCGCAGTAGCAGACTGCTGAAGCTCTTCGAGATTGTTGTTGAAGAACTTATCGCCGGTAGAGCCCTTCTGAACATAGACCGTTACCGGGGAATACTTGAACGGATTGTACACACCTACGTCGTCATCCTTGGGGAAACTGATGACAGACGGCGGAACAACAACGCGCTGGAGATTGATGCACTTTTCAAAGCAGCCGACCGACAGCGAGGTCAGTCCCTTCGGCAGCGCAAGCGAAGTCAGGCTAGTACAGTTATGGAATGCGTAGATGTTGATCTTGGTGATCGAATCCGGCATATCCACATGCTGAAGGCGGATGCAGTTTGCAAACATGTACTGGTCGATTTCACTGAGGCCTTCCGGCAGCTTGACCGATATCAGAGAGGTGCAGTTCTGGAAGACCGCTGGATCGACCCGCTCGACGGTGTCCGGAATGACGACATTCGTCAGACCGGTGCCTTCAAAGGCCGATGTGCCGAGACGGCCGATGGAGGAAGAAATGGTGATATCGGTCAGACCGGAGGCGCCCTCAAAGCCGCTTGTCCATATCTGGTCGATTACTTTGTCGTGTACGGTGGAAGGGATGGCGTACGAACCCTGACGGCCTGCCGGGTAGCTCAGCAGAGCGTAGTTGTCATCATACTTCGGAGAATATTCTACAAGCGCAGGGCCGAACAGCACGCCGTCCTCCGTGTAGTAATACGGGTTATTGGCGTTAACCTTGACGTTCATCAGACTGGTGCATCCCTTGAAGATATTGCCGACAATCTGATAGGCTCGCGCAGGGATTTCTACATCGTTCAGACTGGTGCAGTCCTTAAACGCGCCGAGACGGATGAGAAGGTTTTCGGTTGCTTTGTCCGGATTGGTGAAGGTGACCCGTTCGAGATTGGCACAGTTCTCGAAGGCATTATTGCCGATATCGGTTACACTGCCCGGAATGGTGATGCCGGTGATCTTTTTGTTGCCCTTGAGTGCCTCGTCGCCGATTTTGGTTACGGTATTCGGGAGAACGATATCGCCGCCCGGGCCGTAGTAGCCGAGCAGAACGCCGTCCTGAATGTTAGCGCCGATCAGCTCGTCTTCCTCATCGACTGCACCTGCAGTCGGATGCATCAGCAGCAGTGCGAACAACGCAAATACTGCCGTCAGTACCGCAAGCAGCCGTCGTTTATGGATAGCATGTGTCATAAAGTACCTCGCTTAAAATTCGATCTGAAGGAAAATGTCAATCAGGTCCTGAATATCGACCTTGTCATCGCTGTTTACGTCGGCCTTCTGTGCAGCGGTCCAGTTTTCATCGGTGTTTGCCATCTGGTAGAAGCGCTGTGCTTCCGTGATGTCCAGAATGTCGATTTTGCCGTCTGCGTAAACATCGTAGCTGGTAACATGGTTGGAGGCCGGAGAACCGTTTACAGTAACTGTGCCGGTCAGCAGAGAGTCATCCGCGGTGCTGATGCCTGCACACTGTGCAGCTTCAACGATCATGTCGATCTTGCCGACAACACCGGCCTTTACCGGCAGCGCCAGCAGGAGCAGTTTGGCAGCATCCGTGCCGGTGACAGCTTCGCTGTTGTCCTTGGGCATCAGTGCCAGACGGACATGCACTTTACCGTTCTCTTCGGTCCAGTTTTCGGAAATGACAGAGAAACGGGCATCGTTGAGCTTGGCATAAGCGGCTTTTTTGCCATCAGCCTGTGCATCCTTGGAAACCTTGGAGGCATCGAAGGACATATGCAGGAGCATAGTCTTTACATTTTCAGCGTTGTCGAGCGTCAGCTTGTAGTACGCGTAGCCATCCTTCACGCCGGTGCCCTTGGCAGTCAGTTCAGCGGAAGAGGTCTGCGGAGCAGCAGCGCCTTTGACAGTGACAGTGGTGTTGTTAGCCGTGTAGTAGGTGTAGTAGGACGAAGGTTCGAGTGCAGAGGCAATATTGTCGTTTTCCACCTCGATCACACTGCCTTCAGCGAGGCCAACGAAAGCCGAACCTCCGAAAGTGGGATTTTCCGCTGCAATAGAGATTTTTTTCAGCGCGGAGCAGCCTTCAAAGCAGGAGGCCTTGAAATCTGTTACGCTGGCAGGAACCGTTACAGATTGCAGCGTGGAATTGTTCTGAAAAGCTAAACGGAAAATAGCGGTCACAGGTTTTCCGTTTACCTCAGAGGGGACAGTGAAACTGGTTGCAGAGGAAGTCGGCGAATAGGAATGCAGTTCATAACTTTCACCATCATCGCTTTTGGCATATACGTTGCCATCCTGCATGAGATATGTCGTATTGTCAGCAGAGATCGTAAGATTAGTCAGTGCAGTACAACCCTGAAATATGCCTGCGCCTAAATCATTCAGGCGGGTGGGCAGAGTGAGGTTATTCAGCGAGGTGCAATTTAAAAACACGTTGTTGCCGAAAGAAAGATTAGAATTGCTGTCCGCAAAAGTCACATCTGCAAGATTTTTGCAGTTTTCAAAGGCGTTGTAGTTGATTTTCGTTATCGAACTGGGAATAGTAATGGATTTCAAACCATAGCAGTTCGTGAAAGCATTGCCTGAAATATTGGTATAGCCTTCTGGAATAGTAACGATAATATCGGTTCCCTCTACACCGGCGAACTTTTTAAGAACATTACTGCCAATGGCGGTAATATCGTATTCCGTACCGTTGTAAGTTACCTTGGTAGGGAACGTGATATCGGTATCATTGCCATTATAGGCAGAAACGGTTACATCACCATAGCTGTAACTGCTGCGTTCGCGTGAAACCGTAAAATCACCAACGGTTTCATCCCACGCACCTGCCTTCGGTGCGGCGAAAAGCAGTATGGCGGCCGTCGATACCAAAAGCATAGCCGCTCGATTGAGACGCGGACGGAAGGTGTTGATTGCTGTCATAGGTTGTCCTCCTTTGTTCTGTGGGCGGTCCTGCGCAGGCGGGACCGTGATGCTTCTCTTTGACGGCATGGGATTAGCAAAAGCTAACCGTTCCGTCTGAAAATAGACCGGATATGGCAATCCGATCCTTGTGCGAGTGATAGAAAAGTGATTAGCAAAAGCTAACTTCGGCCGCGAAAGAAAGGACGCCGGGAGAGCGCCCGTTTTTTCAGCACTTGCTTTTTGAGACAGATTTATATTAACATGAGCAAAAACAAAAAATAAATAGTGAAAATATTACAATATTTACAGATTTATATGCCTTGGATTTGTGCAAATAGAAGAAAAGAGCCGGAGCAATGAGGAAATTCACAGAATTGACACAATTTTACTTGCTAAAGCGGTTTTTATCCGTTATATTAGAAGTTAGCCTGTGCTTACTTTTTGAGACAAATCGGAAACACAGGAGAAATCAGATGAAATACAACTGCCTATTCAGGCGATGGAGCGCGGGATTTCTTTCCGCAGCGATGCTGCTGACTGGTGTATCTGCCGGAGCAGTAAAGTTGGGCAATACGGCATCTGCATTGTTCCGGCCGGACGACAGCCAGAGGATCAGTGCATCCATGCCTGCACCGGACGACCGCGTCCGCATCATCGTGGAGCTGGAAGATGCGCCGCTGCTGGATAACCGGCAGGTCGCACAGTATTCCAGTGTATCGGATTTTCTGGACAGCGGCACAGCGCAGTCTGCCGAGCGTAGGCTGGAACGCGCCCGCAAGGCCGTCAAGAGTGAGATCGACACCGCGCTGGACGACGCAGAGATTCGCTATGAGTATTCGACCGTATTCAACGGTCTGTCGGTCGAGGCTGATTATGAGGATCTGGAAGCGATTCAGGATATACCCGGTGTGAAGGACGCTTATGTGTCGCAGGTTTATCGGCTGATCGAGCCGGTAAACGAGACAAAGCTGGCAGACAGCGTGCCTGCCATCGGTGGCGATATTGTGCAGGATACCGACTACACCGGCAAGGGCATGGTCGTTGCAATTCTCGATACCGGTCTGGATACCGATCATGAGGCGTTCCAGAATGCCGTAAACGCGCCGAAGTACAGCAAAAACGACATCAGTGAGAAGATTGCAGACAATGCGCTTCATGCGGGTGAAGTCAGTGTGAACTCGGTATACAAAAGCAGTAAGATTCCCTTTGAGTATGACTATTACGCGAACGACACGGATGTTTCCGGCGGCAACTCACACGGCACGCACGTTGCGGGCATTGTCGGTGCAAACGGCGGCAAGGTAACGGGTGTTGCTCCGGATGCCCAGCTGATGATCATGAAGATCTTCGGCGATGACGGCAGCGGTGCGTACGACTCGGATATTTTTGCGGCACTTGAGGATGCCGTCATGCTGGGTGCGGATGCCGTCAACATGAGTCTCGGCCTGACCGCAGGCTTCTCGGAAGCTGCCGAAACCAAGATGCAGCAGGTCTACCAGCGGGTAAAGAATGCGGGTATCAGCCTGATGTGTGCGGCCGGCAATGAGTACAGCTCGTCCTACAAGAGCCAGAGCGGCACTGACTTGCCGCTGGCGTCCAATCCGGATAACGGTGCGGTCGCATCGCCTTCGACGTATGACGCGGCGCTTTCCGTCGCAAGCATGAACAACGTAAAATCCACCTCGCCGTATCTGCTGGTCGGTGACAGAAAGATTCGGTACAGCGACCCGGCAGAAACAGCTTCCAAGCAGATCGCAAGCCTGAACGGCACCTATGCGTATGTGGACTGCGGTGTCGGTGCAACGACCGATTTCACCGGCAAGTCCCTCTCGGGCAAAGTCGCGCTGATTCAGCGCGCAGGCGAGGAGAACGGCGAAATTCTCACCTTCGCGCAGAAGGAGAACAATGCGAAGAACGCCGGTGCGAAGGCCGTCATCATTTACGACAACGTAGAGGGCGATCTGGTCAATATGTCGACGGACGGCAACATTCCTGCCGTATTCATCAGCAAGGCAGATGGCGAAGCCATGCTCACTGCAGCGGACAAGCGTGTTTCGTTCAGCAAAAGCTATCTTTCGCAGTTTCAGGACGCATACAGCGGAAAAATGTCGGATTTCTCCTCCTGGGGTGTAACACCGGACCTCAAGCTCAAGCCGGAGATTACCGCACCGGGCGGTGACATTTATTCTACTCTGCCGGGCGGTCTGTACGGCAGCATGAGCGGCACTTCGATGGCATCGCCGCACATGGCAGGCGCTGCGGCTGTTATGGCGCAGTATATCAACGAGGAACTGAACGGCACAAATATGACGCAGCAGGAGATTTCGGCGCTGTCGAACAAGCTGCTGATGAGCACGGCCGTGCCGGTAAAGAATGAGCAGAATCTGCCATATTCACCGCGCAAGCAGGGTGCCGGACTGGTGCAGCTTGGCCGTGCGACTACGGCGAAAGCATATCTGTCCTCGGCGGATGACGGTCTGCCTAAAGCAGAACTGGGTGACAGCACGAGCGGCAGCTTTTCGTTCTCGTTCAAGGCGCATAACCTGAGGGCACAGTCGATCAAATATGAAGTCGGCGTGACCGTACTGACCGAGGATACGGTACAGCAGAACGGCAAAACCTATATTGCCCAGCGTCCGCGTCAGCTGTCTGCAGACGAAGTGACCGTGACGGCACCGGCAGCGGTAACGCTGGATGCAAACGGCGTGGCTGCGGTAAATGTTTCGCTCGCGCTGACAGCCAAGGGCAAAGCTGCACTGGATACGGATTTCCCGAACGGCATTTACATCGACGGTTTTGTAACTCTGACGCCGGTCAATGGCGGCGACACGATTTCGCTCGGCCTGCCGTTTATGGGCTTCTACGGTGACTGGTCTGCCGCGTCGATCTTCGATGCGTCGATTTATGACGCGGATGAAACACCTGCGGTCTATCAGACCATGCTCGGCCTGTTCGGCACAGACGGCAGCGGTTATTATCTCGGCCATAACCTGTACACCTCGGAAAACGACCGGTTTAACAAGAACTACATCGCCATGTCCAATAAAACGTCGAACTATCATGTGACGGCAGCGATGGCAATGCTGCGCAATGCGGATGAGCTGACGTTCTCTGTCACAAATGAGAGCAACACTAAGGTCTACGAGGAAAAGCTGACCAATCAGAGCAAAACCTATTACAGCAGCACGCAGCAGTCTTACCATACGCCAATGGCGAACACCGGCTTTAACGGTTATACTAAGTCGAAATTCTCGCCGGCAAAGGCTCTGCCGGAAGGAAAGTACACTTATACCGTGACGGCTAAGCTGAACGGCAAGACCGAAACCGAATCCTTCCCGCTGACGATTGACAACCAGGCACCGGAGGTGCTCAAGAGCGAGGTCGTTATCGAAAACGGCAAGCGCCTGTGGAAGGTAACGGTAACGGATAACCACTATGTGGAGGCCGTCTGTGCAACGCTCGGCTCGACGCCGCTTACCGGCTGGTATGCGCCGAACGAAACACAGGAAGGTGCACAGTCGGTTGTTACGTTTGACCTGTCGGATGCTGCGTTCAGCGGTCTGACGCAAGCGAAGATCGGTCTGATCGATTATGCGGACAACCAGACCGTGTCCGACTACTATTCGCTGACCGGCGGCACGGAATCCGAGGTGCAGCCGACCTCGGTTGAACTGAACAAGACGCAGGCTGCACTCGTAGAGGGCAGCGAGACCACACTGACTGCAACCGTACTTCCGGTCAATGCGGCCAACCGCACGGTTGCGTGGAGCAGCTCGGCACCGGCGGTTGCCTCGGTAGACGAAAACGGCAAGGTAACGGCAAAGTCTGCGGGTACGGCAGTGATTACCGCCACCACGGTGAACGGAAAGACGGCCTCCTGCACCTTTACCGTAACGGCCAAGCAGCAGACCGAAGAGGAACGTGTGATCGCGTCGATCAAGCTGCCGGCCTCCATTCAGCCGGGCGCATCCCTGCCGATCGATTTCCAGCTCGAGAAGATGAAGCGCGTCGCAACAGTTTCATTTGTGTTTGAGCGGGATGGTGCACTGACCGGCGGTACAGCCGCAGGCAAAAACGGCTTTACCTCGCTGACGAACAGCATTCGATGGAATGGCAGCAAGGGCATTCTGATGCTCAGCTATCTGCAGGATGGCGTGCGTGCAGGCAGCATCACGCGTGAAGCACTGACCGATGTCGCCCGTATCACGATGGAGACTGCAGCCGCGGATGGCGACAAACTGAGCATTCAGCTGACCGGTGTGACGGTTACCGGCTTTGATGAAAACGGACAGGTGGTAACGCTGCTGAGCACGATCAAAACGCCTTCCGCGACGGTAAGCGTGCGCAAGGGCACATCCTGCGACGTGAACCACGACGGCAAGGTCGACCAGCTCGACATTACCACCTGCCAGCGCTGGTATCAGGCGAAGTCCGGCGACAGCGACTGGAAGAACGCCGCTGACTGCGATGTCAACGACGATAACAAGGTCGATATTGAGGATATGATTGTAATTCTGCAGTATATGTTCCAGCGTTAAATTGCATATCCCTCTGCTTTTAGCTCCCGGAAATATCCGGGAGCTTCTATATCGGTCATATATATTATTAGTGGTGGAATGTCTGCCGAACATATTTGAGAACTATGCAGGTTGCATAGTGAAAATGAGTGCATATACATATCCTATTTTCCTTGTTTATCATAAGATTATCAGTTTGATGGCAAGTCAATTTGATCTTACCACTTTTACATATCGTTATACGGTGGTATTGTTTGTAGCATATATAGTGGTTTCGATGTTTTGTGCATATATATTGAAGCAGCTCACAGATCGTATTATGAGTGCTTTTGCGCGTTAAAATCGATGATTGATAATAATTGGATTACACAGTATGAGAAGATAAAGAAGCACTAGCGATGCCTACCCCCATCTCCTCAAACTTTCCCAACAATTTAATAAAGTCAGATTTTTTAATCCTGCAATCTTTCTGAACGGCTGCGAGCGAAACGCAGCCGTTCGCTTTTTTCGCGATACGACGCAGTTTTTTCTTCGTCTTTTCGCGATACCTGGAAGCATTGATACAATCCAGCAGCTCAGAAAGCGAAATTGGATCAAAGTACGTTATATGCAGCCGGTGGAGAAACTTATGCTGCTGCTTTTCGATCTGAGAGCCAAGCTCGACAAGCTGGCTTTCCCAGTCTTTGACCTTCGTTATCTTAGTGATTTTCGTGATTTTCGAACGTCCAAACCGCAATTCCAATCGCAGAATATGCTCGTCAATAAAGATATCATGCCGCTTCTCAAGCTCATACGATTTATCATAAACCGAGAAAGCACAGCTTTTAGACTTATTCTCAATCGTCCATGAATGCTTATTGGCTCCCTTGAATTTTTCATCGGAATTTGAATCTTTACCGAACTTAACCGTGTTGTAATGAGGGATAGGAAAGGATTTCTTGAAAATATCCAAACGATCTTGAACATCCGCCTTGCGTTCATAATATAGATTGCAGGTCAAATCACACCGCGACAGCTTGAACTCCTTGAGCCGCCGGTCAACGCCGATTTTATCAAGGATATTCCGCAGGCGGTGCTTTATCTGCTGAACGGACTCTTTGTCAGCCTGAAATAATGCGGTCGGTTTATATGTACCGGCAAGCAGAGAAGATGGATTGACAATCAATATCAGCCAGCACGGGTGTGAAACAGACTGACCAAGCTGTATCTCAACGCCGATATCCTTGAACTGCGGCATCTGGTAATACGGTGAAAGACCTAACTTCCCTTTGTCGGTGCGAATGCACTCATTTTGTTCGATAATATTCTGGATTTCTGAATATTTGCATTGTAATTTCAACGAAAATGTGTGGATACCAGATTCGTTCATAATCATTTACTATTCCTCCGTTTCTGAGCGCATACCGTGCAGCGCTTGCAGGTTTTGCGTTCGTGCTGGCCTTGGTACTCAAGGATATCGCATACCATGCAGCTATCGCTATGGATAAAATCGTGTACCTGGCTCAGCTTTGTCTTTATTACTTTCGCGGCTTTAGGTGACTGCTTTTTCGCCTTCTTGATAAAGCTATTTGAGATAGCGTCATCATCGCCGTTCTGATCGTAGAAAAGAACACAGTGCGCCTTTCGTCCATCACGTCCCGCTCGGCCAATCTGCTGAATGTAATCCGTCATGCTGACCGGTGCATTGAAGTGCACGACAAGTTCAATATCGGAGACATCAATACCCATCGAGAACGCGGAAGTTGCAATCATAATCTTTCTTTTGCCTTGCAGGAAGTCGAATAATAACTGTTTTTTGCGACGTTCCGGTTTAATTCGCGAGTGATAGCGGGTAACATCGCCGGGGTATATTTCTCCCAGAATGTTGTACAGCGCATCTACATATGTAGTCGTCTGCGCAAAGATCAGCACCGAACCGTCTTTGTGATACTTATCAATCAGCTTACAGAGTTTCTTGATACGAAATTCCAGCCGTTCCTCCAGCGTTTTCTTGTTGCAGGTAACATCTTTCTTGAGCAGGATAAGATTATCACGCCGTAAATCACTGCGGAGCACAGCAGGCTTGTCCATATGTAGATTGTCGTGAATAATATTCAGAGAGTCAGCAGATATTGTCGCAGAGCAGGCACAGATAACCGGTTTATGTTTCAGTTTACCAATAAAATCACCGATATGCAGATAAGCGTCACGAAACGTATAACCCCATTCCGTGATGGAGTGGCATTCGTCTATTACGACCATAAAGATATCCAAATGCTGCATAGCTTCGATAAACGAATGACTTTGTAAGCGCTCCGGCGTGACATAGAGAAAGTTCAACTTACCCTTGCGAGCTTTGTTCAGTATCTTATCGATATCCTCCTTCGAGCGGGTCATATCGATATAATCGGCAGGAATATCATGAGCCTGCAACGTCTGCACCTGATTGTATATCAGCGCAAGCAAAGGCTCGATAACAATCGTAAGCTTGTCGGAATGAGCAAGCCCAACGGTTTCATAGATGACCTGTTTGCCAGAACCCGTGGCAGCAATGACGATTGCGTCCTGTTCAGCATCCAGCGTATTCATCGGAATAATCTGAGCCTTGCGAGGCTTGTCAAAGCCAATCTGTTTCAGTGCAGATTTAAGATGTCTTTTCATATCCATAGAGATAACCTCCAATGTGTTAAGATTATCTTTATGTTATCGGAATGTAAAAAGATAATGTCGAATAGTGAACATTTATCAAAAATAAATTACATTTTTCGGCACGAATGATTTTCTTCTCAAATGCCTTAACAGGATAGTTTAGGCCTGAATATGGCATGGTAAATGATAGAAAGTGTAAAAAGGTTAGAATAGATAAGTGCGGTTCATGCGCAAAACGACAGGCCCTGCCGCTCGAAAAGTATCCGAATGGCAGGACCTGACTTGCTGGGTAGTTGAACTAAATCAGAGAGCAGATTTTTATGGAGTTGTTGGAAGTTCAATAGGCATATTATCAAAAATCATCGAACATATTTTCAAAATTCAGATTTACATTTTGATAATTTGGCGTATAATATAAATAAAGGTGGTGATTTTCAAAATGCAGATGGAAGATTTGATTGAACTTGCAAAACGTGTGCAGGCACAGCAGGCCGAGGCGCAAACCGTTGAAGTGAAGGCCGCACATCGCGGGTGTCCAAGCAAACTGCGTGATACGCTTTCCAGCTTTTCCAACCAGAACAGCGGCGGTATTCTCCTGTTTGGACTGGATAAAAACGAACATTTCGCAGCAGTCGGCGTGTATGATCTGCAGGATTTGCAGAAAAAAGTAACCGAGCAGTGCAATCAAATGCAGCCGCCGGTTCGTGCTCTGTTTACCACCGCTGAATACGAAGGCGTGTGGATTTGTTCGGCAGAGATTCCGTCAATTGCCTACGCCGAGCGTCCGTGTTACTACATCGGTGCTGGCATTCAAAACGGCTCTTATGTGCGTGTAGGCGATGCCGACCGTCACATGACTGATTATGAAATCTATTGTTTTGAGGCGTATCGCAACCATATGCACGATGATGAGCGTGTTATCGAGCGCGCAACGGCAGATTTTCTTGACAAAGATCTGCTGAACGCTTTTCTGACCGAACGCCGCATATCACGCCCGCAGTTTGCACAGATGAACGATACGCAGGCTATGGAAATGCTGTCGATCACTCGCAACGGCATACCGACTATCGCTGGTCTGCTGAATTTCTGCGTTTATCCGCAAGGTTTTCTCCCTGAACTGGGTATTACCGGTATTGTCGTTCCGGGTACGGAAATCGGCGATACTGCCGACAGCGGAGCGCGTTTCCTCGATAACAAGCGTATGGAAGGCACTATCGCCAATATGTTTTCCGAGGCGATGGCATTCTGTATGCGCAACATGAAAACCGCTACGATCATCGATCCGGAAACCGGCAAGCGATGTGACAAAACCGAATATCCGGTCAGCGCGATACGCGAAGCCGTGCTGAATGCGCTTATTCACCGCGATTACAGTATTTACACCGAGGGCACGCCCATTCAAATTGACTTTTTCAGCGATCGGCTGGAAATTCACAGCCCAGGTTCCCTGTATGGCCGTATGTCGGTCGAAGATCTCGGTTTTGCACACCCCGATGCCCGCAATCCGGTCCTCGCCGTTATGACCGAAAGCCTGACAGATGCAGAGCACCGTTACTCCGGCATCCCGACTATGCGCCGCGCTATGCAGGAAGCAGGACTTCCTGCTCCGGTATTTATCAACCGGCAGAATGAGTTTGTTGTTGTGCTGTACAATCATCCTGCTGAACCGGAGAACCCGGTTATCACAAGCCATACAGCAGACAAAACAGCCGCGCTTCTGCAATTCTGCCGCACACCGCGTACCCGTAAGGAAATTGCAGATTTCCTTGGCATTGGAACCGTGTACCACGCCAACAAGCGCTACATTCAGCCGCTGGTTGAACAGGGTAGGCTGAAACTCAGCATTCCGGATAAACCGTCCAGCCGCAAGCAGATGTACACGACGGACGTTTAAAGGACTCCTGACTCTTTATGGGTCAGGAGCTTTTCTATCTCAAATTACGTAAAAAGGCGGCCGCAGTTTTCCAAATCCGATATATCGTGAAATATATACTATAAACATGAAGGGCAAAAGGAGAAAGTCGAAGGGCAAGTGTCGATGTAGTTCTATTGATGTCATGCCATCCCTCCCGAAACAGTGCCGGAACGTTTCGGCTCGTTCCGAAACTTCCTGCTGCTTCAATTATCTCATGTGGGGGAAGCTGCGGGAGGTTTGACGGTTACCTTCGCTGCACGCAAAATCCACATAACACAGCAGCCGGGGCTCCCGTAATTGAGAGTCCCGGCTGTCTTATGCCGAAAGATTTAATTTTTTACTTGCTCATTTCGCAGAAGCGCATGAGGATTGCAGCAACCTCAGCACGGGTTGCGTTATCCTGCGGATTGAGCTTGCCGTTCGAGCCGT
>ENA-ORTU01002623-ORTU01002623.1-human-gut-metagenome-genome-assembly--contig:-NODE-2623-length-15978-cov-14.253030_pt1 | contig 15978 bp, 15 predicted proteins | sample MGYA00241910_ERZ509184 | MGnify/ENA primary metagenome ERZ509184 (study PRJEB26280, sample SAMEA2338847) | human gut metagenome | biome: human gut; feature: human-associated habitat; material: faeces... | reverse complement strand
AAGGCAGCATTTGAAGTAACATTCACTTGCTGCCTTATTAATTACCTCCTTCTCTTCTTAACTAATTTATGCTTATCCTTCTTAGCTGAATTTGAGAATAGTTGTTCTAACATTTCCCTTGTAATAGGTAAGTATGTTACTTCTGTGAGTTTGGTTTCTTTAATCTCTTGTGGTAAATAATGAATTGTGTTATTCCTCTTTGGTGTTACTTGCATATTTGTGTAGCAATAAATAGGTTGGTAATTGATTTATCTACAGTAAAGGTACTAAGAAGCAGGGGAAGAACATAATACATAGAGCGAAGTTTTAAATATAGCATAGCAAGTACACATATAAATAAAATTCTATATCTTGGGATATGGTTGAAGTAATCTTCTGCCTTTCCTGCCATTTATCATAATTGGATTTATTGGCTACATTTGGGAGATGTTTAAGAAGTTCTATAATCTGGGATATAATGTGAGATACGTAAGATATAAATCAAGAACAGGCAGCATTTGAAGAATCATCTGACAGTAAAGATACTAAGAAACATAATACTCCAATAATGTTTGAAGATATGAAAGTAGAAATACAAATGGCATTAAATTTTATATAATTCAGCTATCGGGCACTGTAATTAAAGAGATGTTTACTGTTTTATGTTTCGTATAACAAACTAGAATTAATGAATTATTCTTACCTTTGTAATAATCGTATGATATTATTATTTAAGTATTAACATATAAACATTTCGATATGATAGTAGAAACAATGACGTACCAAGAGATCGCCGATGAATTTAAGAAGGATTGGGACAGAAGTATTAAACACAAGATAACCGACTGTTTTGGAATGGCTAATAAGTATAGACGCTATATACTTAAAGAGGGTAAAACTGATAAATGGATACGCTTCAGACCTATAGAATTTACTAGCTCTAGGGGAAATAACTGCGTAATACAGTTTGTCAGTAAAGGTTGGGCTGATTATAAGAGAAATGGACTTATATTTATTTTATATATGTATTATTACAAGTCTGAAGGTTTATATGCAGTAATGATAGCAGGAGATAATTTCGATAAATTCAATTTTTACACACCCCACTTATTTGACAGATATAGAGAACGGAAACTAAAGGATATATCCAAACCTAAATTACAAACAATGTTTGACTTCTTTGAGAACAATGCAACCTCACGGTTTAATCGGGTAAATAACGATAAATATGCGAACAGTATTTTTAGTGTATGCCCCAATGGTGTTACATTAGGTAGTGAGATTAGCGATAAGATTATAGAGAATAGAACTTATATAACCTTCGAAATGCTTAAAAGCGACCAAGTCCAAGATGAAGAGAAGTTAGGTACAGCCCTAAAGGCTTATCTTGATAAACAATTATAATTAAGCTATCAGTGTTAAAGCAAGGTATAACAGACACATTATAAAATGTATCTAATCAGTCTGTAAACAGAGAGTCAGACATTAAGCCAATATGAATATAAATTAGTTTCTTTGTATTATCAATACTATCTTGTATTGCAGAATATATTTATATAGTACCCCTGTCTATGAAAGGTTGAATAGTTGTATTATAGGAATAATTCATTACCTTTGTAGCGTGGGTAAATCCTACAAAGGAGATTATTAATTTATTGTTAAATTTATATTGGTATTCGCAAATGTGTAAACCGTAGTGTAAACCATACAGTAAATTGAATAAAGAAGTAGAAGGGTAATAGATAACTGTAAGATTCGCTAGGTCAGCAGGTTATCTTTAAAGGTCGAGCCGCAGGCGAGGCTTTTAAAGGTCTTGAGAGCACAACACTTTTAATGTTGGGGTCCTGGGTTCGAGCCCCAGGCGGATCACTGAAAGACAAGTCAAAACAAGACTTTAAGAAGACAACTCCTACAATATCAAGGTATTGCAGGAGTTTTTTCTTTGTATATGTCCGTGACCAAAGACACCAAAAGGTCACGAAAAGACACACTTCTATGACCAATTCGTGACCAATACATTTTTTAGAAAAGCAGGTCACGTAATGTCTGAAATTGGCTAAGTGTTGTCCCAATTTGTCAAGTCTGCAAATATCTCATTTTTAATCAATAAAAGTAATTTTGTAACTAAAAAAGTGAGATTATGAGAAGTACTTTCAAGCTCTTATTTTTCGTAAAACGAAATGCAGTAAAGAAAAATGGTAATGCACCAATCATTGCAAGAATCACCATCGACCAAATCGTGGCACAGTTCAACACTCAAATGGAAATAAACCCGGTGAATTGGAGTGTGAGCGCAGGAAAAGTAACCGGCAGAAGTGCCGAAGCTATGAGTATCAATTCCATGTTAGACAGCATCCGCAGCACTGTACACCAACATTATCATGCTTTATTGGAACAAGACGGTTATGTGACCTCTGAACGGGTTAAGAACGCCTTTTTAGGTAAGATTGAACGAGGCAAAACCCTAATTGAGTTCTTCGAGATGCACAACGAGCAATATTTGCAAAAGGTAAAGATGAATACAGTAGATAAGACTTATTCACGTTACGAACTGACAAAGAAACGCCTTATCGAGTTTATGAAATTAAAGTATTCGGTTTCAGATATGCTTATCAAGGAAATTAACGTCGTGTTCATTGATAATTTCCTGTTGTATATCAAAAATCACTATGGATGCACCCACAATACAGCGATGAAGTTTATACAACGCTTTAGAACCGTTGTGAACTTCGCTAAGAATACAGGATTAGTAACTGCCGACCCTTTCGGGAATTATCGGGTAAAATTCGAGCAAACGGATAGGGATTATCTAACAATGGAAGAAATAACCGCCATCTACAACAAGAAGTTTACTTCTAAAAGGCTGGAACAGGTACGGGATTTATTCATATTCAGTTGTTATACAGCGCTTTCATACATTGATGTATGCGAGCTTACCAAAGAAAACATCCGTACTTCATTTGATGGCAATTTATGGATAATGACGAAACGCCACAAAACAAATGTCGCATCCAACATTCGGTTACTTGAAATTCCAAAAGCCATTCTTGAAAAATACAAAGACGAGTTACCCAACGGAATGATTTTACCAATTATAAGCAATCAGAAAATTAATGATTACTTAAAAGAGATTGCAACCATTTGCAACATAAATAAGAACCTGACATTTCATGTTGCAAGACATTCGTGTGCAACTTCGGTGCTTATCGCTAATGGTGTACCTATCGAAACAGTATCTAAGATTTTAGGGCATACCAACATTAGAACTACTCAAATCTATGCGAGGATCACCGATGTAAAAGTTAGCAAAGATTTGGAAATGCTTGCTAACATATTGAATAAGAAATCGCAGTAGAAAATATATTCTTTTGAGTTATATTTCTATTTTTGCACTATTTAGAACCTCAATATTACAATATGGAAGAAAACTTAAAAGAATTACAAAACTGCAAAGACCTATTTTTACAAGTAACCTTGCAAATATTAAAGACTGGTAATGGTTTATATACACTTGATTTAATGGCGAGTGCTATTGCAAATAGAGCAATAGCACTTAACCAAGGTTTTACAATTTTAGTCCAAGAAAACAACTATCTCTGCGCTTTACCACTTATACGTATGCAATTAGACAATTGTCTTCGATTCTACGCTACATGTCTTGTGAAAGATTATAATGACTTTTACTTATATTATGGCTCTGGAAAACCAATTTGTAATTATATCGACAGCGATGGGAATAAATTAACAGATGGATATTTAGTTCGGTGTTTAGAAAAGAAGTTCAGTGGGGTTCAAAAACTATATAAGGAAACCTCTGCGTACATACATTTATCAGAACAACATTTATATGCAATAGCAAAAGTGAATAAGCAAGACACTAAATCTCGAAAGGTTAATATATCAGTAGGTAACTATGATATTTTCACCGAAACTCAAAAAAGAACATTTATTCAATCTATGATTAGCGTAAATCATTTAGTGCTTAAATGTTTAATGTCTTGGTGTAATGAAAAAGAATATCTTAAAACAATAAATCATGGATGATAAAGAATGGAAAAAATACATTAACGATCCAATGTGGCAAATAAAGTCTAAAATAGTAATACAACAACAGCAATTTGAAATGTGGTTGAAAAAGTTGTTTTATCTAAATGATGCATTACATAAAGAGTATGATTTGTTTTATCAAGAATTATTTATTGTTATTCTATTTCAAACAATAACAGAAGGATATTCTTATTTAGTTAACAATTTAAACACTATCTCGAAAACTAAAAATAAGTATTGGATTGATTGGCATAAAAGGCTAATAGCAAGTATAGGCGAGATTAAATCTAAATTTTCCAGTAATGAATTTGCTTACTTGGAATATCGCAGGCATAACGCTTGTCACATATTTCAAAATGGCTACGAAATCATTCAGGACAATGGAACTATAAAAAAAGAAAGAAGAATTACTGATAAATCAGGCTCTAAATATTCAAAAGATCTGCAAGAATTAGAACTAGATTTTTTCAAAGTATTGGATAAATACTCTAATGATAAAGGGTATGATGACCACTTTAGAAGTCTTTTGTATCCAATAATTAATCAACTGTATTCAGACTTACAAAAAATACATAATGATGAATTAAATGAAATAAGAAAAAACGGCAGAAATTGACAGCGATTTTAGCATATTACTACCACTCAATAATGTTATCATTAGATAACAGCAAGGTGTGTCCAGAGCTGCTGAGAATTATCTCAGCAGCTCTAAACTCTTTTAGAAAGCTACTCCGAAGTCGTGTTTCCAATGAAAGAAAATTACTCAATTAAATGTATTTTTCGCTCGTCGGGACGGGTGGTCCTGCCCCTTGCCGCTGGGCGTTCCCCGAACGATGAGTTTTTTAGTGAAGTATTGAAATATTATTTTATTTCAATATTGAGAGCTTGATTTCTTGACAACTTGTTTTCTTGATGTCAAGATTGCAAGATTTCGAGATTGCATAGAAGGAAGATTGTAAGACTGGCAGAATGATTGGCAGATAACATTATATCTTTCACATATAGGCAAAAAAATATTTTCTCTTTTCAAAAGCCCATGTAGTTTATGAGGGACTTGCGAAAAAAGAAAATAATTTAGTCGAACCTTACGGGGAGGTTAATTGTCGTTTTCGTCCATTTTCCGAAGGAGTTTTTCTATTAAGCTATTAAGGAAGGCTGTTCTATCCCTTTTGCGCTCCCTGATGGTGAGATAAGTACGGTAGTAATCACCTAAGTCTATTTTGAATGATGCTTCTATGTAGGTCATTATTTCTTTTATATCGGCGTTCCCGTTATTTAGAACTCCGGCTGCATATATCGCATACCCCAACTCAATAGCAGCAGTCTTTGTACCCGTCCACCGGAAAGGATTGTCGGGAAGTGAAACCCTGCTGGTTCCTATTACTTCTTGTCTTTCAGTCCCTTGCAATCGCTGTTGAAGATAAATTTCCAACATATCATAAGCCAACATTTTAGCTACCTTGTGGTCGCAACAAGTTGAAAATAAAGGGTCTTTATCAAACATACCACAGTTGTGGCACAATTTGTAGTTTTCATGTCCTCTAAGGAAATAATATCTATCTAAATGTGTCGATTTAGAACGATAATATTGGTAGAAGTCAAGATTAGCGTTACAAAATTCTGTTATTGCTGTTTGTTTTTTCTTATAATGCTCTTTGAGAACTTCTTTACTGCCATTCGGCTTTCTTAGTTCAAGCAGGTATATGTCACTAAAATATATCAGTTTACTTAGAATGGATGGCTTAATATCTTTAAAAAACGATATTTCATCGTTAGCATCTTGAAAAGAGTATTGATGTGTAAATTCTCTCAATTCTTCGAATAAAGGTCTGATAAAATTAATCATAGAAAGTGCCTTATCAGAAGATATATCGCTATCGAAAGAAAATATTTCAATTTCTATGTTTATTTTGGATAAAAGGTCTTTTATGAATATGTTATTGTAGATGTTTTCCATTTACTTCTTAATATTAAATAGTTTACTAAAAATATCGAATAAACAAAAGGTTTCTTTTATATGATAGTTTAAATCTACAATATCATAAATCGAGGGTGTCCAAAAATATTTGACACCCTCGATTTATTCTTATCTTTACTGGATATTAAAAGCAATTATCCAATTAGCAAAAGGATGTTTTTAATTTTTATATCTGCTTTTTTATACCCTCTTTATTTCGCATATCCGACAGGATGATTTAGTAATAAATGTTGGGACTTTTTTAGTTTTAATATTTTTTCCAATGCATTTTTATCCATTGTCATCCGTGGTACTGTAACTAAGCCAGCCGAGGAGCAGAATAGTGAAATATTTTGAGAAATAATCCCAGTATCACAAGCTCCTACAATTAGCAACTGTTCAGGATTTCCGCTATTGAAGCGGGACAAGTCAGCAACCAGTATCAGACATACAGGGGCTTCTGTTACAAAATCCTGTTGTCCGGCTACGGCAGAACGATAATCACCTTTAGCAACAGGTTGTAACTGATGTGCTTTAGCATCGTACAAATAACACCCATCTTTCATACATACATATATGTCAACTTCCTGTACGTTATTTGCCGATGGTGCGGTACGTTTGCCTTCTGACGGACGGTTTATTCCGTTGGCTGCCCAAAGCAGGTCGGATAAATCCTGATGCGTCAGTTGTTTATTGGCAAATGCTCGTTCCGAATGTCTTTTATCCAATGCCTGCATCAATGTAACATTTCTGCTTTTATCTGGCTTATTCAAATTTATAACTTTCAATTCTTGAGCCTGTAATCCCATTATAATGCCCAATAATAAAATTGATAAAATTACTTTTTTCATATCTGCTCCTGTTATTTACTCAAATGAAGTCTGATTACATTTTCAATGATGGGTTCATAATTCATTTTATCAAACTTGACGAATAAATCATCTTTTGAGCCAATAACACCACCGTCACCAATAACCATTGGAGTGACATTGAAATAAATATCTGTTACTAAATCCTTGTCAAGGAAAGCATTGTAAGTCTGTACTCCGCCCCCAACGACTATTTCTTCCATTCCTTTTCCTCTCAGGTATTCTACCGCTTCTTCAGGAGTATGAACGGTTTTGTGACCGCTTCGGGCTTCGTGATTGTTGGATAGCACGACGATTTCTTTTCCTGCAAGGGCATCTTGCAACGCATCGATAAACATGGTATAAGTAGAATACCCAAAAACAATGTTGCCGGACTCAATGGCTTTCTGTACAAGAAATCCCATGACTTCCGGTGCTATCTGATGATTGGGATTGTTTGCCAGCAATACTTTTCCATTTGCTGACACTGACGCAATTAATGTTACTTTCATACGATTGTTTTTTTATTGTCAATATTAGAAACATCCTTTCAATATCGAATGAATGTTTTGATTTGATGCAAAAGTAGTGTATCTTTGCTTACTAAAGTATATCAATATACTTATGTATAGTAATATACAAGAGTATAGTTATGGACTATTTAAATAAACTGGTTATATGGAAGACTTTAATGGATGCCCTTATTCAAATGTTGTTGCTCTAAATGATACGCTGACCATTTTATCCGGTAAATGGAAGCTTAATATTATCCGGGCTTTGCTTTTTAGAAAGTATAGGTTTAATGAACTTCAAAAGAAAATACCTCATATTACTCCCCGTATGCTGTCAAAGGAATTAAAAGAACTCGAATTGAACGGGGTTGTAAAGAGAGCTGTTTATAATACAGTGCCAGTGACGGTAGAATATGAATTGACATCTTCCGGGTTTCGGTTGAAAGAATTAATTGCAGCAATGATTCAATGGGGTGTTGCTCATCGGGAATATGTGAAGAGTGTCAATATCAATGATTGATACGTTATATAAGTTAATTATCCTTAGGTAACTTGGTGTAAGGTGCAAACCTATATATAGATATAGTTTGCACCTTACACCAAAGCCTAAAGATTGTAAATCAAATATTTGCATAGTTCAAAAAGAAGCCGTATTTTTGAACCCAAGATATAAGCAGACAGACACAGGACAAAAGCGGACAGTTTTTAAGGACTAAAACGTGACAAGTACAGAGCTTATAATTCCGAAGATATTGATTTTTAGGAGAATATACCGCAAGGTTCACGAACCAGGCGGATCACTCAAACAAAAAGCAATTTAACATAAACCGTTGATAATCAATCATTATCAACGGTTTTTCTTTTCTACAAAACGGCAAATTGAGGCACTTTACGGCATTTACGAGGTGGACGAAAAGGTGGACTTGATTTCCGGCCGAAAAACGTCCACCTTCCTGGGTTATATCTCATTGAATATCTATATTTTGCACAAATCCAACTCACGTTAAAAACAGTAATTTTACAACGTCAAAAACAAAGAGTATGGCTATGCAAAACAACTCATTTTCGGTGCTGTTCTTCATCTATTTCTTGGATACCAATGTAGAAGGATCTACAGACGGATTACTGGCTTATTAGAAATTCAACGAAGGAAATGGCAAGACTATCAAAGATCATTCGGGTAACGGAAATACACTTGAAGCTGAAAAGGGAAATCCGACATGGGTTTCTGTTGCACTTCCTAAAAAAAATAATATTAAATTTAATACGAAAAAATATGAAACGAACATATATGAAAAAAGGTTTAGGAATCATCTTTATGTTAGGAGGAATCTGCTTGTTCTCTGCTTGTGAACAGGATGATTTATATTTAGGGAAGCCTGTTGACGAATCTCAATATGAGGGCATCTATAAAGATAATAGTTTTGCAATCTGTGACGCGCAATCCGGTAGTCAGATTACTGTTGTTGAATTATATAATCAAGATTTTTTTAAGAACTATGCTACTTACATACGTGTGGAATTAAGTAAACCTGCCAATAGAGAAATGAATGCTCAAGTTTCCATCGATCCGGAATATTTGGTCACCTACAACAAAGAACATTTTACTGATTTTAAGATGTATTCCCAAACATTGATTGAACTGGGACATACAGAAATTGCATTGGAAGAAGATAATGAAGTTCCTCAAACTGAAATTGTGCAAATAGCTATTCTCAGTAGCCGTTTTCCTGATAACTTAATAAAATATGGCGAAAATAGCTTGGTAGACGGTAACGATAGTAACAAAGCTATAGAAATATTTGTTGCTGCTAAGAGGTTTGTACCAAGAAGCAATTTCCTTTTTACTGTAGATATGCAGAATGCTCAAACTTTCTCTGGTATCAGAGTTAAATATCTTGGTAGCAATCCAAGCAACTTCTATAAAGAAGTGACGATTTCTCTTTCTAGTAATAATTCCACTTGGACTAAAGTAGGAACGATCGAGAATGCTGTTGAAAAGAATGGTACATCTGACTTTATCTTCTTAGTTCCTGTAAAAGCACAATATATTAAGATTGAGATGGATATCCCTATTAAAGAAGCAGACTACATCAATATTACTGAAGTTACTGTTTATCAGAAATAATTAATTATACTATTTAGTTAGAAATTGTATTTTATAAACCACTCATTTCTATAGATTTGGAACATGAGTGGTTTATTTGTATTTTTGCAAAATTTATTATTAGAACCTTATATAATAGATATGGAACGATTCAAAATTTTTATTCTTGTTCTTTCAATCGTCTCTTTATCAGTTTTTCTTGATGGATGCGATAAGGATGAACCTCTTGATGAAGTGATTATTCCTCCGCTGGAAGAAATAAATCCGGATAATGAAAAACCTGATCCGGAGAAACCTGATCCTGATCCTGAACCAGAGAAACCTGATCCTGATCCCGAACCGGAGAAGCCTGATCCCGATCCTGAACCGGAGATTCCGCAAGAATGGGCCGGAAAAGTGGTATGGACACATGGTCTCACAGGTATGCCGGATCCACAAATGTGGGAGTATGCGTACTTAACACCAAGCAAGGTGCGGGGGCTGAAATGGAATAAAGCATACGGTTGGTTTGATTGTAATAAAAAAGATGTATGGGGAGAGCAACCCAATAGTGATAATAACCTTTGTTGGGCTGCTTCTGTATCCAATATCATTTATTGGTGGTTGGAACAAAACAAGGAATATGTAAATAGGTTTGGATATGACGGGCCATCCCGCTATAATGGTTCGTTGGATTGTGAGGTGTTTGATTTTTACAAAAAAAATTTCTCGAATACTGGTAATAATGTGGCTGCTGCATTAAACTGGTTCTTCACCGGAAAGTTTCTTAACGGAGCTAAACAGGAAGCCGGTTTCTTTAAGGAAGTGCTTGGTGAAAATTGCTCGGTATGCGAAACGTGTCAATCTTTTCGCTATCGTTTTACGGAAATCATAAAAGAAGCTCTATCCGGACAAAAAGCCATAGGATGCGCCCATTCCTTTGGAAGGCAGACACACGCTATTAACATTTGGGGAGCAGAATTTGATTCTCAAGGAGAAATAACCTACTTATATATCACCGATAATAATGACACGGACTTGGAAAATAATCTAGATAATGGAACGCTGACTAAAGCTGGCATGATTCGTAAACCAATTCAGATACGAGACGGAATACCTTTCATGGAAAGCAGTGTGCCTGGTTGTTTCACTATACGAATTCTGGAACTGAATTTTATGGGATTGAAAAAGGCAGAATGGAAGAAGTATTTCCAGAAATTTTTTTGCTAACATTAAGAAGTCGTCTTTAACTTCTCTGTTGTAAGTACTACTGGAGTATATTTTTGGAAGGTTATAGTCGGTTTGTTTTTTTTGTGTTAACTATATTTTATATAGTCAAGCAGGATTAACAGACCTTTTCGACTATCCTCTTGTGCTATATAATGCTCACTAAATAACGTAAGTTATATTCTATGGTGAAGCTTTTTGACATAAGAGAGTGGTAATTTTACATTAGCTAGGTCCATCTGACGAAAACGGAAAAGGAGATGATGCTGTAAAAAAGAATTAGTAGTCATACCGATACTCTTCCTCCGCTGATTATTTGTTCTCAGCTTTCTGAGCATAAATCAAATCACCTCTTTGACTGATTGTCCATAAGCCGTCCACCAGTCGCACATTCTTTGTATCATCGTCTTCTACATTCCACGCATAGCCACCCGACGGCAAACTACGTCTTTCCAATATTTCATTGGGTTGCTTATCCGAGAAGAAGAGTTCAGCACGTGTAGAATCGGGACTGAAAACGATAAAAGCAGAAGTCTCACCTCCGTTAACAGCCTCTGTACGAATACCTTTTTCAAATAAACGGATGCAGTCTTTTTGTACTTCACACCATACGTATCCGGCAGAACCGATACAACCGTGCTCATCACGGTCACCGCCCAATCGGGGAGCCTGCGGATATTGAACCAATTTGGAAGCCTGCATTCCCGGTGTATATTTCCCTGCATAAAATACTTCCAATGTATCATTCAAAAGCAAACCGTCAACTTGTTCCTTGTTCGCATCCATCGTACTAAACGAAAGCGTGTCATTCTTATCCGTAACAATGGATACCGTATTCATTGACGCATCGCAAACAATCCCTTTGGAACTTTTCATCTCCGACGAGCAACTGCCCATAATACACAAAACTCCTAATGCCAATAACGCTGTTTTCATTTTTCTAAATTGTTAGTTGGTTTAAATCGGAAGCAAAGATACAGATTATATGGTACAAAGGAGTATTTTATCAACGAATGCTTTTTTAAAAGACTTTTTTTAAGTTATTTTGCGCGAAGAATATTACGAACTTATCAACTTATGGATTGGATTGGCCTTGATTTAACACTCCCTATCACCGACCCTACATGGATATTTCTCCTTGTACTCCTTATTATATTATTTGCCCCTATCCTATTGAACAAACTGCGTATCCCGCATATTATAGGAATGATCCTAGCAGGACTGGCAATTGGTGAGCACGGCTTCAATATTCTGGCACGCGACAGCAGTTTCGAGCTATTCGGGAAAGTCGGTCTCTATTACATCATGTTTCTGGCAGGCCTTGAAATGAATATGGGAGATTTCAAGGAGACACGAAACAAAGCGTTAGTACTGGGATTACTGGCTTTTATCGTCCCCATAGGAATAGGATTTGTGGCAAATGTATCGTACCTGAAATACGGTGTAATCACTTCCGTACTGCTGGCCAGTATGTACGCGTCACATACCCTTGTAGCCTATCCCATCGTCACACGCTTTGGCGTATCACGCCATCGCAGCGTAAGTATCGCAGTAGGAGGAACTGCAGTGACGGACACACTCACACTGTTGGTTCTCGCCGTTGTAGGCGGACTATTCAAAGGGGAGACAGGGGGGCTGTTCTGGATTTGGCTGGTAATAAAAGTCATCTTTCTAGGTACGTTTATCATCTACGTTTTTCCACGTGTCGGGCGCTGGTTCTTCCATCGGTATAACGATAATGTAATGCAATTCATTTTCGTCCTAGCTATGGTCTTTTTGGGAGCAGGACTAATGGAGTTCGTAGGTATGGAAGGGATTCTAGGAGCTTTCCTGGCAGGCCTGGTATTAAACCGGCTCATTCCGCACGTCTCCCCCTTAATGAATCATCTGGAATTTGTCGGCAATGCGCTTTTCATTCCTTATTTTCTTATCGGAGTGGGAATGTTGATTAACCTTCGCGTCATCTTCGGGCACGGAGATGCGCTGAAAGTGGCTGCCGTAATGATTATAATGGCTCTGACCGGCAAATGGATCGCTTGTTGGCTGACACAGAAGGTCTACAAGATGTCTGCTCTTGAACGAAAGCTAATGTACGGGCTGAGTACCGCACAAGCAGCGGCTACATTGGCGGCCGTGCTGGTGGGATATAACATTATCCTGCCCGGAGGAGAACGCCTGCTGAATGACGATGTACTGAACGGAACGGTACTACTGATTCTGGTAACCTGTGTGGTAAGTTCGCTGATAACGGAACGGGCAGCCAAGAAGGTTGCCATAGACGACTCTGAACCGGAGAAAACCTCTTCGGCAACAGAAACGGAAAAGATCTTAGTGGCTCTTAACAATCCGAACACCATCGAAGATATGGTAAATCTTTCTTTAGTTATACGTGACCCGAAATTGAAAGATAATCTATTGGCAATCAATGTAATCAATAATGATAACACTTCCGACAATCTGAGAATGCGGAGCAAACGTTATCTGGAAAAAGCGGCTATGATGACAACAGCGGTCAACGTCCCGTTGAGACAAATTACCCGTTATGACTTGAATATCGCTTCCGGCATTATCCATTCCGCCAAAGAGAATGAGATAACAAGCATTATCACCGGGTTGCACCACAAGGCAAACATCACGGATTCTTTTTTCGGTGTACTTGCCGGACACCTGCTGAAAAGATTGAACTGTGAGCTTATTATTTCCAAATTCCTGATACCGGTTCACACGCTTAAACGGATTGTCGTTGCCGTCCCACCGAAAGCAGAATATGAATCCGGCTTTCCCCGTTGGATGGAACATTTCTGCCGGATGGGAAGCACGCTCGGTTGCCGGGTACATTTCTTTGCAAATGAAAAGACAACCGCCCACCTGCAAACATTGATAAAGAAAAAGCATAAACAGGTGCTAACCGATTTCTCTCTTTTAGAAGATTGGAATGACTTGCTGGTATTAACAGGACAAGTAAGCTATGACCATTTATTAGTCATTATCAGCGCACGACCGGGAACTCTCTCTTACGACAGTTCTTTTGAGAAACTACCGAGACAGCTTAGCAAATACTTCTCCAACAATAGCTTAATCGTATTATATCCTAACCAATCGGGAGAACCATTAGATACGTCATTCTTTTCTAAGCTATACACTGATACCGAAACCCGGCATTATGAAAAGGTGGGTAAATGGTTTTACAGGTGGTTTAAGAAAGACTGATATTTCATAGTGTTTCTCTTGTTAAATAATGATGAGACGACCACTTTCCATGAGAGATACTTTGGAAATACATTAGCTTTTTATAATATGAACAAACATTTTTCGCAAAAATACGTAAGCAGTTACATAACTAGTTCTATTTATGGATAAACATCAGGAAATTTAGCTTATGCGCAAAGCGCTCCTTTGGATTTTTCCCAATATTTTGGGGAACTGCCAGAAGAACAACAAAGTACAACAAATTGCCGCTGTCGCATCGGATATTGCTTCAGCCGCATATACACCGGCTACTCCCATAAGGTGTGGCAATATCAATGCCAATGGGATCAGCAGAATTACTTTGCGCAGCAAGGCTATGAAAATAGAAATTTTTGCTTGTCCCAAGGCTACAAACATATTTTGGCAGGCTCGTTGCAATCCGAAAATAGTCATACCACCCAAGAAAACAGGCATTGTCCAGCGGACTGTTTCTATCAGTCTTTCATCACTCGTAAAGGCGGAAGCTACTGTTGAGGGGAAAAGAATCATAAACAACATCAGCAGTAAGTTGAATGAGAACATGGTTATCAATGCGACACGGAAACAGTCTTTGACACGTTGTTTATCGCCGTGCCCATAATTATAACTCACAATAGGAACGAAACCTTGCGCAAATCCTGTTAAAGGGACACTTGCAAATTGCATCGCACTTTGCAAGATGGTCAATGCGCTGACATAAATATCTCCAAAATCTTTCAGGCTGCTGTTCAGAACAAAGCCAACCAGGCTTTCGGTACTTGCCATAATAAACGGTGATACGCCCAAAGCAAATATAGAAAGTATTATCTTCCGGTTCAACGCCATGTAACATTTTTCCAAAGGGAGAGAGGCGTGCCGGGAGAAAAGGAAAGTTAAAACCCATACTGCACTACATGCCTGTGAAAGTACTGTAGCCAGGGCTGCGCCTTTTACTCCCATATCGAGCCAAAAGATGAAAATCGGGTCGAGAACGATATTCAACAGCGCTCCTATTAATACCGAGTACATGGCGATAGCAGGACGCCCTTGTGCATTGATAAAGGAATTTAATCCTGTGGATATTTCTACGAAGATAGTTCCTAATAAATAGATAGAAAGATAGTCGACCGCATATTCCAATGTATTTTCCGAAGCTCCTGTAAAAAGTAAAATCGGCTCCATAAAGATATATGCGATGAGAGAAGTAAACAAGGTGAATAATATCAGCAGGATAAAACCATTACCCAGAATTTTTCCGGCACGTGAACGATCCCCTTGCCCGAGTGCAATAGCCGCTAACGGCGCACCGCCACCTCCTACTATCGCTGAAAAAGAAGAAATCAGTATAACAAGAGAAGTCGTTACTCCTACACCCGCCAATGCATCCGTACCAATCCCAGGGATATGACCAATATAAATACGGTCGACCATGCTATAAAGCAAATTAACAAATTGCGCTGCCACAGCCGGAAGTGCCATCTTAAAAACAAGCGGTAACATGCGCTCTGTCCCCAGTCGTTCTTCATATTTATTTATCATCCCAAACTCCTTTTTCTAAAATCTGTTGCAAAGTTATAAGAAAAACAGGCTTCCGGTTTAAAACCATTGAATAAAATAAAACTTTTACAACCTTCATCCGGAATTGTTCCTGCTCCTTTTCAGTAGGTAACACTCCAGAACCTGCATCATAACCGCATCCTCTTAGTGTACAGAGTCAAGGATTCTGTATTCCGGGCATTATCATTCTGCGATGATCCATAGATATAGCTTTACTTATCAACTGCGGATATCGGGTAGCAAATATACAAGATAAATTTCAGACTATCACACAACGAACTAAATATGTATCCCATATTGATGCTTCACTTCAGCCATCACAAACGTGCTTTCCAGTGACCCCAAGCTATCAATCGTCCCCAACACATTCAGAATAAACTCCTGATAGTATTTCATATTGGGAGCATGAATCTTCAACAGGTAATCATAACTTCCTGATATGTTATAACATTCGGTTACTTCAGGAATATCCTGTATGATCCGTGTAAACTCGGCTGCTATATCCCTGTTCAGACGTCTAAGCTTCACACTGCAGAACACGACAAATCCCTGATTCAG
>ENA-ORTU01002620-ORTU01002620.1-human-gut-metagenome-genome-assembly--contig:-NODE-2620-length-15983-cov-3.058325_pt1 | contig 15983 bp, 12 predicted proteins | sample MGYA00241910_ERZ509184 | MGnify/ENA primary metagenome ERZ509184 (study PRJEB26280, sample SAMEA2338847) | human gut metagenome | biome: human gut; feature: human-associated habitat; material: faeces... | reverse complement strand
CCATGCAGATGGTCTGCTGTACTTTCATGTTGGCAGCAACCTGATCAAGCGGCACATGACCTGGTCCCTCAACCATGACCTGTACGTTATGAGCCCATGCACGTTTGGTAAGCTCTCCAAGACGTACCAGCTCTTCAATCTGGCATACATCAGTGGCATCAGCCAGACAGCCAGGACGACATGCATCTCCAAGAGAAATAGTAACGTCATGCTCTTCACAGATGTCCAGAATCTCATCGAAGTATTCATAGAACGGATTTTCTTCACCGGTCATGCTCATCCATGCAAATACAAGACTTCCGCCACGGCTTACAATGTTCATTTTACGTTTGTGTTTTTTGATCTGCTCGATGGTCTTTCTTGTGATTCCGCAGTGGAGAGTAACAAAATCAACACCGTCCTCAGCATGAAGGCGAATTACGTCGATGAAATCATGAGCAGTCAGTTCAGAGAGATCGCGCTGATAATGAATGACACTGTCGTATACCGGAACGGTTCCGATCATTGCAGGACACTCATGTGTCAGTTTCTGGCGGAACGGCTGTGTATTGCCGTGGCTGGAGAGGTCCATGATCGCTTCTGCACCGAGATCTACTGCTTTCATAACTTTCTGCATTTCGATATCATAATCTTTGCAGTCTCTGGATACACCAAGGTTTACATTGATCTTGGTGCGCAGCATGCTGCCGACACCTTCCGGGTTCAGGCAGGTATGATGTTTGTTGGCACAGATCGCTACTTTACCTTCGGCAACCAGTTCCATCATTTTTTCAACCGGCATGTGTTCTTTTTCTGCAACAGTTTTGATCTGAGGGGTTACGATGCCTTTGCGTGCGGCATCCATCTGTGTTGTATAAGTTGTCATATGGTATATTCTCCTTCTATGTAAATGATAATTTTTATTGTGTTTTTCCAAGGGTGTGATCCAGTGGACCAGAACCATGTCCGAGATCCAGCTGTGCCTTCAGGGCATCAGTCAGATACTGCTTGGAACGGCGCACAGAATCTTCAAGAGAAAATCCTCTGGCAAGATTTGAGGCAATCGCACTGGAAAGTGTGCAGCCGGTGCCGTGAGTATTTGGATTGTTGATGCGTTCACCATGCAGCCAGATGCCATGTCCGTTTGTATAAAGAAGGTCATTTGCATCGTTGATGCGATGGCCGCCTTTCAGAAGGACAGAAATGTGAAAGCTTTCATAAAGTTTGTGAGCAGCTTCTTCCATAGAGTCAGTATTTGTGATCTGCAGTCCGGTGAGCGCTTCAGCTTCTGGAATATTGGGTGTGATGATCTCTGCAAGAGGAAAGAGTTCCTTCTGAAGTGTTTGCTCGGCATCTTTGTCCATCAGACGATGTCCGCTGGTGGAGATCATAACAGGATCCAGTACGATATGGTGTGCATGGTACTGCTGTAATTTGACAGCAGCGTGGTGCATGATCTCAGCGGATGAGAGCATGCCGATCTTAACTGCATCAGGAAAAATGTCAGTAAAGATGCAGTCCAGCTGGTTGTCAAGAAATTCCGGAGAGGTTTCCTGAATTCCGTAAACACCGGTTGTGTTCTGGGCGGTCAGAGCTGTGATCGCACTCATGGCATAGACTCCGTTCATGATCATGGTCTTGATATCTGCCTGAATGCCGGCACCACCACTACAGTCGCTTCCGGCAATCGTTAATACTGTTTTCATAATCGTGTTATTCCTTATTGTTTTGTTGAGATTTACAGTTTTTGCAGTTCCGTAAGAAAATGTCTGACGGCTTCGGCTTTGTTATCAGGTTTAAAAAGTCCGCTGACAACGGCGGCACCGGAAATCCCACTTCCTGCAAGAAGATAAAGGTTGTCAGCAGTAACACCGCCGATTGCAACAACCGGAATTTTTACAGCCTGACAGATCGCTCGCAGAGTTTCGACAGGAAGTTGTGTGACGTTGGTTTTAGTGGTGCTTCCGAAGACTGCACCGCAGCCTATGTAGTCTGCTCCGGCATTCTGGGCTGCAAGTGCTTCTTCGACATTATGGGCACTTCCGCCGATGATAAAGTCAGGCCCGAGAAGCTGACGTGCTTTCTGGATGCCCATATCAGAAAGTCCGACATGAACACCGGAAGCATTTGCTTTCTGTGCAAGATCCGGGCGGTCATTGATGATCAGTGGAACATTGTAACGTTCACATATTTCTTTTAAAAGGGCGGCTTCCTGAAGGATTTCTTCGTCAGAAGCATTTTTTTCACGAAGCTGGACACAGCTGACACCTGCGCGAAGGAGTTCCTCGGTAACGGATGCAAGTGTTTCATCGGGTTTCAGCCAGCTTCGGTCTGTAACAGCATACAGTTTCAACTGTTCTGGTGATATTTTCATAGGTCTTTCTCCAATATCTGATCAGAATTTATGTTTCGAGGTGTACATTAATTTCTCTTCCAGTACATCAAAAAGATGTACATGAAAACTTCCAATGCCGGATTTTTCTGCGTCTGTTCGTCTGCCTGCTTCAAGGGCAGTTTCACGCCAGAGTGCTCCGGCGGCACGGACCGCATCAAATGCAGAAGTGTCCGTACACAGAAATAATGTGCAGAGTGCAGAAAGCATACATCCGCCACCGGTGATTCGTCGAATCCTGGAGTCACCGCCGGTCAGAATCTGTGTCTGCTTTCCATCAGATACCACATCCTCTTTGCCCGTGATCAGAACTGTGCAGTTGAGAAGAGATGCCGCCTGCCCTGCAATCAGACAGACATCACGTTCCGCCATCTGCAGGGAACTTTCTACACCGCCGTGTTTCTCGGGACTGTCGGTATCTGAAAGAAGAGAACATAGAACAACGGCTTCTTCCTGATTACAGCGAACAGCAGTCGGATGAACGGCTTGAAGAAGTTCTTGCAGCTCTTTTCTTCGAAATGTGCTGGCACCGGCGCCGACCGGATCCAGGACGACCGGGTGGCCAAGGGCATTTGCCTTCTGTCCGGCAAGGATGCAGGCCTGTATTTTGGCAATGTCCGGTACTCCGGTATTCAGAAGGGTTCCATGACAGAAAGAAGTGATTTCTTCGACTTCCTGTTCATCCTGTCCCATTACGGCACTTCCGCCGGCTGCAAGCAGTAGATTGGCAACATCCTGCATGGTTACCGGATTAGTGAGACAATGAATCTTGGGAGCATCCTGGTGAATGCAGAAAGAAATTTCTTCTATATTATTAAGTGACATAAATTATCTCCTGGCGGCAAGAAATACCTGGCTTTTTTCAAAAACACGAAGCAGGATAAAGGCCAGTACACTTCCGGTAAATGTTGAGATAAAAAACGGGATCATGTATACGGTGAATCCGGCCGGGGCAAGTCCCATGAGAAGTTTGGCTACCGGATAGGCTGCAAGACCTCCGAGGATTCCGGTTCCCAGTGCTTCTGCAACACAGGTAAGACTTAATTTGCGGGTGAGTCGGAAGACCAGACCACAGCATAAGGCGCCAACCATGCTTCCGGGAAAGGCAAGAAGACTGCCGATTCCTAGCAGGTTGCGGATCAGACTTGCACAAAAAGCAATGCCGATTCCCCACCATGGGCCAAGCATGACTGCTGCAAAGACATTGACCATATGCTGGACCGGAGCACATTTGCTTCCGGCAACAGGAACGCTGATCAGACTTCCGGCAACAGCAGCTGCTGTCAGTACACCTGCAATGGCCAGCTTCTGAGTGGATGTTGTTTCTTTTGTGTTCATTTTGAGTAAACCTCCTGTTCTACCTGATGAGGGATGAGCCATTGACAGCTTCTTAAAAATCTGATAACAAAAAAGAAGATACCGCAGGGGTACCTTCGTTCAATGTGTCTGGTATTTCCCTACGTTGGCATTATCCAAATCAGGTTAAGGGTCGAAACCAATCAGTTTCCTCTCAGCCGGCTTCAGCCAGCTCCCCTATTTTGTAATTTTACTTTCCTATTATACTGCCAGTTAAAGAAGATGGCAAGACTATATTCAGTGATGTTTTGTAAAAAAGCAGAAAAGCAGAAAAGGAAGACAAAATCTACAAACATTGAAAAGAGAATCTGTTTGTGCTATTCTGTAATGGAGTATATATCCCTAGGCAGAGGAGGACAATATGAAAGTATCAACATTATTGGAAGGTTTGAAATATATCTGTTGTCAGGGCAGCACAGAACAGGAAGTCTCTACAGTTGTATATGACTCCCGCAAAGTAGAAGAAAATTCCCTGTTTATCTGCATTCGCGGTGCGGTTGTGGATGGACACAAATTTGTACCGGATGTGATCAGGAAAGGTGCGAAAACACTCGTTGTTGAAGAAGAGGTAGAAGCACCGGAAGATGTAACTGTGATCAAAGTTGCAGATACCCGTTATGCGATGGCCTTTATTTCCGCTGCATATTTTGGACATCCGGCGGAGAAACTGAAAACGATTGGAATTACCGGAACAAAAGGAAAAACTACCACAACATATATGGTAAAATCCATTCTCGAAAATGCAGGATACAAAGTTGGACTGATCGGAACCATCGAAGCGATCATTGGAGAAGAATCCATTCCGGCAAGCAACACAACTCCGGAATCTTATCTGGTGCAGGAATATTTTCGTAAAATGGTAGATGCAGGATGTGACTGTGTAGTTATGGAGGTTTCCTCACAGGGACTGATGCTTCACAGAACCCAGGGCTTCATCTTTGATTTTGGTATCTTTACCAATATTGAACCAGATCATATCGGACCAAACGAGCATAAGGATTTTGATGATTATCTCAGATGCAAATCTATGCTGCTCCGGCAGTGTCGTGTGGGAATCGTCAACAGAGATGATGAACACTTTGAGAGAATTATCGAAGGGCATACCTGTCAGCTGGAAACTTACGGATTTTCACCGGAAGCCGACCTGCGTGCAGAAGATGCACATATGGTAGGCGGCAAAGGATATCTCGGTATCTCTTATCAGCTGAAAGGACTGATGGAATTCCCGGTTGAAATTGATATTCCGGGTAAATTCAGTATTTATAATTCACTGACTGCAATCGCAATCTGTCGTCATTTCAATGTATCACAGGAAAACATCATCAAGGCACTGAAAGTGGCGAGAGTCAAGGGACGTATCGAGGTGATCAAAGTTTCTGATGAATTTACATTGATGATCGACTATGCACATAATGCAATGGCACTGGAGAGTCTGCTTACTACATTAAGAGAATATCATCCGCATCGACTGGTCTGCCTGTTTGGCTGTGGAGGAAACCGTGCAAAATCCCGCCGTTATGAGATGGGAGAGGTTTCGGGCAGACTGGCAGATCTGACGATCATCACATCCGATAACCCGAGATTTGAAGAGCCACAGGATATCATTGATGATATTAAGATCGGCATCAGTAAGACGGATGGAAAATATGTCGAGATCTGTGACCGCAAAGAAGCGATTGCCTATGCAATCCATCATGGAGAACCCGGAGATATCATTGTTCTGGCAGGAAAAGGACATGAAGATTACCAGGAGATCAAAGGTAAGAAGTATCCTATGGATGAAAGAGTCCTGATCGCAGAGATTCTTCAGGAGGATAAAGAAAGAGCAGATAAATGATCTACGCGGATATCATTGTGGATATATCCCACGAAAAGCTTGACCGCAGTTTTCAATACAGAGTTCCGAAAGAACTGGAAGCAGAGATTCAACTGGGAATGGTAGTGACCATTCCCTTTGGAAACGGTAATCATGAAAGAAAGGGATATGTGACAGGCCTTTCTGACAAACCGGCATTTGATATATCCAAAATGAAAGAACTTCATGGAATCTGCAGCAGTGAGGAGACCACAGAAGAACGCCTGATCGCACTTGCGGCATGGATGAAGAACCGATACGGTTCTACAATGGTACAGGCGCTGAAAACGGTTCTTCCGGTCAGGGAAAAGGTCAAAGCAAAAGAGAAACGTTATATAGTACTGAATATGGATGTGGCAGCGGCAGAGCAGCTGGCAGCGGAACTGGAGAGTGGCAGATGCAAAGCCAGGGCAAGACTGGTTCGGGCGCTTCTGAAAGAGAAGAAACTGGATTATACAAAAGCGTCCAGAGAACTTGGGATGACAGCATCTGTTATAAGGCCGCTGGTGGATCAGGGTGCAGTGCTGGTGACACAGGATGAAGTCTATCGAATGCCGGTAGACGGTTCTGATATTCCACGGGAACAACTGTCCATGCTTACAGAGACACAGAAAGCTGCGCTGTTGCAGATTCGGGAAGAGTGGAAGCAGGAAACACCACGTCCGGTTTTGATCCATGGAGTGACTGGAAGTGGAAAGACGCAGATTTATATGAAACTGATTCAACAGACAGTGAATGAAGGAAAACAGGTTATCGTACTGATTCCGGAGATCGCCCTGACTTATCAGACAGTCCGCAGGTTTTATGGATGGTTTGGGGATAAAGTATCTGTGTTGAATTCCAGACTTTCACAGGGAGAGAGATATGATCAGTTCAAGAGGGCAAAACGTGGTGAAATCCAGATTATGGTTGGCCCCCGTTCGGCTCTGTTTACACCTTTTTCCAGACTGGGTTTGATCATCATTGATGAGGAACATGAACAGACATATAAAAGTGAAAACAGCCCAAGATATCATGCAAGAGAAACGGCAGAATATCGTGCACAGATGGAAAATGCCCGCCTTGTTATGGGCTCGGCTACTCCATCACTTGAAGCGTATACAAAGGCAAAAGACGGAGAATATCGTCTGGTAAAGCTGGAAGCACGCTATGAGGACCGGCCGCTTCCGGAAGTTACTGTTGTAGACCTTCGCGAGGAATTAAAAAACGGCAACCGTTCCATATTAAGCCGCAGTCTGAAGACCGCAGTTGAGAGGAGACTGGAGAGAGGAGAACAGTCAGTACTTTTTCTGAACAGAAGGGGATATGCTGGTTTTGTATCCTGCCGTTCCTGTGGGGAAGCGTTGAAATGTCCACACTGTGATGTGGCGCTGACAGAACACAACAACGGAAAGCTGGTCTGTCATTATTGTGGCTATGAACAGCCACGAGTGGAAAAATGTCCGATGTGTGGTTCTCCGTATATCGGCGGTTTTAAAGCCGGGACACAGCAGATTGAGCAGGTTCTTCGAAAGACTTTTCCAAAGGCACGCGTTCTTCGAATGGATTACGATACAACGAGAACAAAAGGAAGTTACGAGAAAATACTGTCATCTTTTGCAGAACACAAAGCAGATATTCTGGTAGGTACGCAGATGATCGTTAAAGGACATGATTTTCCGGATGTGACGCTGGTCGGTGCGATTGCGGCAGATCTGTCGCTGAATGCTGCTGACTATCGCTGTGCAGAACGTACATTTCAGCTGCTGACACAGGCCGTCGGCCGTTCTGGCAGAGGGAGAAAAGCCGGTGAGGCGATCATACAGAGCTATCATCCGGATCACTATAGCATTCAGGCGGCTGCAAAGCAGGATTACGAAGCTTTTTATCAGGAAGAGATGGCATACCGTATGCTGATGGATTATCCACCGGCGGCACATATGCTGTCTGTGCTGGCATCCGGAGAAGATGAGAAGCTTCTGGAGCAGGGAATGGACTATCTTGCGAAGTTTGTAGAGCGCATTAGCGGAAAGTACAGAGTACATGTGATCGGCCCTGCATATGCATCCGTGGGAAAGGTAAATGATATCTACCGAAAGGTATTGTATCTGAAACACAAAGATGAACGTGTACTTCAGGACATAAAGAATAAAACAGAGAAATACATTGAAGTAAATTCCGGATTCCGGAAATTATATATTCAGTTTGACTATACATAAATATCAGGATCGCGAGAATAATTTGTTGTGGAGCAATCCGCAGTATTTATATGCACCACAAAAGAAGAAAAAGAGAGGAAGAATAATATGGCAATCAGAGTAATCAGAACAGAAGAAGATCCGGTTTTGCGAAAAATCAGCAAGCCGGTAAAAGAAGTAACTCCAAAGATCATAACACTGATCGATGACATGCTGGATACCATGTATGAGGCAATGGGTGTCGGACTTGCAGCACCACAGGTCGGTATTCTGAAACGAATTGTAGTCATTGATGTAGGAGAAGGCCCGATCGTGCTGATCAATCCGGAAATCCTTGAAACTTCCGGAGAACAGACCGGTGACGAAGGCTGTTTAAGCGTGCCGGGAATGGCAGGTCAGGTGACTCGCCCAAACTATGTCAAAGTTAAAGCCATGGATGAAGATATGAATGAAGTGATCTATGAGGGAACCGAACTTCTGGCGCGTGCATTCTGCCATGAAATCGATCATCTTGACGGAAAAATGTACACAGATCTGGTTGAGGGAGAACTCCACAGAACCAGCTATGAGGAAGACTGATTGCAATAAAGAGCAATTAAGGTGATCACAGATTAAATAATGAAACAGCCCCATGTATAATGGGAGAAAAGAGGAGCAGACTACTATATGAAAATTGTTTATATGGGAACGCCGGATTTTGCGGTACCGCCTCTTGCGGCACTTGTACAGAATGGATATGAGGTGACTGCAGTTGTAACACAGCCGGATAAACCAAAGGGAAGAGGCAAGACACTTCTGCCGACACCGGTCAAAGAAGAAGCAATGAAACACGATATTCCGGTTTATCAGCCGCTCAAAGTGCGTGAACCGGAATTTGTGGAAACTTTAAAAAAACTGGAACCGGATATGATCATCGTAGCCGCTTTTGGACAGATCATTCCAAAGACGATCCTGGATATGCCAAAGTATGGATGTCTGAATATTCATGCATCACTTCTGCCGAAATACAGAGGTGCGGCACCGATCCAGCAGGCCGTGATCGACGGAGAAAAAGAATCCGGTGTAACGATCATGCAGATGGGGGTTGGACTGGACACCGGAGATATGATCTCCCAGGGAATCGTACCGCTTGCTGCGGATGAAACGGGTGGAAGCCTCTTTGACAAACTGGCAGAGGAAGGTGCCGCTCTTTTGATCAGAACGATTCCTTCAATTGTAGATGGAACTGCTGTTTATACAAAACAGCCGGAAGAGAGCCCGACACCGTATGCAGCTATGATCAGCAAGAAAATGGGTCTGATGGATTTTTCAAAAAGTGCTGTTGAACTGGAAAGACTGGTGCGTGGACTGAATCCGTGGCCGAGTGCATATACGTTTCTTAATGGAAAGACGCTGAAGGTGTGGAAATGTGCAGTTGAGCGTGCAGAATGTGGAAAAGAAGCACCGGGAACGATCATTGGTGTGGATAAATCCGGCATTCATGTTGCATGCGGAAGTGATACACTGATTCTGAAGGAAGTGCAGCTGGAAGGAAAGAAACGGATGGAAACAGATGCGTTTCTTCGCGGATATCAGGTAACTGCAGGGACGATGCTGAAAGATCATAAGGAGTGATGCGGATGTACGGATATGGATACGGATATTATGGATTTGACTGGACCTATGTGCTGCTGATCATTGGAATGCTGCTGTCACTTGCTGCATCTACAAGGCTGAAAAGTACATTTTCCTATTATCGCAAAATCAGAAGTGCATCCGGTCTTACCGGAGCGGAGACAGCAGAGAGAATCCTTCGTGCGGCAGGGATTACAGATGTACATGTAAGAGCAATTTCCGGAAGCCTTACAGATCATTACGATCCAAGGACAAAGACTGTAAGTCTTTCCGAGGATATCTATGATAAAACTTCACTGGCAGCAGTTGGAGTAGCTGCGCATGAGTGCGGACATGCAATTCAGCATGCAATCGGCTATGCACCACTTGAATTTCGCAGCGCGATCGTTCCGGTGGCGAATTTTGGGAGCACGCTTTCCTGGCCGTTGTTTCTGATCGGACTTTTTTCAGGAATCCGCCCACTGGTAACGGCAGGAATCGTTCTCTTTTCACTTGCGGTTCTGTTTCAGCTGGTGACACTGCCCGTAGAGATCAATGCATCTTCCAGAGCTTTGAAAATGCTTCAGAGTACAGGAATTCTTGGGAGTGATGAGACAAAAGGTGCAAGAAAAGTACTGACAGCTGCGGCAATGACCTACGTAGCTGCACTGGCTGCTTCCATACTGCAGCTTCTGAGACTTTTGATACTTGCAGGAGGAAGAAGACGAGATGACTAGTGGAATCAATACAAGAGAAATGATCATGGAGATCCTTCTTCAGATTGATGAAGAGGGAGAACACAGTCATATTGCGATTCGTAATGCGCTTTCCAAATATCAGTTTCTGCCGAAACAGGAGAGAGCTTTTATCACAAGAGTCTGTGAGGGAACACTGGAATACAGGATATTGATCGATTATATCATCGATTCTTTTTCTAAGATCCCTGTTGATAAAATGAAACCGCCGATCCGCGAGATTCTGCGAAGTGCAGTATATCAGCTGAAATTTATGGATCGTGTGCCGGACAGTGCAGTCTGCAATGAAGCGGTGAAACTGGCACAGAAAAAAGGCTTTTATAATCTGAAACCGTTTGTAAACGGTGTACTTCGCACGGTGGCTAGGCAGATGGATGAACTGGAATATCCTCCAAGGGAAGAGAATCTTGTACGTTATCTTTCGGTTCGCTATTCCATGCCGGAAGAACTGGTAGAACGCTGGCTTGCCGATTATGGAGAAGAGACAACAGAAAAAATGCTTGCGGATTTTCTGGAGGAAAAACCGGTGACTGTACGCTGCCGTACATATCTTAATTCCGTAGATAAGATCTGTGAAAGTCTGAAAAATCAGGGAGTCAAAGTAGAACAGGCACCATATCTTCCTTATGCAAAACGTATTTCAGGATATAATCATATTCTTGCACTGGATGCATTTATTCAGGGGAAAATGGTTGTACAGGACGTCAGTTCTATGCTGGTTGCCGAGATTGCCAATCCTCAGAAAGGTGACTATGTTATCGATATGTGTGCAGCACCGGGAGGAAAAAGCCTCCATATAGGAGATAAAATGGAAGGTTTTGGAACGGTAGACGCCCGCGACATCAGTCAGTATAAGGTAAACCTGATTGAAGAAAACATTCAGAGACTGAATTCCATCAATGTACAGGCAAAGGTACAGGATGCAACCATATTTGATGTGGAATCGGAATGCAAAGCAGATATTGTCCTTGCGGATGTGCCGTGTTCCGGATATGGTGTGATCGGCAAAAAACCGGAAATCAAATATCGTTCGACAGCACAGAAGGAAGAAGAACTTGTGATCCTCCAGAGAACGATCCTGGACAAAGCAGCAGAATATGTAAAACCGCGAGGAGTACTGGTATTCAGTACATGTACGATTGCAAAAGAAGAAAATGAAGAGAACATGATGTGGTTTATGAACAATCATCCGTTCAAACTGGAAAGTATTGATGAATTCATACCGGAAGAACTTCGCTCAGAAACGACCGGACTTGGATATTTGCAGATGCTTCCGGGAGTGCATGGCACAGATGGGTTCTTTATTGCAAGATTCAGAAGGAAATAATTATGACAGATATCAAATCAATGACGATAGATGAGTTAAAAGAACTCATGACGCAGATTGGAGAAAAGCCTTTCCGTGCAAAGCAGATATACAGCTGGCTGCATGAACATCTGGTAACTTCTTATGATGAGATGGCAAATCTCCCGAAGAGCCTGAAACAGAAACTGGCTGATTATCCGATTACAGCACTGGAAACTCTGGATGTTCAGATCTCAAAGGTGGATGGAACCAGAAAATATCTGTTTCGTCTCTCTGACGGAAATATGATCGAAAGTGTTCTCATGCGTTATAAATATGGAAATTCCGTCTGTATTTCATCTCAGGCGGGATGCCGTATGGGATGTCGTTTCTGTGCATCTACGATTGGCGGCCTGACCAGAAACCTTCTTCCGTCAGAGATGCTGGATCAGATTTACCGCATTCAGACATCTATTGGAGAACGTATCTCCAATGTAGTGGTAATGGGGACCGGTGAGCCACTGGATAATTATGACAATCTGCTGCGTTTTATTCATATTCTTACGGAAGACGGAGGAATCCATATCAGCCAGCGAAATCTTACTGTTTCTACCTGTGGCCTGGTTCCGAAAATTTATGAACTGGCAGAAGAAAAACTTCAGATGACACTGGCTGTGTCTCTTCATGCACCGAATGATGAAAAGCGGCGGGAGTTAATGCCGATCGCCAATAAATATTCTATTGATGAATTACTGGCAGCCTGCCGCAATTATTTTGACAAGACAGGGCGCAGAATCACCTTTGAATACAGTCTGGTGGCAGGAGTGAATGACAGTAAAGAAAATGCGCAGGAACTTGCAGGCCGTCTGAAAGGGCTTAACTGTCATGTGAATCTGATTCCGGTCAATCCGGTAAGAGAGCGTTCCTTTGTACGTTCCACACGTGAGGCGGTGGAGAATTTCAAAATTAATCTTGAAAAATGTGGAATAAATGGTACTATTAGAAGGGAAATGGGCAGCGATATTGACGGTGCCTGTGGTCAGTTAAGAAAAAGATATATGGAAAAAACAGAAAGTGAGAAGTGACATGAGGGTATATTCAGCTACGGATGTAGGGCAGAAGAGGAAGATGAACCAGGACTATGTGTTTGTTTCCGAAAACCCGGTTGGAAATCTTCCGAATCTGTTTGTCGTTGCTGATGGTATGGGTGGACACAATGCCGGAGATTATGCATCTTCGCATGCAGTTCAGACTTTGGTGGACGAGATTCGGAGAGATGCGGATTTCAACCCTATCAAGGTGATTCGTCATGCCATTGAGACTGCAAATACGGAGATTCTGGAACGCTCCCGCAGAGAAGAACATCTGAGGGGAATGGGAACAACGATCGTGGTCTGCACAGTTGTCGGTCACTATGCATATGTGGCCAATGTAGGAGACAGTCGTTTATACGTGATCCAGGGAGAAATTCATCAGGTGACAAAAGATCATTCACTGGTACAGGAAATGGTCCGTATGGGTGAGATCAAACCGGAGGAGGCAAGAAATCATCCGGATAAAAATATCATTACCAGGGCGCTTGGTGCAGAGAGAACCGTAGATATTGACTTTTTTGACCTGAAATTGGAACCGGACAGTACGATTCTTATGTGTTCCGATGGTCTGAGCAATATGGTAGAGGACAGTAAATTAGAGGAAATCATACTGGACCAGACAGAGGAACTGCCGAAGAAGGGCGAGAAACTTCTGAAAGAAGCAAACCAGAACGGTGGTAAGGACAACATAGCAGTCATACTGGTAGAACCATTCACAAATGAGGTGGAAAAATGTTAAAGACGGGAATGATCATAGCAGAACGCTATGAAATCTTAGGTAAAATAGGCACCGGCGGAATGGCCGATGTATATAAGGCAAAGGATCACAAGCTGAACCGCTTTGTGGCAGTAAAAGTATTGAAGCCGGAATTCAGAGAGGATACAACTTTTATCCGCAAGTTCCGCAGTGAGGCCCAGGCGGCAGCAGGACTGACACATCCGAATATTGTCAATGTTTTTGATGTGGGTGATGATGAAGGTGTATATTACATCGTTATGGAGCTGATCGAGGGCATTACACTGAAAGAGTATATTGCCAAAAAGGGTAAACTTTCGATCAAAGAAGCAACAAGTATTGCGATTCAGGTATCTATGGGGCTGGAGGCAGCACATAATCACGGAATCGTTCACCGAGATGTAAAGCCGCAGAATATTATTATTTCAACAGACGGTAAAGTAAAAGTAACAGATTTTGGTATCGCAAGAGCTGCTTCTTCAAATACTATCAGTTCCAATGTGATGGGTTCTGTACATTACAGTTCTCCGGAACAGGTCCGCGGCGGTTACAGTGATGAAAAGAGTGATATCTATTCACTTGGTATTACATTGTATGAGATGGTAACGGGACGTGTACCGTTTGACGGAGATACAACTGTTGCGATCGCAATCAAACATCTGCAGGAAGAAATGGTACCTCCGAGTGTATATACAGAAGAACTTCCGTACAGTCTGGAGCAGATCATCCTGAAATGTACACAGAAGAGTGTAAATCGTCGATATGAAAAGATGGAGGATGTAATTGCCGACCTGAAACATTCTCTGATCGATCCGCAGGGGAATTTTGTGAAATTATCTTCTGTTGACAACGAAGCGAAAACAGTTGTGATCTCTGATGAAGAGCTTGGCGAGATCAAGCATACACCGAAAAACCGTACTTCACAGCGTAAGCAGGATGTGGCTGAGCTGGAAGATGAAGTACTGGATGATGATTATGATGACGACGATGATGATTACGAGGACGAATATCGCCGCAGACGTGAAGAAAAGAAATCCAGAAATAAAAAGAAACATAAAGCACCGAACAGTGCACTGACAATCCTGTCTCTCGTTGCAGGGGCAGTGATCCTTGTAATCGCAATTTTCTTTATCGGTAAGGCGGCAGGCATCATCGGTGGTGAAACACCGACAGATAACCAGCAGGAACAGAACGCAGATACAACAGGTACAGATGAAGACGGAATGGTTATAGTACCGGATCTGGTTGGTAAGACAGAAGATGAAGCAGCGGCTTTGCTTGAAGAAGAGAAGCTTGGCAAACAGATGATGGGAGAAGAAAATTCTACTCAGGAAAAAGGCAGAATTTCTTCACAGGATATTCCGGCCGGAACAAAAGTAGAACAGTATACAACTCTGAAATATTATCTCAGTAAAGGTCAGCAGGAAGTTGTTATGCCTGATCTTTCCGGAGAGACCGGTATAGATGCACAGCAGACACTGGAAGATCTGGGACTGAATGTAACGGTACAGAAAGAGTACAGTGAAGATGATGGAACAGGATATCCGATGGTAAATCCAGGATATGTGGATTCTGTTACACCGGCAGCTGGAAGCAGCGTTTCTGCAGGTGACGAGGTTACACTGGTTGTCAGCCGTGGTCTGGATTATGGCGATAGTGTTTCAGTGCCAAGCGTTGTCGGTATGACAAAGAATGATGCAATCACAACACTTGGAAAATGGACTGACATTAAGGTAACAGAGCAGCAGAGCAGCGATGTGGCATCTGGGGAAGTTATTTCTCAGAATCCGGCAGCAGATGAAACAGCAGATCCGGATCAGCCGATTGAAATTGTAGTAAGCAGTGGAAATGAAGCTCCGGCTTCTGATACAGAAGATACATCAGCAACAGATAATACTGCATCAGCACAGAGCACAGATAGCACACAGCAGAGTGCAGCAGCTGCAAATGGTGAAGTATGGAAATGTACACAGACACTGAATACACCGACCGGATATCAGGGAGGACAGGTTCGACTGGAACTTCTTCAGGATGTGAACGGAGAAACACAGTCTTCGATCATTGTGGACTGCAAACAGATAACATTCCCATATACACTGGATGTTACCGGAGCTCCGGGAGTCAGCGAAGGTACATTATATGTGTCAGAAGTAGTGGATGGTACGATCCAGCAACTGGGACAGTATCCACTTACTTTCAAGAAAGCAGAGTAATACATGCAGGGTAAGATCATCAAAGGAATAGCGGGATTTTATTATGTATACGGAGAAGATGAAGTGCTCTATGAATGTAAAGCCAAGGGAATCTTCCGCAAAGATAATCAGAAACCGCTGGTAGGTGATAATGTGGAAATCACAATACTTGACCAGCAGGAACAAACGGGCAATCTGATCCGAATCCTTCCACGCAAGAATTCATTGATTCGTCCGGCAGTTGCAAATGTTGACCAGGCGTTTGTGATCTTTGCACTTGAAAATCCCAAACCTAATTTTATGCTGCTGGACCGGTTCCTGATCATGATGGAACAGGCAGAGGTTCCGGCAGTGATCTGCTTTAATAAAAAAGATCTTGCATCGGAAGAAGAAACCAGGACACTCTGTGAAACTTACAGAAACTGCGGTTATCAGGTGATTCTTTCCAGTGCACTTGAAAAAGAGGGACTGGATGAGATACACAGGATCCTGAAGGGAAAGACAACAGTTGTTGCAGGACCTTCCGGAGTCGGTAAGTCTTCCCTGACGAATCTTTTGCAGGGAGAAGT
>ENA-ORTU01002612-ORTU01002612.1-human-gut-metagenome-genome-assembly--contig:-NODE-2612-length-16024-cov-3.250736_pt1 | contig 16024 bp, 15 predicted proteins | sample MGYA00241910_ERZ509184 | MGnify/ENA primary metagenome ERZ509184 (study PRJEB26280, sample SAMEA2338847) | human gut metagenome | biome: human gut; feature: human-associated habitat; material: faeces... | reverse complement strand
AGGCGGCAAAGCCGCCAACGGCTGCGCAGGGAACGCCGCTACAGACGCAATCGGTGCGTGCCATTTTGACGGTGGCCTATACGGGCTGCAGGTGCAGCGCCGGGAGCGGGCAGCCGGTCCCGACACCTCTTTTCATTATACGATATCAAAAGCGGAGAGCGCAGGCTCTCCGCTTGTGTTTTCTTCAGCTGAACAGGTTCAGATTCACGGCGCTGAGGTCAAGGTACCAGTGCCCGCCGGTTTGGTAGCACACGGCGCGGACATTGAGCTGGCCATCCAGCTCGCCCGTGAACGAAACGCGGAATTTGACGAGCCGTGCCTCGTCGACGGTTATGGTCCAGTCATACTGCTGGCGGAAATAATCCTCGAGCACGCGGCAGCCGCTCTCGGGGATGCGGCGGCTGTCCAGCTCCTTTGGCGTGATGTCATAGTCGTTGCTGCTGCCCTTGGCGAACGAATCGCGCACATTGGCCAGCTCACCGGCATCAAAGCCGTCCGCATTGAGCACGGCGGGGGGGATGGCCTCCTGCAGGCGGGTGAAATCGTCGTCCTGCAGGGCGGCGCAGTAGGTGCGGACCGGCTCCATATAGGGCGCGTCGGCCAGGCCGCAGGCGCCGAGCAGGAGGGCAGCCAGCAGGCAGAGGATGCAGATTCGCTTCATATCGGGCGCTCCCTTCGGCTCACTTTTTGAGCAGGTCGCGGATCTCCGTGAGCAGCTGCTCCTCCTTCGTCGGCTCGGGAGGCGTGGCAGGGGCCTCTGCCTCCTTCTTGCGGTGCTTTTCCCCGGCCTCACGCAGGCGATTGACGGTCTTGACGATCAGGAACACGACAAAAGCCATGATGACGAAGTTGATGAATGCGGACAGGAAGTCGCCGAAACGCAGGTAGTTTACGATGACCTCTCCGTTTTCGTCCAGCTTTTCGCCGAAGAACTGCGGCAGACGGATCTTTCACTCCTCAAAGCTGAGGCCGCCGAGGAACATGGACACGACCGGCATGATGACGCTATTCGTCAGGGCATCGACGACCGTCTTGAATGCACCGCCGACGATGACGCCGACTGCAAGGTCAAGCATATTGCCCTTCATGGCAAATTCCTTAAATTCCTTCAGAAATCCGCTCTTTTTCTTCCCCATGGTATCCTCTCTCCTTCTCAGAAGTTCTTCTTTTCGAGTACTTCCAGACCGCCGAGGTACTTGCGCAGGACCTCCGGCACAACGACGGAGCCGTCGGCACGCTGGTTCTGCTCGACCATGGCGGGGAAGATGCGGGACGTGGCCAGACCGGAGCCGTTGAGGGTGTGGACGAATTCCGTCTTGCCCGTGGCCTCGCGGCGGAAGCGGATGTTGCCGCGGCGCGCCTGATAGTCGCGCGCGTTCGAAACGGAGGAGACCTCCTTATAGCCGTTCATGGACGGGATCTGAATTTCAATGTCATACGTCCGCGCCATGGAGGCCGAGCAGTCGCCCGCGGCGAGCTTGACGGTGCGGAAGTGGAAGCCCAGGCCCTTGACCAGGCGCTCGGCCTTGCCGACCAACTCCTCGAAGGCCTCTTCCGACTTCTCGGGCAGGGTGTACTGGAACATCTCGATCTTGTTGAACTGGTGACCGCGGACCATGCCGCGCTCATCAGCGCGGTGGGAGCCTGCCTCGCGGCGGAAGCACGGCGTATAGGCGAACAGTTTATGCGGCAGGTCGCTTTCGGTGAGAATCTCGCCGCGGTGCAGGGAGGCGAGGGCCGTCTCGGCCGTCGGGAGCATGAAGTGCATGCGGTCGTCCGTCGGATTCTCGATCTTATAGACCTCATCGGCGAACTTCGGGAACTGTCCCGCGGTCTCGCCGCACTGGTACTCGAGCATCAGGGGCAGGCCGACCATCTCGTAGCCGTCCTTCAGGTGCTCGTCGATGAAGTAGTTGAGCAGGGCCCACTCGAGGCGCGCGCCCATGCCGCGGTAGATCCAGAAGCCGGAGCCCGCCAGACGCGTGCCGCGCTCATAGTCGATGAGGCCGAGGTCCGTGCACAGGTCCACATGGTGCTTCGGCTCGAAGTCGAAGTGATGCGGCTCGCCGTAGTAGCGCAGCGGCTCATTGTTCTCCTTGCCGCCCGGCTTGAGGTCGGGGTCCGGCAGGTTCGGCAGAGACAGCATCAGCGTGCGGTACTCCGCCTCGACGTCCGTCAGCTTCTGGTCGTTCTGGGCGATCTGGGCCTTCAGCTCGGCCATACGCTCGAAGATCGGCGCTACATCCTCGCCCGCCTTCTTGCGCTTCGGAATTTCCTTCGAGACGCGGTTCTGCTCGGCCTTATCCGTCTCCGTTGAGAGGATGAGGGCGCGGCGCTGAGCGTCCAGCTCCAGAATGCGGTCGACGGCAGCGTCGCAGTCGACCTCCTTGGCCCGCAGACCGGCCTTGACCGCCTCGGGATCGTCCTTGATTCGTTTGATATCCAGCATTATTCAGTCACCTCAATAAATCAGTAAATCAGTTCAAAAATCAATCGATATAGGATCGCAGGATCTCATAGAGCGCGGCGCCGTCGACCTTCAGGGCGTCGGCATAGGCCCCGAGCGCCTCGAGATGGCTGCGGAGGGCGGCATAATCGCCCTGCTCCAGCGCGGCCTGCGCCGAGACGAGCAGCTCATTGGCCTGCACGCGGCGGGAGAGCGTGTCGTTTTCCTTCTGCGCACTCTCAAGCGTCTTCTCGAGCGTCTCGCGGGCCTTTTCGGCCTCGCTTAAGCGGGTCTCGGCCTCCGAGAGCTTGTCCGCAGCCTCGGAGGACGCGGCGTTGGCCTCGTTGAGCTTGGTCTGCAGCTCTGCGGACTCGGCGCGGGCGGCGTCCAGATCCTTCTGCAGCAGCGCGATGTTCTCTCGCGCGCCCGTGTTGGCCGCCTCCATCTCGCCCTTCATGTCAATGACCTTGATGAGCAGGGAGATCGCCACGAGCAGGAAGGCCGCGGCGAACATGATGGCCATGTATTCGAGCATGGCGCGCTTTTTCTTTGTGGTCAGCGGCTGCTCCGTTGTTGTTTCTGCCGCTTCCTGCGGCTGCTTCAGTTCAGGCATTCAGGCTTTTCCTCCGTTTTTCCGAGAGCGAGGAGGGCGTCATACAGGCGCTGCAGGTCCTCCTGCCCATAAAATTCCAGTTCAAAGCGTCCCTTGCGCTTTCCGTTGACGATGCGGACCTTGCGGTCGAGGCGGCGCGTGAGGGATTTTTCGCACTCGGCGACATAGTCGACCGTCAGGGGAGCGGGCTTCGGCTCCGGCTTTTCCTCCTCCTGCAGCATCCGCTTGCACATGGCCTCGGCCTGCCGCACGGACAGGCGCAGGGCGACGATCTTCTGCGCGGCCGCTTTCTGCAGGCGAGCCGCCGGGAGCGACAGGATGGCGCGGGCGTGCCCGGCCGAGATCGTGCCGTCCTCTACGAGGGAACGGACCTCCTCCGGCAGGAGCAGCAGGCGCAGGGCGTTGGCCACGGCCGGGCGGGACTTGCCGACGCGCGCGGCGGCCTCCTCCTGCGTCAGGCCGTATTCCTTCATCAGGCGCTGATAGCCCTCGGCCTCCTCCATGGGGTTGAGGTCCTGCCGCTGCAGGTTCTCCACAAGGGCCAGCTCCATGACGGTGCGGTCGTCGGCCTCGAGCACGACGACCGGGACCTCGCTCAGGCCCGCCATCCGGGCCGCGCGCCAACGGCGCTCGCCCGCGATGATCTGATAAAAGCCGCCGCCGCTTGCGCGGACGGCCAGCGGCTGCAGGATGCCGTGGGCGGCGATGGAATCCGCCAGAGCCTGCAGCTCCTCCTCGTCAAACGTGCGGCGGGGCTGATCCGGATTCGGCTCCACCTTCTGCAGAGGCAGCTTCGTCACCGCGCCGCTCTCGGGTTCTTCCTGAAAATCGCCGATCAGCGCGCCAAGCCCGCGGCCCAGCCCACGCTGCTTTGCACTCATAAGCTTCCGTCCTTTCTGCGAATCTCCTCGGCAACGGCGAGATAGGCCGCCGCACCGCGGGAGCTTCGGTCATAGGCAATGACCGGCAGGCCGTGGCTCGGGGCCTCGGCGAGACGGACATTGCGGGGAATGGCGGTGGCATAGACCTTGCCGGGGAAGTGCCGCCGCACCTCCTGCGCCACCTGGTTGGAGAAGTTTGTTCTCCCGTCGTACATGGTCAGCAGCACGCCGAATACGGAAATTTTCGGGTTCAGCCGCCGCTTGATGGCCCGGAGCGTGCCCATCAGGTCGGACAGGCCCTCGAGGGCGTAATACTCGCACTGCACCGGAATGAGCACGCTGTCCGCCGCGCAGAGGGCGTTGAGCGTCAGCAGCTCCAGCGAAGGCGGGCAGTCGATGAAGATGTAGTCATAGGCCGCGCGCAGCGGCTCGAGCGCGTTTTTCAGCTGGTATTCGCGCTTGTCCACGCCGATGAGCTCGACGGTCGCACCGGCCAGCTCCGCGCCGGACGGGATGACGTCGCCATAATCCGTGTGGATGACGGCCTTCTCGGCGCTGACGCCGTCGAGAATGAGATCGTAGGATGCGTAGGGGGCCTTGCGCTTGTCCACGCCGAGGCCGGAGGTCGCGTTGGCCTGCGGATCGAAGTCACACAGCAGCACCCGCGCGCCGGTCGCGGCCAGCGCCGCCGTCAGGTTTACGGCAGTGGTCGTTTTTCCCACGCCGCCCTTCTGATTGACGATCGCGATGATCTGCGCCAAGCTGCCACCTCCTTTGGATGTCGATACGGTGCTATTCTAGCACATGCAGGGGAAGATTGCAACCGTGCAGGAGCGTTCTGTAAAAAATTCCTGTTTCACGTGAAACATTTGGAAAGAGGAATGTGGTGAAAAGTGTGAAACGTAGTGGGGTGGAGAGTGGAGATGCAGGGTGGCAGGCTTGTCATTGCGAGGAGGCCGCAGGCCGACGTGGCGCCCTGAGCGCGAAGCGCGAGGAAGTGCCCTTGGGGTGCAATCTCGGGCAGGCAGCTGCGATTTCGCCGATTGCTTTCCCACAATGCTACCGGGTACTGCAAGTGTACTATTTATAATAGTATGGTTTCATGCGGTGATCTGTGTTTCACGTGAAACACAGAGGCTGTGAAGCGGTCTTTTGCCGCAGCTCATCAAAAAATCCGGCAGCGCTTGCAATTCCGGCCTCAGCGTGCTATGATACGCAGGTGTTAACAAGCTAAAGCAAAAAAGTTAGGAGCCTTGAACCATGCGAATCGTACTCAAGCTGGGGACGTCCACGCTCACGCACCCGACGGGGAATCTGAACATTCGCCGCGTGGAGGAGCTGTGCAAGGTCTGCAGCGATCTCAAAAATGCAGGACATGAGCTGGTGCTGGTATCGTCCGGCGCCGTCGCCATGGGTGTCGGCAAGCTGTCGCTGGCCGAGCGGCCGAAGGATATTCCCGGCAAGCAGGCGGCTGCGGCCGTCGGCCAGTGCGAGCTGATGTACATTTATGATAAGCTCTTCTCGCAGTACCACCACGTCGTGGCGCAGCTGCTCATCACGGCGGACGACATCGAGACGCCGGAACGCGCGAAAAACTTCCAGAACACCCTCACACGGCTGCTGCAGCTGCGCACGTTGCCGATCATCAACGAAAACGACACCGTCGCCACGCAGGAGCTGGGCATCGGTGACAACGACACGCTGGCCGCCATCGTCGCCCGGACGATCCGGGCAGACCTCCTCATCCTGTTTTCGGACATCGACGGTCTGTTCACGGCCGACCCGCACAGCGATCCCGCAGCGAAGCTCATCCCCGTCGTCGAGAGGCTCACGCCGGAGATCGAGCGGCTGGCCTGCGGCGCGGGCAGCAAATTCGGCACGGGCGGCATGCAGACGAAGCTCCACGCCGCGCACATCGCCACGGAGGCCGGCGTGCCCATGGTCATTGCCAACGGCGCGCAGCCCGCTGCGCTCTACGATCTGATGGACGGCAAGCCCGTCGGCACAAAATTTCTGGCACGGGAGGCGGAGGCATGATGGAATTCACCCCGACGGAGGACATTCTGCAGCGCGCGAAGGCCGCGGCGGCCTGCCCGGCCCTGCGCGACACCGAGGCGAAAAACCGCGCCCTTGCCGCCATGGCGCAGGAGCTGCGCGCGGAGGCACCTGCCATTCTGGCGGAGAACGCCGCCGATCTCGAGGCTGCGCGCGGCACGGTCTCGGACGTCATGCTCGACCGCCTCGCGCTGAATGAGGCACGGCTCGAGGGCATGGCGGCCGGCATCGAGGCCGTTGCTGCCCTGCCGGACCCGGTCGGCCGGACGCTGGACGAATTCGTCCGCCCGGACGGCCTTCGCATCTGCAAGCGCAGCGTGCCGATGGGCGTCATTGCCATCATCTATGAGAGCCGCCCGAACGTCACGTCGGACGCCGCCGCGCTCGCGCTGAAGTCCGGCAACGTCTGCGTGCTGCGCTCCGGGCGCGAGGCCTACCGCTCCGCCGCCGCCATCACGGCAGCGCTGCGCCGCGGGCTGGAGCGGACCGGTCTGACGCCGGACCTCGTGAACCTTGTGGAGGACACGTCCCACGCCGGGGCCGCCGCTCTCATGACGGCCACGGGCTATGTTGACCTGCTCATCCCGCGCGGCGGGGCAGGCCTTATCCGCGCGTGCGTTGAGCACGCGACCGTGCCGTGCATCCAGACCGGCACGGGCATCTGCCATGTCTATGTCGACGAGAGCGCCGATCTTGATATGGCGCTCGATATCATCGAAAACGCGAAAACGAGCCGCCCGTCCGTCTGCAATGCGGCCGAGGTCCTGCTCGTCCACCGCGCCATCGCGCCGAGGTTCCTGCCCATGCTGCAAAAGCGCCTGTGCGGCCCCGGTGCAAAGCACCCCGTCCGCCTGCGCTGCGACGAAGAAGCCGCAGCCATCCTCGGCATCGCGCCGGACCCGGAGTTCGACACGGAATTTCTGGACTATGTGCTGGCCGTCGGCGTCGTGGACGACGTGGAGGGGGCCATCCGCCATATTGCGCAGCATTCCACGCACCACAGCGAGGCCATCGTCACGCAAAGTGAGGAAAGCGCCGCCCGCTTCACGGCGGGAGTGGACAGCGCGGCCGTCTATGTCAACGCCTCGACGCGCTTCACGGACGGCGGCGAATTCGGCCTCGGCTGCGAGATGGGCATCTCCACGCAGAAGCTCCACGCGCGCGGGCCGATCGGCCTGAACGAGCTGACGACCTATCAGTATGTTATCACCGGAAACGGTCAGATCAGGAGGTAAGCGCATGAAGATCGGATTCATCGGGACCGGAAATATGGGCGGCGCGCTGGCGCGGGCCGCGGCCAAGGGCGGCCACACGCTGCTGCTTGCCAACCGAACCCCAGCCAAGGCCGAGGCGCTGGCAAAGGAGCTGGGCGGGACAGTCTGCCCGAACGCGGAGGCTGCGGAAACGGCCGAGCTGCTGTTCCTCGGCGTGAAGCCGCAGGGCCTGCCGGGTCTGGCAGAAGAGCTGGCTCCCGTGCTGCAGGCGCGGAGGGGGAATGCACCCGTCGTCGTCAGCATGGCGACGGCCGTGACGCTCCGGGAGCTGGACGCCATGCTCGGCGGGGGACTGCCGCTCATCCGCATCATGCCGAACACGCCCGCAGCCGTCGGCGCGGGCACGATCCTCTATGCCGCGCAGAACGTGACGGACGCGCAGCTGAACGCCTTCCGCGCCGTTCTGGCACAGGCCGGGCTGCTGCTGCCCCTGCCGGAGGCGCAGATCGACGCCGCAAGCGCCATCTCGGGCTGCGGGCCGGCCTTCTGCTTCCAGTTTGCGGATGCGCTGGCCCTCGGCGGCGTGCGCGCGGGCCTGTCGTACCCGGACGCCTGCCGTCTGGCGGCGCAGACCATGCTCGGCGCGGCGGAGATGCTCCTGCAGGGTGGAGAAGCGCCGGACGTGCTGAAGATGCGCGTGTGCAGCCCGGCCGGAACGACGATCGAGGGCGTTCTGGCGCTCGAGCAGGGCGGATTTTCCTATACCGTGCAGAACGCCGTCACGGCCGCCTACCGCCGAACGGTCGAAATGACAAAGAAGGGGTGATTCGATGCAACTTCTCCTGACCATCGTCGTCTGCCTGTTCGCAGGTGCGGGGGCCGGCCTCGGCACGGGCTTTGCCGGAATGAGTGCCGCTGCCGTCATCACACCCATGCTCGTCACATTCCTGCATATCGAGCCTTACACGGCCGTCGGCATCGCACTGGCATCCGATGTGCTGGCAAGCGCCGTCTCGGCCTATACCTACGGCCGCAACAGGAATCTGGACATCCGCAACGGCCTCATCATGATGATCACGGTGCTGGCATTCACCGTTGTCGGAAGCCTTGTCTCGAGTCTTGTGCCATCCGTTGCAATGGGCAATTTCTCCGTGCTCATGACACTGCTGCTCGGCATCAAGTTCATCGTCCGCCCGGTGATGACCACGAAGGAGGACATGCAGCAGATCCCGACGCGCACGCGCATCATCAAGTCCATTGTCTGCGGCGCAATCGTCGGCTTTATCTGCGGCTTTATCGGTGCGGGCGGCGGCATGATGATGCTCCTGCTGCTCACGGGCGTCATGGGCTATGAGCTCAAGACCGCCGTCGGCACAAGCGTGTTCATCATGACGTTCACGGCCCTGACCGGCTCCGTTTCGCACTTCGCCATCGGCGGCGCGCCGCAGTGGCTGCCGTTTTTCCTGTGCATCATCTTTACGTTCGGCTTTGCCCAGCTGGCTGCACGCATCGCCAACCGTGCCAGCGCCAAAACACTCAACCGCGCCACGGGCGTTATTCTCGTCATTCTCGGCGTCGTGATTCTGGGCTTTTCGCTGCTGGAATAGTGGTTTATAAAAATAACACCGCGATCGGATCGCGGTGTTTTTTCCTTATTACGATTTACGATATCGCGATCTCAGAACGGTTTTCCTCGGGGCAGAGGGCTGGCAGGTGACCGGAGAGGTTGCAAATGTCGGCATTGACAACCCTGCATGTCCGGGCGGCGAAATCGCACCGCAAACTCTTTTCTTCCCGATTCTTCCCTTTTCCCGGGAAATATGGTATGATAAATTATGATAAATTGGAATCAGGGCAGCACCGCACAATGCCGTGAGAGCCTTCGGTGAAGGCCGAGGGTGCGCTGCCGCCTTAGAATCTGGATCAGGAGCGAAAAAACTATGGACATCCATCTTCTGGAACGTTTGAAGGACATCGTCCGCTCGGCGGGCACGACGGTCCGTTCGGCGCAGGATGCCGCCATGGGCATCCGCGAAAAATCCTCGCATGTCGACCTCGTCACCCTGTATGACCCCATGGTGCAGGAATTCCTGCGCAGCCGCCTGCAGACGCTGCTGCCGGAGGCGGGCTTCCTCGGGGAGGAGGACGCGACGCATGACATCGCGGGCAGACGCCAGCTGTTCATCGTCGACCCCATCGACGGCACGATGAACTTTATCCGCGGCCTGCACCACAGCTCCATCTCCGTCGCACTGGCGGTCGACGGCGTCGTGACGCACGCCGTGGTCTACAATCCCTATTACGACGAGATGTTCTCCGCCCAGCGCGGCAAGGGCGCGTGGCTCAACGGCCAGCGCCTGCACGTCACGCAGCACGCCGTCCACGACAGCCTCGTGCTGTTCGGCAGCGCCATCTATTACCGCGAGACCATCCCCGAGACGCTCCGCTTCGTCGAGGCCCTTCTGCCGAACTGCCTTGATTTCCGCCGCGGCGGCTCGGCCGCGCTGGATTGCTGCTATGTGGCCGCGGGCCGGGCGGACCTGTTTTTTGAGTGCAGACTGTGTCCGTGGGACTATGCCGCGGGAGGCCTGATCGTCACGGAGGCGGGCGGCATCGCCACTCAGCTAGACGGCAGCCCGCTGGCCCTGACGCAGCGCGGCTCCGTCGCCATGGGCAACGCCGTGAATCATCCGGAGCTGCTGGCCATTGCCCGCCGCATCCGGGAAGGAGGCGACGCATGAAAAAGCGCTGCTTTGCTCTGCTGCTGGCCCTGTCGCTGCTGCTGACGGGCTGCAGTCCCCTGTTTGACCTCTATTCCGCCGCGCGCGGCGAATATACCCGCCCGGATTATTCGGACGGCGCGATCTCGTACCGCGAGTTCCAGCGGCCGTATCAGCCCCGCGTGAAATACACGGCCGAGCCGGACATCGAATACGTCCGCCCGGACGTCGACGGCCTCTGCAGCACGCTCAAGTCCATCGGCGCTTCCGCGACCGGCGGCAAGGCCGCTGCGGCCGACATCATCAATCAGTTCGACGCGGCCTATGACGACTATGTGCTCTTCAACACCATGGGCGAGCTTGCCTACCTGCGCTACACCCGCGACCTGAGCGACAGCTACTACGAGGCGGAGTACACCTGGTGCACGGACCAGACGACGCGCGTGGAAAAGGCCATGGAGGACTGCTACACGACCATGGCCAAAAGCAGCCTGCGCAGCGCGCTCGAGGAGCAGTATTTCGGCGAGGACTTCTTTGCGTCCTACGACTCGGACGGCGTGTATTCCGACGCCCGGACCGTCGCCCTCCTGCAGCAGGAATCCGAGCTGCAGGCGCAGTATGTCGCCCTGCAGAACGACCCGTCGATCGAGTGGAACGGCAGCACGCGCTCCGTCTCGGAGCTGCTGGAAAACGCCGTGACGGCCGACCTCTATTACGAGGTCCTCGGTGCGTATTACGACGCCTACGGCGCGCAGGCGGGCGAGATCTACATCAAACTCATCCAGACGCGCCGGGAGCTTGCCGGGCGGCTGGGCTACGGCAGCTACGCCGACTATGCCTATGATGCGCTCTATTACCGCGACTACACCCCGGCGCATGCCGAGCGCTATGTTGAGCGCGTGCGCACGGAGCTGGCCCCCGTCTACACGGAGGCGGCCGAGCCGATGCAGCTTTCCGCCCTTTCCGCCGACGAGACGATGCAGCACCTGCATGAGGCGGCCGACACGCTCGGCGGCGAGGTGCAGACGGCCATGGGCTTCCTCGACGCCTATTCGCTTTATGACATCACGAGCTCCGCGAATAAAATGCCCGGCTCATACACAACGTACCTTGAGTCCTACGAGATGCCCTACATCTATATCTCGCCCGAGGGGACGCTGGCGGACCTGCTGACGGCCGCGCACGAATACGGCCACTTTGTCGACGGCTATGTGAACTGCAACCAGACGTTCTCCATCGACTGCTCCGAGGTCTTCTCGCAGGCGCTGGAATATCTGACGCTCGGCAGCACGTCGCTGGGCTTCGCCCGCGCGGCAGAGCTGCGGCAGTACAAGCTCTATGACTCGCTCGAGACCTTCCTCACGCAGGCGTGCTACTATGCCTTTGAGTGCAAGGCCTATGCCCTGCCGGACAGCGAGCTGACGGTCGGGAAGCTCAATGAGCTGTTTGCGGAATGCTGCGTGGACTTCGGCCTGTTTGACGAGGCGTCGGCGGAACAGGCCGCGCGCAGCTGGATCGACGTGCAGCACTTTTTCTCCGCGCCGTATTATGTCATCAGCTACTGCGTCTCGAACGACGCTGCCCTTCAAATTTACCAGCTGGAGCAGGAAACGCCCGGCGCGGGTTTGAAAGCCTTCAGCGACCTGCTGTATGCCGCGCCGGAGTCGACGTTCCTCGCCATGCTGCAGGATGGGAGCCTGACCTCGCCGTTCGACGAGAGTCGGATGCAGGATCTGGCGGCATATTTCAGGGAAGCGCTGTAATTTATAAATTTTTGCGCGGACATCGATAGCGCGCTGTAGGGGCGGGGACAGCCGGGCCCGGCTGCGCACTGCCGAGCGAAACAGGCCTCCGTTAAAATGGTAACCGCTCCCGAATTGTCATTGCGAGGAGCGAAGCGCCCTTGGCTCTCCCTTTGGGAGAGCTGTCACCGAAGGTGACTGAGAGGGCATTGCAGGCGCTGCCGATAGGTTCAGGCCATCGCTAAAATGGCACGCACCTCCGACTTGTCATTCCGAGGAGCGAAGCGACGTGGCAATCTCGCGGTACACAGCCGGATAACAGGGTACTCCCGGCGAAATCGTAACTGCCTTCCCGAGATTGCCACGGGCGCAAAGCGCCCTCGCAATGACAAATCCGGGGCCATCCTCGTTTTATCAACAGCCTGTTCGGATCGGCAGCATTGCGCCGGGCCGGGTTGTCCCCTCCCCTACAACGCATGGCAGGAAGCCTCGTGCGGCTTTCCGCTTTCCATTATCCATTTGCCTCATTTCCCGCACTTACCGAAAGGATCACATCATGTCTGACATCATTGCTGCCATTGCGACGGGGCGCGCGCCCTGCGCCATCGGCATTCTCCGCCTGTCCGGGCCCGGCTGCGCCGCGCTGACGGGCCGCGTTTTCACCCCGAAGCAGCCGTTTGCGGACGCGCCGGACCGCCGTCTCGTCCTCGGCCTGCTGCACGACCGGCAGGGGCGCGTCATTGACGAGTGCCTCGGCGTCGTGTGCCGCGCGCCGCACAGCTACACCGGCGAGGAGACCGTTGAGCTGCAGTGCCACGGCTCGCCCGCCATGCTGGCCGCCGGGCTGGAGGCACTGCTGGCCGCCGGGGCGCGGCAGGCGGGACCCGGCGAATTCACGCGCCGGGCCTTCCTGAACGGCAAGCTCGACCTGACGCAGGCCGAGGCCGTCGTCGACCTCATCGACGCCGAGACGGCCGACGCCGCCGCGAACGCCGCAGGGCAGCTGGGCGGGGCGCTCAAGCGCGCCATCGAGCCGGTCTATGACGGGCTGACGGACCTGTGCAGCCATTTCCACGCCGTGCTCGACTATCCGGACGAGGACATCGAGGACTTCGGCGCGGCGGAGCTGAGCGGAGCGCTGGACCGCGCGGGCGTGGCCCTGCGGGAGCTGCTTGCGACCTACGAAAAGGGCCGCCACCTGCGGCAGGGCGTGCGCGCCGTGCTGCTCGGCAAGCCGAACGCAGGCAAATCGTCGCTGCTGAACCGGCTGGCGGGCTATGACCGCGTCATCGTCACGGACATCGCCGGGACGACGCGCGACACCGTCGAGGAGCCGGTGCGCGTCGGCCGCGTGCTGCTGCGCCTGACGGACACGGCCGGCATCCGCGAGGCCGGGGACGCCATCGAGGCCCTCGGCGTGGCCCGCTCGGAGCAGGCCGCGCGCGAAGCGGAGCTGGCCCTGTTCGTCTGCGACGCCTCGCAGCCCCTGACGGACGAGGACCGCCGCGCCATCGAAGCGGCCAAATGCGCCCCGCGCAGTCTGGCCCTGTGCAACAAATCAGACCTGCCCGCCGCCGTCTCGCCGGACGAGCTGCCGTTCGACACCGTTCTGACCGTCTCGGCCCGCACGGGCGCAGGGCTGGACGCCCTGCCCGCCGTGCTCGAGGGCTGGTTCCTCGGCGAAAACGCCTGTGACGGCTCCCTCCTGACCAACCCGCGCCAGTTCGGCGCGCTCGACCGCGCCTCCCGCGCCATTGAGCGGGCGAAAACCGGCCTCAGCCTCGGCGTCACGCCGGACGCCGTTCTCACGGACGTGGAGGAGGCCATGGCCGCCCTCGGCGAGGTCACGGGGCGGACGGTCCGCGAGGATATCACAAATCGCATCTTTGAGCGATTCTGTGTCGGAAAGTGAGCGAATATGAAAGAAAAGATCGAGGAAATTTCCCTCTCCATGGAGCGCGGGCACCGGCGCATTCTGCGGGTGCTCTCCGCGCTCGCGGTCATCGGCCTGTTTGCCGCGCTCTGGAAATGGCGCGGCCTTGCCGCGATGGAGCCGATCGTCGAAGGCGGGCAGCGCAGGTGGCTGCTCGCCATTGGGGAGAGCATCGCCGTGTCGCTCGCGGCGCAGTGGGTGCTCTATCTGCTGCCGTGGCCGCTGCTGGCCCTGTTCGGCCGGATGACCCCGTTCTGCTCCATCTTTGCGCGGCGCCCGTGCGTCGGCTCGAATGCGGAGCTGAGCCGCGCCGCCGTGCTTGCCGTGCGGCTGCTCCCGCCCGTGCTCGTAGGCGCGGCGCTGTGGTTCGCGCTGGCGCGCGTGCCGCTCGTGTGGTTCTGGCCCGTGGCGATGGCAAGCGCCGGCTGCACCGTCGCGGCGCTTGGCATGGTGTATGACACCGTGCGCGTGCTGCAGGTCCCCGGCCGGGCAACGTTCTGCGACCTAGGCATTGTTATTCAGGTTTACCGGGAGGTATCGTAATATGCTGCAAACCCTGCTGGATTCCTGCGCAGCGCTCGGTGTGCCGCTGACGGCGGCGCAGGCGGAGCAGCTGTGCGACTTCGGCGCGCGCCTGCTCGAGCAGAACCGCGTTATGAATCTGACGGCCATCACGGAGCCGCAGGCCGTGGCAAGGCTGCACTTTGCCGACTGCCTCGCGCTGCTGCGCATTGTGCCGTTTTCAGGCAGGCGCGTCATCGACGTCGGCTGCGGGGCGGGCTTCCCCGGCGTGCCGCTGAAGCTCGGCGAGCCGAGCCTCGACCTGACGCTGCTCGACAGCCTCGGCAAGCGCGTGACGTGGCTGGAGGCAACGCTGCGGGACATGGGCGTCCCGGCGCAGTGCGTCTGCGCCCGCGCGGAGGACTATGCCGCCAAGGCGCGCGAGCAATATGACATCGCGACGTCCCGCGCGGTGGCACGGCTGAACATTCTGGCGGAGCTGTGCCTGCCGTTCGTGAAGCCGGGCGGGTATTTCCTCGCCATGAAGGCCGCCGCTGCGGCCGAGGAGCTGGAGGAGGCGAAGCGCGGCATCGCAAGGCTGGGCGGCCGCGTGGAAAAAACGGAGACCTACGACATCGACGGCGCGCCGCGCTGCGTCATCGTCATCCGCAAGGAGCGCCCGACGCCCCCGGCCTATCCCCGCCGCTATGCGAAGATCAAGCAGTCACCGCTGTGATTTGAAAGAAAGATGAGCGTAAATGAGCTATTTTGCAGGAAATTATGACATTGCCGTCATCGGCGCGGGCCATGCCGGGATCGAAGCCGGTCTCGCGGCCGCGCGGCTGGGGCTGCAGGCCGTCGTGTTCACGATCAATCTGGACGCCGTGGGCAACATGCCCTGCAACCCGGCCATCGGCGGCACGGGCAAGGGCCATCTCGTGCGCGAGCTCGACGCCCTCGGCGGCGAGATGGGCCGCGCGGCGGACGCCTGCTGCATCCAGTACCGCATGCTCAACCGCGGCAAGGGCCCGGCCGTCCACTCCCTGCTATCAGGAGCACATGAAGCGTCTGCTCGAGCGCGAGCCGAACCTCTATCTCAAGCAGGCCGCCGTCACAGAGATCCGGACGGAGGACGGGCACGTCAGCGGCGTTGTGACGCAGCTCGGCGCGGAATACCGCGTGCACGCCGTCATCGTCGCGGCCGGGACGTACCTCGACAGCACCGTCATCACCGGGCAGTGCGTCCTGCACTCCGGGCCGGACGGCCTGCGCCCTGCGCCGGAGCTGAGCCAGTGCCTGCGGGGACTTGGCCTGCGCATGCGCCGCTTCAAGACCGGCACGCCCCCGCGCATCAACGCGCGCAGCGTCGATTTTTCGAAAATGGAGGTCCAGCGCGGCGACGACGACCCGGAGCCGTTCTCGTTTTCCACCCGTGAGCCGCCGAAAAATCAGGCCGTGTGCTGGCTGACGTGGACGAACGAGCGCACGCACGCCGTCATCCGCGAGAATCTGCACCGCAGCCCGCTGTTCGACGGCTCCATCACCGGCGTCGGCCCGCGCTACTGCCCGAGCATCGAGACGAAGATCGTCCGCTTTGCCGACAAGCCGCGCCACCAGCTCTTCCTGGAGCCGTGCGGCCTCGGGACGGACGAGCTGTACCTGCAGGGCCTGTCCACGAGCCTGCCGGAGGAGGTGCAGCTTGCCATGCTGCACACCATCGCGGGGCTGGAGCACGCCGAAATGCTGCGCCCGGCCTACGCCATCGAATATGACTGCATCGACCCGACGGAGCTTTCCGCGACGCTCGAGTGCAAAAAGCTGCCCGGCCTCTACGGCGCGGGGCAGTTCAACGGCACGTCCGGCTATGAGGAGGCGGCCGTGCAGGGCTTTGTGGCGGGCGTGAACGCCGCGCTGAAGCT
>ENA-ORTU01002598-ORTU01002598.1-human-gut-metagenome-genome-assembly--contig:-NODE-2598-length-16101-cov-1.843575_pt1 | contig 16101 bp, 16 predicted proteins | sample MGYA00241910_ERZ509184 | MGnify/ENA primary metagenome ERZ509184 (study PRJEB26280, sample SAMEA2338847) | human gut metagenome | biome: human gut; feature: human-associated habitat; material: faeces... | reverse complement strand
TGATACAAAGATACTGGCAGTGGCAACGATGGCGTGTAAGGCGGCGGTCAAGGGGCATGATGTGCTGAGCACGAGAGAGGCGGAGGAGCTGATTCACAGACTGCTTGGTCTGGAGCATCCCTTTACCTGCCCCCATGGCAGACCGACGATTATCGAGCTGACGAAATATGAAATGGAAAAGATGTTTAAACGCATCCAGAATTGAGCAGGTGAAATGATGAAAAAACCATTGATTGTGATTGGCGGCCCAACCGCCTGCGGCAAAACAGGCTTTTCGATTCGGCTTGCAAAGGAAATCGGCGGCGAGGTGATTTCTGCCGATTCCATGCAGATTTACCGCTATATGGACATTGGGACGGCGAAGGTGACACCCGAAGAAGCGGATGGTGTGCCGCATTATCTCATTGATGAGCTGAACCCCGATGAGGAATATAATGTTATGCTCTTTCAGCAGAAGGCAAAGGCGTATATGGAGGAAATCTGGGCGAAGGGAAGGATTCCCATTCTGGTCGGCGGCACGGGGTTTTATATCAATGCCCTGCTGTATGATAATGATTTTACCGAAACGGAAAATGATACCTCCTATCGGGAGGAGTGCTACCGTATCGCCAAGGAGGAGGGGCCGCAGGTGCTGTATGAACGCTTACGGAAAATCGACCCTGCCTATGCGGAAACGATTCATGCGAACAACGTCAAGCGTGTGACGCGTGCCTTGGAATACCATTACCTGACGGGACAGAGATTTTCCGAGCATAATGCGGAGCAGAAGGAAAGGGAAACCCCCTACAATGCGGCGGTGATTCTCCTGACGATGGAGCGGGAAGCGCTATATGCACGCATTGAGCAGAGGATTGATTTGATGATGCAGCAGGGGCTTCTGGCAGAGGTGAAGGGACTTCTGGACAGGGGCTATTCACCGAAGCTGGTTTCCATGCAGGGCATCGGCTATAAGGAATTTGTGCCGTATTTCAACGGAGACTGCACGCTGGACGAAGCAGTTACGCAGCTAAAAACCAATACGCGCCGCTTTGCGAAGCGACAGCTGACATGGTTCCGGCGGCAGATTGAAGGGCTTTGGATTGACATGAGCAAAACAGACGGGGCAGGCGCACTGGCGCAGACGATGACATATTTAAAGGAACAGGGTGTTTTGCAGACAAATAACAATTCATAAGGAAGGGATTGCGATGTGGTCAACCGTTTGGTTTTCGTTTACATTTTTTGAATTATATGCGTATTTTATGATTTACAGCTTTCTGGGATGGGCAATGGAATCGGCGTATGTTTCTATCAACGCGAAAAAATGGGTGAATCGCGGCTTTATCAATGGCCCGTTCTGCCCCATTTACGGCACAGGCGCACTGCTGATTCTTCTGGCACTGGAGCCTGTTTCGGATTCGATTTTGCTGCTGTTTCTGGGCGGCTTTGTGATTGCAACCGTTGTGGAATATCTCATCGGGCTGATATTGGAAAAGCTTTTCCATGCCACATGGTGGGATTATTCCCAAAAGCCCTTTAATATCAAGGGGCGCGTCTGCCTGGAGCGTTCCGTGGAGTGGGGCGTTCTGACAGCCTTCGTGATGCGCGTGGTGCAGCCTGTGATTGCGGATTTTGTGGCGGCGATTCCCCGTGCATGGGGCGAATTTGCGGCAACACTGTTGCTTGCATATCTGGCTGTGGATACCACGATTACGGTGCTGCATATCCTGCGGTTCAACGAAAAGCTGGCATCCCTCAGCGAAGCGCACGATGCGCTGCAGAAAAAGCTCGAGGGAACGAGGCTTTATGCTTCCCGACAGGAAATCATTACGCGTTTCGAGAGCATGCCTGCTGCGGAATTTCTGCGTGAATTTAAGGAACGCATGGCAGAGGAAAATGAAAGGCTGGAGCAGCTGCGCGAGGAGGAACGTCTGCGCCGGCAGCTGGTTCAGGAGGAAATCAAGGAAAAACTGGAATCCCGTATCAATGCTTTGCAGAAGAGCAGCCTTATCGAGCGCCGTTTGATGCGTGCATACCCTGGTATGCATTCCAAGCGGTTTGATGAAGAATTGAAGGCGTGGAAACGGGAGCTTATGGAAAAGAGAAGTAAGAAAAGCAGAAAGGATGTTTCAAAATGAAAAAATCTTTCGCAAAACTGACTGCCTTATGTCTGGCGGCGGCGGTAGCGTTTGGTGCAGCCGGCTGCGGTAAGGAGAAGAAGGAGACACAGCAGGATAAAAACGCTGTGGCAGCGGATGATACAAAGGAAGACAAGAAAACCGAAAAAGCGGCGGATGCCTTGCAGACAGCAGTAATGCTTGCGGATCAGGCACCTGAGCTTCAGGCAGAGGCGGCAATTTTGATTGAGGCATCTTCGGGGACAATTCTGTATGAAAAAAATGCCACCCAGAAGATGTATCCTGCCAGCATGACAAAAATGCTGACCGCTCTGGTGGCGTTGGATTATTTCAAGCCGGAGGATTTAATTGTGGTTGGTTCTGAAATCAATGAGGTTTCTCTGGATTCCAGCAAGGCGGGGCATGAGCTGGGCGAAACGCTGACAGTAGAAAATGCCATCCGCGGTCTGATTATCCCCTCCGGCAATGACTCTGCAAATGTGGTTGCGGCAGCAGTTGCGAAAAAGGCGGAGAATGACGAAAACATGACCTTCGGTAAATGTGAGGTTGTTTTCACAGACCTGATGAATAAAAAGGCGGAGGAACTAGGCGCAACCAACAGCCATTTTGCAAACGCGCACGGCTACCATTCCGATGACCACTACACCTGCGCGCACGACCTTGCGCTGATTGGCAGAGCGTTTATGGAAAATAAAACGCTGGCAGAAATTGCGAAGGAAAAAAGCTATTCCGGCAACGGAGCAGAGGGCTTAGTCAAAGCGGAGGATACTTCCGTAAAAACACAGGATTACAACTGGCGCAGCCATAACCTGCTGATTACGGATGGGGAATATAATTATCCCTATGCCATCGGCATTAAGACAGGCTTCACCGATGAAGCAGGGGACTGCGTGACAGCAGCGGCAGAAAAGGACGGCGAGGAGCTGATAGCGGTTATCTTCAAATCCGAAGACCCGAACCGTTGGCTGGATGCAAAAAATCTCTTTGAATACGGCTATAACCAGTATGAAAAGATTACAGTTGCAAAGGCAGAGGAAGCTATTGCAGATGCACCTCTGACAAAGCATAAAAAATCCGAAGGGAATACGGTTCCTGTTGTATTCCGGAAGGAGGTTACGGCAATTCTTCCGAAGGATACCGCAAAGGATATGAAGCTGACCGTTTCCTATAACGATACCTATGCGGTAACGGATAAGGAGGGCAATGTTTCCCTGAAGGCTCCCATCGAAAAGGGTGCGGAAATCGGTACGGCAACGTATGAGGTGAAGGGCAAAACCGTTCTGGAGGCTCCCGTTTACGCAGGCAGAGATGTTTCTAAGGGTACCATTTTCAGTGCAATCGGTGATTTCTTCAAGAATCTGTTTACCTTGAAGGGTCTGCTGAAGCTGGTTATCGTCATCATCGTGATTGCGATTATCATTCTGATTATCAAATTCATCAACGGCAGAAGAAACAGACGCGGCTACAGCTTTGGTTCTCCGCGTCGCAGCAGTGGGCTGAGCTTTGGCGGCGGACGCAGAAGACGCAGAGGCGGCAGAAGAAGATTCTGATAAAGGCTTTCTGTGAAATTTCATAAAGACAAAAAGAAAAGGATAAGTCCTCTGAAAAACGAGGATTTATCCTTTTTTTGATGCGTTTATGTTCAGTTTTCTTCTGCCTCTTGCTTTTTCGGCGGACGAGGACCTTCATACTGATAATAATCCGTTTTGATGCGCCCGTTGAACAGCTTTCTCTTTCTGTCTGCCTTTCTGCCAAAGAGGGATTCAAAATATTCCATGGAGGTGATAATATAGGTTGACCAGGTGGGGTCGGTCTGCATGGTTGCGCCAAGCGCACGATACATATTTTCAACCTCCTTCAATTCCCCGATACGCTCCCCGTAGGGAGGATTGGAAATCAGCACGCCGTATTTCCCGGGCAATACAATCTCCTGCGAGGGCTTTACCTCGAAGGTGATGCAGTCATCCACGCCTGCAAGCTCCGCATTTGCCTTTGCCAGCTCGATTGCCGCAGGGTCAATGTCACTGCCGTAAATTTCGGGCATAACATCATAATCAATCGCTTGATATGCCTCTTTTCTTGCCTGCTTCCAACGCTCCTTGCCGATGCGTTCCCATTCCTCGGATGCGAATTTGCGATTCAGACCGGGGGCAATGTTGCGTGCAAGCATGGCGGCTTCAATGGGAATTGTTCCTGAGCCGCAGAAGGGGTCTAACAGGATACGATCCTTTCGCCAGTAGCTGAGCTGTACCATGGCGGATGCAAGGGACTCCTTCAGGGGGGCATCCAACGCACTCGCACGATAGCCGCGCATGTGTAAGCCACTGCCGCTGGTGTCAATCGCAAGGGTGACAACATCCTTTAGAATCCCGACCTGAATGGTATAGGATGCGCCTGTTTCATCAAACCAGTCTGTTTTATATTTTTCCTTCAGCTTTTCGACAACAGCCTTCTTGACGATTGCCTGACAGTCCGAAACGCTGAACAGGGTGGATTTTACGGATTTCCCCACAACGGTGAATTTCCCGTCCTCCGGAATCCAATCTCCCCATGGCAGTGCCTTCGTCCGGTCGAATAGCTCCGTAAAGGTAACGGCGGTAAAGGTGCCCATTTTCACCCAGACACGCCCGGCACACCGCAGCCAGAGGTTTGCCTTTACGATATCGGATTCGTCCCCTGTAAATTCAACCTTGCCGTCTGAGGTTTTGATATTCTGAAAACCGAGAGCCTGACACTCTCTCTTGACTACGGCTTCTAAGCCGAAGGTGGTTGTTGCAATCAGATTGATGCTCATTTGTTCTCTCCCATCTTTTTTCTGTAACGATATGATTTCCTAAGGAACAGTCTATCATTTTTCCTGCCAAAAGAAAAGGCTAATCGGCAGATTTTTACTGACAGGTTTTTCCGCATTTTTTGCAAATTTTGCTGCCACCTCTTGAAGAAAGCGCGAAAAAAGGGTATCATAGAAAGGATAGAAAAATTTTGATAAAGCGAGGAAAATTATGTACAAAGTATTGAAAAAATGCGGCAGAGCAAAGCGTGCCGAATTCCATACCCCTCATGGCGTAATCCAGACACCCGTCTTTATGAACGTCGGCACAGCGGGGGCGATTAAGGGGGCTGTTTCCACAGAGGATCTGGAACAGCTGAAATGTCAGGTGGAGCTTTCCAATACCTACCATCTGCATCTGCGCCCCGGGGATAAGCTGATCAAGGAAATGGGCGGTCTGCATAAATTCATGGTCTGGGATAAACCGATTTTGACCGATTCCGGCGGCTTTCAGGTATTCTCCCTTGGACTTCTGCGCAAAATCAAGGAGGAGGGCGTTTATTTCAGCTCTCATATTGATGGCAGAAAGATTTTTATGGGGCCGGAGGAAAGCATGCAGATTCAGTCCAATCTTGGCTCCACGATTGCGATGGCGTTTGATGAATGCATCGGGCTGCCTGCGGAACGCCCTTATGTAGAGGCATCCGTTGCCAGAACAACCCGTTGGCTGGAACGCTGCAAAAAAGAGATGCACCGCTTGAATCAGCTGGAGGATACCGTTAACCCCAAGCAGATGCTGTTCGGCATCAATCAGGGGGCAACCTTCGAGGATATCCGTATCGAGCATGCAAAACGGATTTCCGAGATGGAGTTGGATGGCTATGCCATCGGCGGTCTTGCGGTAGGGGAATCCCATGCGGAAATGTATCGTATTCTGGATGAGGTTGTGCCGTATCTGCCGGAGGAGAAGCCGACTTACCTGATGGGCGTTGGTACACCTGAAAATATTCTGGAGGCGGTAGAGCGCGGCGTGGATTTCTTTGACTGCGTCCTGCCTGCAAGAAACGGTCGCCATGCTCATGTGTATACGAATAAGGGCAAGCTGAACCTGTTAAATGCGAAATATGAAAAGGATGATTCGCCCATTGATGATACCTGCGGCTGTCCTGCGTGCAGAAGATACAGCAGAGCCTATATCCGCCATCTGTTCAAAGCAAAGGAAATGCTTGCCATGCGCCTTTGTGTGATGCATAATCTGTATTTCTTCAACAGCATGATGGAGGAAATCAGACAGGCGATTGAGGAAGACCGCTTCCACGCATATAAGGCTGCAAAGCTAGAGGGATTTCGCGAAAACGGGAAATAAGCGCTTTCTTACACATAGGCTACTTGACGGAAAATGAAAAATTCTATATAATTATCTACTAGATGTAACATTAAATTTAGAAAAAGTTAGGAGAGAAAAAAATGGGATCATTTTTACTTGACACAGTCGTAAAACCTGCCGGCGAGGCAGCAAAAGCAACCTCCGGCACAACACAGAGCACAGGCCTTTTCGGCACATGGATGACAGACCACCCCGTTATGCTGATTGTGGTTTACTGCGTTGTTCTGCTGGTTATCATGTATTTCCTGTCCATCAGACCCACACAGAAGAAGGAGAAAAAGCTGGCTGAGCTGAGAAATGCAATCGAGGTTGGTGACAGCATCATCACAAACAGCGGATTCTACGGCAAGGTTGTTGATACAACATACGATACACTGATTGTGGAATTCGGTCTGAACAGAGGAATTCGTATCCCTGTTGCGAAAACAGAAGTTTTCGGTAAAGCAGAACCCAATATGTCCAACGAAGCACCTCCGGTAGAAGAAGAACCGAAGAAAAAGGGTCTGTTCCGCAGAGGATAATTATGAAATAAAGAAAAAGCATTGGTTTCGATAAAGGCCGATGCTTTTTATTTGCAAAATTTGCAAAGAATAATTTATCCGGCTTGGCTGAGGAGGAAAAGCAGCTTTACAGGAACGTATTTCATAGCTTTACGGCAATGCGGATTATTTTTGGAAAAGGAGAAGGCAAATGAAAAATAGATTTTTTGTAAAGAAAAAAAGCCTTTTGCTGATTGCAGGCATTGTGTGGCTGATGGCAGGCTTTAATGTTGCCCGATTGGGTGTGCTGTCCTATTTGCAGATTGAAAGGCAGTGGTATTTATATTTGCTGTCCATGCTTGTGTTTTTTCTTTTTGGAAGAATGTTTTTTAAGATGAGCAAAAAGCATACAAAGCGCATTATAGCCTATGAGGAATATCGTCCGTTTTGGCATTTTTTTGATAAAAAGGCTTATATTATGATGGCTTGCATGATGGGTGGCGGCATTGGTCTGTGTGCCGCAGGGCTTTTCCGGATACATTTGTTGCGTTTTTCTATTCCGGCTTGGGCTGTGCCTTGGCATTGGCAGGCGTAGTGTTTGCAAGAAATTATTTATGCTATCACAATTTGATGGAAAGGGAACAGGAAGCATGAGAGAAATTATTTGACAGCTTACGGACTCTATGGCAGCATAGAGTTCGTTTTTTGGTAATAACCAAATAAGGACGTTCATCAAAAAAGAAAGAACGTCCTTATTTATTGTTTTTTAGTTGCTTAGATATTTCATCATAACCTGAAGCAAAACATTCATGTCAATAGGCTTAGCAACATGGTCATTCATGCCTGCCTCCAGTGCGGCCTGCTGATCCTCGGAAAAAGCATTCGCTGTCATTGCAAGAATGGGTATTTCTGCTTTTTTTCGATTTTCCAGCTGCCTGATTTTTTTCGTTGCCTCATAGCCGTTTAGTATCGGCATTTGAATATCCATCGGAATCAAGTCATAATAGCCATCCTCTGCATGACTGAGCATATCCACACACATCTGACCATCCGCGGCGTGTTCAAAAATCGTATACAAAGAATGGAACAGCGCCTCTATATCCTCAGCCTCTAATCGCAGGGTGGCTGTTCCGCTTTCGATGCGGGCAATCAATTACCCACCAGACAGTCGGAATCCATCCGGCAGTCGGGGCAATATTCACATACCAAGTATCATTGGGAATCCCACATTCAACGGTAAGGCAATTTTGGGGCATATCTTTTTGGCTCTGTGCCAAAGTGATTTTTTCGCCTGTTTGGCTGTTTTTTGCCCATATTTCATAGCAATAGGAGGCATCGCTTAAGCGCTCCAAGCCGATTTTATCAATAAACTCATCCCAGTCGATTACCATGATAACGAAGCCCCAGAAGGTGCGGTTGCCAGAAGCATCGGTTTGATAGACCGGATCGAAAAGCAATGCACCGTAGCCGCCCTGTTTTAATGCATAAGGGCCGCCGATGGTATACCCCTTGGTTTGCTTTGCCCGCTGTGCGTCATAATTTCGTTCATGCTCCGTCAGAATATTCATGCCCAGAACCGTTTCATTTTCCTGCTTGGGATAAATTTCCGTTATGATTCCCTGCGGTGCCAGCTCGTACGCTTTGATAATGTTGTTATGATTCGGAATCAGCTGCGCAAGCTTGGAAAAGGTATTTTCATTCAGCTCATAGCCTGAGTTAATCATGTTTTCCAAGAAATCGGAAAGAGCTACATATTGAACAAGGTGTGCGTTGATGCGTTTTACTGTGCTTTGTGCCGTATAGGTTGCACTCATTTTCATTTCTTTTTCCGTATAATTAAAAAAAGCTTGGCTGAGAAGGAGCGCAGTCAAGAAAGCAAAGATTCCGACAAACAGGCAGTATATTTTGGCTCTTTTTACGGCGGTGCTGCATTTATCCATTTCGGGGTACTCCTTTTAGAATAGTATTTTTACGAGATAAATAATCATATTTTCGATGATAGAAACTCATTTACCAAAATATACCATAACATAAATTTTATGAACACGTCAACAGATGGATAAATGAAAATGACACGGTAGAATACTGAAAAAATCTGTCGAAATGTGTCTGTGTTTGCCAAAAATAAATAATTGTTGTGAAAGGTTTGAATATGAATTTAGGAGCTTTTCAGGATTGTTCTAAATTGAGCTATACATTGTTAATGAAGATAATTTTAATGATTGTATTTTGGAAAATTATTGATATAATTTAAAATTGATTTGTATGCGGCTTTTAGGTGCTACGCACCCAAGCAGGCAACTTATACAAAGAATTTTTTCATGGTTTTATGGAAAGAGAGGTTTTAGAAAGTGAGGAAAAGAATAGTATCATGTGCAATGGCATTTCTGATGGCCTTTACGCTTATGCCATGCGCTGCTTTTGCAGGGGAGGCTTCTGCGGAAGGACAGGTGGAAAGCCTTGAGGCAGAAAAACCTGCGGAGGATGACGCATTTGGAGAGGGCGGATTGGATGAGGCGTTTTTCGCCGAGGATGCGGATTCTCTGATTGGCACACTGGAGGCGGATGAAGAAAGTGCGGCATTTGCGGTTTCTGCTGTTACAGGGATTTACCTTGACCAGACGCATGGTAATGATGCAAATGATGGGCTGACAAAGGATACGGCGGTAAGGACACTTGAGAAGGCAAATGAGCTTGCGAATGCAAATGGTACAAGGGATATCTTTCTTGCAAGTGTGTATCAGGTTACAGGAACAGAAAACTGGGACCTTGGCGGAAAAACAATCCATCGGTATACCGGCGGCTATATGATTGAGTTGAAGGATGCAACAGCATCTTTGACACTCCAAAATGTTGTGATTGATGGTGCACGGTATTCTGTGGCTGCTGAAAATGCTGCGGAAACAGATTCTATTATTAAGGCTGCGAATGGTGGTATCATTGAGCTGAAAAGCGGAGCCATCTTGGAAAACAATAAAGCGGCTCAGTTTGGTTCCGGCATTTTGGCGATCAATGGTGTCGAGATAACAATGGAGGACGGAGCTGTCATTCGTAATAACACAAATAGGAACTATGAATTGGGCGGCGGCATTTTGCTTGGCAATGGCAGTACCTTTACCATGAACGGCGGCGAAATTAGCGGAAATACAGCAAATGGTGGCGGCGGCGTTGCAATCATTGGCTCAACTATGGTCATGAATGGTGGCAAAATTTCAAACAACAGTACCTATAAAACAACCGGACAAGGCAGCTATGGTGCAGGGGTTTATGTTGCCGACTATGCCAATGCAAGTGGCGGCGATATATTGTTTAAGCCTAAACCTGCTTCCTTTGAAATGAACGGCGGCAAAATTACCGGGAATAAGGCACTTGACTACGGTGGCGGTATTCTTACCTTTCCACAGCAAAGCAAAAAAATTACAATCAATATTAAAAACGGCGAAATTTCCGAAAATCAGGTGACGGAAGGAAGCGGCGGTGCAATCGCAGCATTCTTCGGCGTAACCGAACTGAATATTAACGGTGGCACACTGACAAAAAACAGTGCTAAGAATTACGGCGGCGGTGTTTTTCTGTATGACGCAACGAATGTAACGATTTCCGGCGGTACAATTTCCGAAAACAAAGCCTCGCAGGGCGGTGGCGTATACTTATGGCCAACATCCGCTGCTAATCAAACCGGCGGTTCCATTGAAAACAATGTTGCTGTTGAGGGCGGTGGTGTTTACGGCGGCACCTATACCATGACAGGCGGTGTCATCAAGGATAATAACAATTCTCTGACCGAGGAAGCACGGCTTTCGACCAGAGGTGACGGTGTTTATGTAGGAACTGCCTTCAATCTGGGGGGTGCTGCAGAAATCAGCACGAATAACGATGTTTATTTAAAAGAAGGTGCAAGTGTAGCAAAAGAAGGGCGCTATATCAATGTGATTTCTTCTTATACAGGTGCAAGCACTGCGAAACCAATTCAAATCCACAGTGAAGATGTAACGGTGGAAGGAGCGGAAATCGGTACACAGCTTGTTCGGTATACAACCGGTGCGGGCGGCGAAGCTGCGGCGGCACAGGCGGATGCAAACGGTATTTTCGTACCAAGCTGGAAAATGCAGAAGGGCTTGGTTATTGGGCAGAGCAAAGCGGCAGGAAAGACGGACTGGATGACCTATGTGCCATCTATCAGGATTCAGTATCAGTGGGTTAGCACAGATAACCCCTCTGATGTGACACCACCTGCGGATGATTATATCCGTACCGGTACAGCCTATACAGCAAAGGCACAGGAGGCAACCCATCAGGGATATAGCTTCAAAGGCTGGTTTACGGATGATGCATGCACACTTAGCTATACAGATGGTACTGTGTTGAGTACAGATACGATTCTTTACGGCAAGTGGGAAAAAATCGCAACACCGCCTTCTTCCGGTGGTGGCGGCGGCTCCCATGTGACAAAATATTATATTTTGCATTATGAATCTAATGGCGGCACAAAATACGAGGATGAAAAATATAAAAAAAACACAGTTGTTATTCTTGATAAGATTCCCAAAAGAGTTGGATATACCTTTACGGGTTGGTATGCAGACAAAGAGCTGACGGATAAAATCACAAAAATCAAAATGACGAGTGATAAAACCGTTTATGCAGGCTGGCAGGCAACAGATGTTCCAAATTACTTAAATAATGAAAATCATTTTGCGTATATCGTTGGCTACGAGGATGGAACAGTCAGACCGAATGCGAATATCAGTAGGGCCGAGGTTGCGGCAATCTTCTTCCGTCTTTTGAAGGATGATGTGCGGGATGATAACCTCACAGCAAATAGCGTTTTTACAGATGTTGCGTTTGGAAAATGGTATAACAAATCTATTTCCACGATGGCGAAAATCGGCATTGTAAAGGGACGTACAGCAAATGCCTTTGCGCCGAATGCACCTATCACAAGAGCGGAATTTGCGGCAATTTGTTCTCGTTTTGACCGGAGCAATGTCGAGATAAAGAGTGATTTTAACGATATCTCCGGACATTGGGCGAAAATGAAATCAGACGTGCGGCCTCTCTGGGCTGGATACAGGGCTATACAGACGGCTCCTTTAAGCCAGACCAAAACATCACAAGAGCCGAGGCGGCATCCATGATTAACCGTATGCTGCATAGACTGCCTGAAACGGTGGATGATTTGCTGGATGGCATGATTCAATGGCCGGATAATCAGCCGAGCGATTGGTATTACATCAATATGCAGGAGGCAACAAATAGCCATGACTTTAAGCAGAAAGGCGAAATCAATGAGTATTGGACAAAGCTGACAGAGAATCCGAATTGGGATAGATATAAATAATATTTCGACATAATAGCAAATAGCCAATCAGCAAACAAGGACGTTCAGTGAAAATGAGCTCCCTTTCGGGTTGAGAAGTGAAATGATAAAATCACTGGATACTTGGAAGGGAGCATTGTTACAATGCAAAATGTCGAGGAGGTACAATAAATGGAAAAGCTACCGCTCATTGACTACTTAGCGCAGAAAGCCCGTTGCACTTATATTAGTGATTTACGAAAATTAAAAAGGACAACAAAATTTGATTTGATTGATGCAGTATAGCAGATACCGGAAGAAGTCTATTCTATGGATGATTGAAATGAGGCTTTGATGTATATGAGTAATCGTGAAGCACGGTATTCCTCATTCACTGCTAAAGAAGAAATTCTTGAATTTTTGAGATATGATGTAGAGACTGATTGAAAATCTACAAGGTGTGTAAAAGGGTATTGTGATTAGCAGAAATATGATATATACTGCATTAGGAGTAAAAATCAATATATTCAGATCTTTCCCGGTGTCATTGAGAATGGCATCGGGATTTTTCTATTTCCGGATATTTCCAAAAGATTTTTCGGTGTTCGCCTTGTCAATAGCAGCTTGATATGCTATAACAAAAAGAGAACAAACATTCGTTACAGTAAAGAATATATGTTTGATTTTGGGGGTGGGCGTATGGAAAGAACGTATTTATGCTGTGATTTAAAAAGCTACTATGCTTCTGTCGAGTGCATTGACCGAGGGCTTGATCCGATGGCAAGCAATCTTGTGGTGGCTGATGCGGCACGCACGGATAAAACGATTTGCCTTGCGGTATCGCCTGCCTTAAAGTCCTTTGGCCTATCCGGCAGACCGAGGCTGTTTCAGGTCAAGCAGAGAGTGCGTGACATTAACTACGAAAGGCGGATGAAGCTTCCGTCAAAGGCGTTTTGGGATAAGTCCTGTGATTTGCGGGAGCTGCAGAACGATCCAACCTTGGAGCTGGATTATATCATTGCTCCGCCCAGAATGAGACGGTACATGGAGGTGAGTGCGAAGATACACGGTATTTTTCTAAAGTATTTTTCGGCAGAGGATATTCATGTTTATAGCATTGACGAGGTCTTTGTCGATTTAACCGCATATCTTCCGTTTTATCGGCTTTCGGCGCACGCACTGGCGGAAAGGGTGGTAAATGCGGTGTTTCAAACAACGGGAATCACAGCCACAGTCGGCATTGGCACAAATCTGTATCTGGCGAAGATTGCTATGGATATTCTGGCGAAAAAAATGCCCGCAGATGAGAAGGGGATGCGGATTGCGGAGCTGGATGAAATGTCATACCGCTATGAAATGTGGGCGCATGAGCCAATTCAGGATTTTTGGCGTGTGGGCAGAGGCTACACGAAAAAGCTTCATGCCGCAGGCTTATACACCATGGGGGATATCGCAAGATATTCCCTCAGCAAAAGAGGAGAGGATAAGCTATATCAGCTTTTTGGCATCCATGCAGAGCTATTGATTGATCATGCGTGGGGGTGGGAGCCGTGTGCGATTGCGGATGTAAAGTCCTATCAGCCGATGAGCAACAGCATAAGCTCCGGACAAGTGCTGCAGTCTCCCTATACGTCAGAAAAAGCGAAAATCATTGTGCGGGAAATGGTGGATCGGCTTGTGCTTGATTTGGTAAATAAGGGGGTTGTCACAAATCAGCTTGTGCTGACGATTGGATATGATAAGGAAAGTCTGACGAACCCAGAGGTAAGATATACGGGAGAGGTGGTGCGGGATGCTTACGGCAGGGAAATACCGAAGCACGCACATGGCACAGCGAATCTGGAGGGATATAGCAGCTCTTCCAAGGAAATAGCAGAGGCGGTACTGCAACTGTATGACCGCATTGTGAATCAAGAGCTTCTTGTGCGAAGGGTAACGATTGCGGCGTGTCATGTGATTGCTCAAGATGCAGTGAAGAAGGAGCCGAAGCAGCTGGATTTATTTACGGATGCCGAAGAATCGGAAAAGCAGAGGAAAAAGGCGGAGGCACGCCGAAAAGAAAAGCAGCTGCAAAAAGCCATTTTGCAGATTCAAAAGAAATACGGAAAAAACGCAGTATTAAAAGGAACAAATCTCTTGGAAGGTGCAACCATGAAGGAACGGAACAACCAAGTGGGCGGCCATCGAGCATAATGGGAGGGGAAATACAATGAATGACAATAGGTATGAGGACATTATCCATCTGCCGCATCATCAATCGGAGAGCAGGCCGAAAATGTCGGTGCGGGATAGAGCGGCACAGTTTGCACCCTTTGCGGCATTGGTCGGCTATGAGCAGATGGTGCAGGAGACAGAGGGTGTTCTTTTGGCGGATAGACGGAGAATGCTGTCGGAGGATGAAAAGAGTGGTTTAGACCGAAAAATGCAGATATTGCAGGAACAGATAGGTGTTTATCCGGAAATAGAAGTAACCTATTTCACTGAAAATGAAAAGGGCGGTGCTTATGCGGTCTATGTCGGTAGGGTAAGGCGGATTGAGGAGGTTCCCACAGCCATTGTATTCATGGACGGCAAGAGGATATGGGTAGGGGATATTGCTTGTATCGAGAGTGAGATTTTTGAGCGATATGAGCTTTGATTGGGATACGCAGTGTTTTATGATGTGTGGAGGCAACAAATAAGGTGTTATATTATGAATTGGGCAAGAATCAATAAGCGTTGACAGAGCAAATTTCCTGTGATACTCTAAAGGAGAAAGATGATTAGGTATCGAGGCGTTTGACCGAGATAAATGGTTTAAGGATAGGAAAGCGTTATTATTTTTGTGTCTAAAAGGCATAAATGTAATAGCGCTTTTTTTATTGTATTTTTTCATAGCAGGATGGACTTCAGATATTTCAAGAGCTGTGTATTTACGTTGGAAGGATTATGATTTCGCAGGAGAGTATCATTGATAAGAAAGGAGAGGGAAAAGGTAATGTATCGACATCCCTTATACCCCTTTATGCTGGCGGATGTGGATTATCTGCATCAGATGGAGCAGACAATGGCAGAGGATAGAACATTTGATACTGTTTGTGTAAATCCGGAGGATTTAAAATAGAACAAATGTTTGGAAATTTTCTGTGTTCGCTACACAGCACCTTTAATTTGTGCTATAATTTCCATGTAGAAGATAGAGGTGCTATACGGCTGTTTTTTTCGTGCGATAGGATGCTGTCTTGTATTATTTTATTGTAAAAAAGAAAGTCTGTGACCGAAATTCGAAGTTGCCTAAAATCAGAGCAAATTCGGAATATGTCACGGCTCAAGAATTCGAATTTTTTGTGTGGTATGATGCTATTTTCATGCTCATCGGGAGGAGGAAAAATGGAGAACAAATTTAAGGTGGTATCGAAATATAAACCGACCGGTGATCAGCCGCAGGCGATTGAAAAAATTGCGGAGGGCTTTCAGAAGGGCTTGAAATTCCAGACCCTGCTGGGGGTTACAGGTTCGGGCAAAACCTTTACCATGGCAAATATCATTGAGAAAATCCAGAAGCCGACCTTGGTCATTGCGCACAATAAAACCCTTGCGGCACAGCTTTATAACGAGCTGAAGGAGTTTTTCCCCGAAAATGCGGTGGAGTATTTCGTCAGCTATTATGATTATTATCAGCCCGAGGCGTATGTACCAAGTACGGATACCTATATCGAAAAGGATTCCTCTGTCAATGATGAAATTGATAAGCTGCGCCATTCCGCCACGGCGGCGCTGGTGGAGCGAGAGGATGTTATTGTTGTTGCCAGTGTTTCCTGTATTTATGGCTTGGGTGACCCTGAGGAATACTACGGCATGATGCTTTCCCTGCGCCCCGGCATGGAGAAGGACAGGGATGAAGTCCTGCGCGCTCTGGTGGAAATGCAGTATGACCGCAATGATCTGAATTTTGAACGAGGTACGTTTCGTGTCCGTGGGGATGTGGTCGAAATTTTCCCGATCGGCTCCTCGGAGCATGCCATTCGTGTGGAATTTTTCGGGGATGAAATCGACCGTATTACGGAAAT
>ENA-ORTU01002595-ORTU01002595.1-human-gut-metagenome-genome-assembly--contig:-NODE-2595-length-16104-cov-3.273475_pt1 | contig 16104 bp, 15 predicted proteins | sample MGYA00241910_ERZ509184 | MGnify/ENA primary metagenome ERZ509184 (study PRJEB26280, sample SAMEA2338847) | human gut metagenome | biome: human gut; feature: human-associated habitat; material: faeces... | reverse complement strand
GGCATCTTCACCATGATCACTGTTGCTCTTGGCTTCCGTGCAGGCTTCAGCTTCTCCGCAGGTGCGATGGATCTGCTGTTCTCATCCTCCCTGCCTGCAGCAGCCAGAATCTGGCTGATCATCCCTCTGGGTATCGCAGCATTTGTTGTATTCTACTTCGTATTCCTCTTCGCTATCAAGAAATGGGATCTGAAGACCCCCGGTAGAGAAGATGATGATGTAGAAGCAGAGAAGAAGATCGAGCTGGCAAATGATGATTTCGCAGCAATCGCAGCAACCATTCTGGAAGGCTGCGGCGGCAAGGACAACATTGCAAGCATTGACAACTGCATTACAAGACTGAGACTGGAAGTAAAAGACATTACCGCAGTGGATGATAAGGTGATTAAATCTGCAGGCGTAGCCGGTGTCATGAAACCCGGTAAGACCTCTGTTCAGGTAATCATCGGACCTAAGGTTCAGTTCGTAGCAGATGCATTTTCCAAGCTTTGCGAATAATAAAGCACTGATAAAACTGAATATATGATCGCAAGAAAGACCTGCCTGGGAAGACCATGCGGGTCTTTCTTATACGCAGGCCCGATGCCTGCGGGATGTATTGTAATGTAATGGAGAGAAAAGTTATGAAAAAATCAACAGAAAAGTATAACCCGGCGATATATAGCATGTCTTCGGATAGACCGGATTCGCTGAAGCAGCGTGAAATTCATTTTCTGAACGGATCGACAGCCAAAATGCAGGCCGGATATTTCTCGGTGACAGAGGACACACGAGGGAAGGGGGGATACAATATCTATTATTATTGTGATGAGTGTCTAAGTGATAATGATAGTGTGAAAAATAAGCATTTGGATACCTGTGCAACAACATTTCTGTGATGGCGCTTGAGAGGAATATGTTATCTTCCCAGACATAACCCGATATTATCAGAAATATAGCAGATGTACCCATGCTTCCCGGCGTAGGCGGCTGCCTGCCTGCGGATGGTGGGATCCGTTGCGTATTCCAGGGTGTAAGCGGTACAGCCGTGTGACATAGCCAGATCCAGATACTCAGTATAGTATTCACGCGTGCTTTGATCATTTTTAGTATAGACATCCTTTGAAAAATCATACGCAGTAAAAACGTTCTCCTGGTTTACCCCATCGATTAGAACGTTTTTTTCTTTTGTAAGATATTTTTTTACAAAACAGTCCCCGCCGTTGATCATGATCTTTCTGCCGGTATGGTCCATATAGTCCAGAATCGTAAGGATTCCGTCATAGATGGATTCCTGCGGATAGTTATAGTATACATCCGTGTTATCGACAAAAAAGCCGTCCACACCCTTCTGTATCAGGGCGTCTACTCTGGAAGCTGTACATGCCTGCCATTCCGGAACTGAGACATCGATCCATTTTTCCTCCGGCCAGTTCTCATAGGCACCCAGAGTATATTTCTCAAAGTCTGTATCATAGGACCGGAAGCTTTCGATCGATCCGATATTGATATAGGAGTAGATTTCGCGGATACCATTTTCTCTTAAACGGGCAATGTCATTTTGGGAAAAATATTCCGCATCTATGACAAGCAGATCAATGTCAGAAAGTTTTTCTGTGATTTCAGAATCTTCGCCGATCAGGACAACGTATTTTTCTGCTTCATCGGAAGGACCAGCGGAAGAATATCTTCGTTTTCTTCAATTAACGGCACCTTCTTTTTCCACGATCAGCACTCATATCTGCATCCAGATAATTATACTATAGATGGCATTGCATTGCATCTATTTTAGAGCGTTTGGAGGGAAGGAAGCATAGATAGAAAATGTTGTGAAAATATCGGTAAAAATAGTAAAAAGGGCGAAAAATATTGCGGTTTGTGGTATAATTTTTATGTAAATGTAAGATGATGCCGGGATCAAAAATTACCGGCTTTGATGCGTTCGGCGGTTAAGATAACCGGGAAAGTAGGAAGTTATATGAAGATTCAGGATTTTTGTGACATGAACAAATTCGAGCAGATCATGAAGAACTGGGCAAGCAGCACAGGACTGGCAACCGTGGCTGTGGGTGCAGACGGAAAATACATCAGTGACTGTTATAATTTTACGGAGTTCTGTATTGATCTGACGAGAGGAAGCGCAGAGGGGAAAAAGCGTTGCGAGCAGTGTGACAGAGAAGGCCATGGTGTGTATCCCTGCCATGCGGGACTTGTGGATTTTGGTATTCCGATCACACTGGAGGATGGAACCGTGCTGGGCAGTATTATCGGAGGACAGGTGCTGCCGGAGAATCCGGATGAGGAGAAGTTCCGTCAGACAGCGAGAGAGCTGGGTATTGACGAGGATAAATATATTAAGGCCCTGAAAAAGGTAAATGTGAAGACTAAGGAGCAAATAGATGCATCTGCAAATCTGCTGGGAGATGTGATCAACATGTTCGTGAGAGCCAGCTACGCCAACTGGAAAAACGAGAATCTGGTAGGTGAGCTGAAGGGTGGCATTGCGAAAGCAGCGGAACAGATCGAGGAAGCAACGGACAAGACCAAGGAAATCGATGGTTATAGTAAGAGACAGCAGATTTTGGCACTGAATGCTTCGATTGAGGCAGCAAGAGCCGGAGATCAGGGCAAGGGCTTTGCGGTGGTAGCAACGGAGGTCCAGAAGCTGGCGAGAGATATGGCGACCTCCAGTGAAGCGATCAAGAAGATTCTCGGACAGTTATCTCATACGATCAACAATTTGAATCAGTAGGAAAAATATAATATAAAGACCGCATTTCTGATCGATGAAAAGGATCGGAAATGTGGTTTTTTGGCATTATTACTATCAATGTATTCAGAAAAGAAGACGATATACATAGTAAGATAACTGTGAAAACAAACGGATTTGGCATCTATTTTCAAGGAGGAGATAAGTATGACAGAGATAGGGGTAAGCAGCATCGCTGCATATGCTGCGCAGAGTGATTACAGCAAGAATACGAAAAACAAGACAATGAAGGATACGACGAGTGCTGCAGGCACGGCCGGCACTTCTGAAGCGAAACAGACGACGGGGAATTATGGTCAGACCATCGGTCAGCCGGAGTTGTCGGAGAAGGCTGCGAAATACTATGAGCAGCTGAAGAAGAAGTACGGAAATTATGATTTTATTCTGGTCAGCAGAGATCAGAAGGAGAATGCAAAAGCCAATGCTGCAAAATATGCCAACGGCTATAAGACGGTTGTTCTCATTGATGAGGACAAGATCGAACAGATGGCAACAGACGAGAAATTCCGCAAACAGTATGAGGGAATCCTGAGTGGTGCCGCTGCACAGATACAGCAGTTAAAGACCAGCCTGCAGAGTTCCGGTGCGAATGTCAAGGGCTTTGGAATGCAGGTAAATGATGGAGGAACACTGTCATTTTTCGCTGTATTGAAGAAATCCAGCGCCGAGCAGAAGGCCCGGATCGAGAAAAAGGCTGAGCAGAAGAAAACAGAGAAAAAGGCTGCGGAGAAGAAGGCTGCAAAGAAAGAAAAAGAAGAGCAGTTAAAGGAGAAGCGGGCAGAGAGTGATGATACGGAAGAGACGGTAACCATTACCGCCAATTCCATCGAGGAGCTGCTTTCCAGGATAGATACCTACAATTTCAACACACGGAGTGACGAGGTGCAGACCCAGAGTGAACGTCAGGTGGGTCAGAACATCGATTTCAGAGGGTAAGGTGATATTGTATGGTTTCTATGGGGAAATATGGAGGAACGTTCGTGCGCTCGAACAGCCGGGGAACGACGCAGATCACCTTCGGGAGTAGGACGAACCAGAGCAGTGCAAACGGCATTTTTGGGCAGCAGAATAACACGACTGCTTCGAAAAATTCGGTCAGTGATATTAAACGGATGCTTGCCCGAGACAGCCGGAGTACGCAGACGCAGGCAGCAAACAGCCTGGGACAGAAGTCTATCGTTACCAGCACGCTGAGCTACAGTGAAGCTTTGCGCAATCAGAGGCAGCAGACGAAAAACACGACGCTGGCTCTGAAAAAACTGAAATATCAGTTTAAAAATATTTCATCCAAAATACTGCGGAGCAAGACGTCCCAGGCGGCAAAGCAGGCAGCCGGGCAGGCGCGGAGAGAAGTCCTGCGCCTGAAACGGCAGAAGCAGAGCGGTAATTACGATGACGACGAGATCGAAGCAGCAATCAACCATGCCAAAGCCATGGAGCGTGTAGCGAAGAAAAAGGCGAAACACTTAGAAGAAGAGGAACTGGCGAAGGCAGCCGGCGGAATCTGGCAGGGTGAAAAAGTCTGCACGGACGAAGAAGAGAGAACTTCAGACACGGATCAGAATACGGACCCGGAAACTGAAGAGGAATTGCCCTGTGAGGCTTCGGATGCACAGACTGATATGGATCTGGAACAATATGATTATCCCCAGCTGGATCAGTTTTTGCTACAGACCAGTGACTTTATGGTGGAAATGAGCGATTTTACTTCCGAGATGATACAGGAACTGTCTGACAGTATGCGGGACATAATGGATGAGATGGGAATGGATGAGTTATCCGATACCATGCTCTCTGTGAAGAAGGACATCGATCCTGCAGACCTTAAGATGATGAAGATCAAACACCGCAACAAAGAGATGAAAGAAATCGTCAAGGCAGATGCGGAATACCTCAAGGCAGTGTTTGACCGTCTGGAGAAAATGAAGGACAATCCCGTCATTCCCTCCGGAGGCGGCATGAGCTTATCTGCCGGATCCTCCGGAACATTTTTTTCCGCCGATGCCGCTGGAATCGGTGTCCCGACCGTACCTGCATCGGTAATCGATATTTCGTTATAAAGTAGTATTCTGAGGAACTTAGGGTATCCCGATTTTCATACATTAAAAGACATGAAAATCGGGATATTTTTGATTTACGTGAAAAACCAGGCAAAAACATTTTTGATTTACGTGAAAATTAACTTATAAGGGAGAAAAAGGAGAGAGCGGATGAAAACAGTAGTATTGTTGTATGATACCAGTTGTATTTACGAAATTGTGATACTGAATTATTTTCTGAAAGTAACGGGAAAAGAAATGCAGTTTGTATCTCTGGACGGGAAAGAGATTACGACCACGGAAGGATACCGGATACTGCCGGAGGATCGGCTGGGTTCTGCGGATCCGAAGGATGTGGAACTGCTGGTTATTCCGGGAGGAGATATTGAGAAGATAGATATTCCGGAGGTATGGAAGTACCTGAAAAGCGTAAAGGACCTGGGCGGACGGATCGCCGCCATCTGCGCTGGCGTGGATGTTGTAGAGCATGCAGGACTGTTAGAGGGGATCGAATCGACGCTCTCCGGTGAAAAAGATGTGGTGACTTCCGACCGGATCACCACTTCGAGAGCAAACGGCTATGTGGATTTTGCAATCGAAGTGGCAAAACAGATGGAATTGTTCGAAGATGAAGCGGATCTGCAGGAGACCATCGCTTTTTGGCGGGAATTTCAACGGATAGAGTCCAATTAAACTCTGCGTTCCCACATCGGCGTGGATGCCGATTGCTTTCGTCAGGAATAATCGATAATCCATATCATAATAGTCCTGAAAGACGGTCTGCATGTTGGAGAAGACCTCGTCCCGGAAGGCTTCGTATTTGCTGCCGGAGCATTTCTCCAGCACCAGCTCGCATTCCTGCCTGTGCGCACAGATATATTCCATGATCTGCCGCTCATTCGCCTCCGCGTAACCCTTTTCCAGGAATTTCTCACGCCCGCAGCGGATTAATTTTTCCTCAGTGATTCTCTTGCCTAAAGGGTACGGATATGTTATAACTATACTCAAAGTTGGTAACAGCTTTCTAAGTATCTAGATTAAATAGTCTTGAATTTTAAGGCAAATTCTCAGCCGATTTTCCAAGAAAAAGTGTTATTGATTCATATTATACAGAGACGGGGGAGCCTAGTGCGCGAATTAGAACAACAGAGAAAGGGAAGAAACAAAAATACAATTATAGATTATAATTATATTAGCAGTAATAGATATAGAAAAAAGTTTGACTACATATCAAACGATAAAAAATTGAATAAATTGTTATATAAAATTGCTAAGAAAATGCTATTACACAGATCAGGAACAGAGTATGAAGACATGTACTGGATTGATTTAATAAATGGGAAAATAGTATGTAAAATAACAGATTCAAAATATAAGAAAAAAATCTTATATACTACAACAATTAAAAAGATGATAAAAAAATCTGAAAATCTTCTTACAATTCATACACATCCGGATAGTTTTCCACCAAGTATAGATGATATTAATTCTAATTATGATCATAATTATGAAATAGGCATTGTTATATGCCATGATGGAAGAGTATATATGTATTCTGCAGAGGAAAGAATAAATGTAAATTATTATAAACTGACAGTTGAAGACTATTTGAAAAATGGATATAATGAAGACACAGCACAGATAGAGGCGCTGAAGGAAATGCAGAAGAAATTTTCCATTTATTTTAAGGAGGTAACAGAGGATGACTGCGTATGAAAATGATGTATTGATAATCCCGAAGAAATATAAAAAGATGTCTGTTTCCGAATTAAAAAAGGAAGAACAGAAGCTTTGGAAAAAAATAAAAAGTTCTAAATCACGGCAAAAGAAAAAAGGAAAAACAGAAATTAACTTTTATTTCTAATGCAGATTTTAAATCAAAAGGCACTGGATTTGTCCGGTGTCTTGTTTTTTGGAATCTTTTGTCGCTTCCAGGAAGGAAACTGTCACTTTACTTCTGACCAGCGTTGCCCGTATAATGAAACACTGAGATATTTTAATACGAGGGGGCAGACGATGGGCAAAAACAGTGTATTCTGGAAATGGATGGTATCATATATGGTGGTTATGCTGGTATTTTTATTGTGCAACAGCATCACCTACTGGCAGGGAAAGCGGATTCTGGTGCAGAATCAGGAAACGGAGAATGACAAGATTGTGGAACAGATCCGGACCAACCTGACGGACATGGAGGAGACCATGCGGGATTTGTCCTATTCGGTGCTGGCACAGGATGATACGATTCTCCTGGGGAAAAATTCATATCACGGCGAGCAGGGAAGCACGACCAGTGCCATCAAATATTCCCGTTACACATTGTGTGAACTGTTGAAAGAATATCAGAAGATCAACGGTAATTATGCGGCGATCTTACTCTATTTTGCTAATGACGATTACATCGTGGCAAGCGATTCCGCGAATACGGCGGAGAATTACTGGAGAGCCTATCAGAGTCAGTACGGCGGAATCTCCCGGGAAGACTGGGAGCGGCTGTTAGCGGGAGACTATGACGGCATTACCATGCAGTACGGCAATGGGCAGTATGTCTTTTTCGCAGGAACGATACAGGACAATAAATGGGACCGCACGCAGATCAACATTTTCTTCGTATATGAACTGTCGCAGCTGCAGCGGATCCTGTTCCCTTCCCAGGATGAGAGCGTGTGCCTGGCGCTGGAAGGAGATGTTTTTTGCACTGACCAGAATGCAGAGGTGTTGAGTGCCGAAGACAGAGAACAGCTGCGGGCAGCGATGACGGAAGAAGCCGGAAGCATCCGACTGACGGAGGAGCATCAGACCGCACAGCTGCGCTATTACGAAGGCGGTAACAATTACAAGATACTGATTTGCCGCCAAAAGGATTATTTTAACGAATTAAGAGGTTATCAGGGCAGAGTAATCCTCATCCTGGTCAGCTTCACGGCAATCGGTATCCTGCTGATGCTCTATTTCCTGCGCAGAAATTACAGCCAGGTGGCGAAGCTGTTAGACCGGTTGGATATTAAGTCTTCGCAAAACGGGGCAGACAATGAATTTCAGTTGATCGACGGCTATTTTCACAAAATGCAGCAGAACCTGAAGGAGACAGGCAGCAGACTGCAGCGTCAGAATCTGATTTTCCAAAAGGAATACCTGGAGAAGCTGCTTAGGGGAAATCTGCCGGAAAATGCGGATTATGTGGAAGAAATGTGCGGCATCCGCTGGTGCGGCGAACAGTTCACCACGCTGCTCTTCTATATGGAAGAGATCGAGCGGGACGGCAGCGAGGAATGGGACCAGGTGCATAAAAAGCAGAAAGACCTGGAATTCGTGCAGTTTATCGTGGAAAACGTGAGCTACGAGCTGTTTCAGAACAGCGGCTGCATCGTATATCCCATGATCGTCAGCGATGTGCTGGTTATTATCGTGAATTTCCCGGAAAAGGATGCCAGACGGAATCGGGACATTACCTTAGAGACAGTGACCCAGCTGCAGGAGTTCATGGATGAGCATATGGATATCCGCTATACGGTAGCGGCAGGGGAAATCTGCAGAGGACGGGAAGGAATCTCGGATGCTTACCAGCAGGCGATCTACACCATGGAGACGAAGAGGATCTACGAACTGGATGATACGGTATTCTACGAAGATGTGAAAGTCGAACCGCAGTATGGATATTATTATCCGCTGGAGACGGAGCGAGAACTGATCTGGCAGATCCGCCAGCAGAATGTTGCGCGGGCGGAGGAGATCATAAGCGATCTGTACCAGCAGAATGAGCATAAAAATATCAGCAACCGCACGGAAGCCATCCGTTACCTGGAATATGACCTGCAGTGTTCTATGCTGAAAGCCATGGAGGGAACGGAAGATTTTCAGGAGTATTCGTTTTTCCATGGACAGGAATGCCATGGAAAACAGGAACTCATCGCAAAGCTGCACCGGGTATGCGAGAATCTGCAGAAGGAACTGGCGGAGGGCAGCCGGGAGGAAGAGGAATTATGTAACCGGATCGTGCTGTACATACAGCAGAATATTGCGGACTGCAATCTGAATGTGACATCGATCGCAGAGCATTTTCAGATATCCTCCGTGCAGATGTCGAAGACATTCCGAAGCGTCAAGGGACAAAAGCTGCCCACCTACATTTCCCAACAGAGGATTCAGCGGGCAAAGGAGATCCTCAGTTCTTCCGATGACGGATTGAATGAGGTGGCGGAGAAGTCCGGATTCGGCAGTGTCAGAACCCTGCTTCGCAGCTTCAAGCAGAGTGAGGGCATGACACCCAGCCAGTGGAAGGATGGACATTAATTTTTGTCACTTGTCCAAAATTGAGACAACTGTGTGGACACAATTTTTTGTCACTTGTAGGAGCAAAACGGGGCAGGTAAGATAAAGGCGTACACAAAAGACTGCGCAGTCTGAACTGGAAACGAATATCAAATTCAGGAAGGACAATCTATGAAAAAGAAGACAATCAGTATTTTAATGGCAGCACTTCTTACCATGACAGCAACGCTGACCGGATGTGGCAACACAGACAATTCCGAAAACAGTGTATCTGATGAGACACAAAAAGAACAGACAACAACCGAGGAGCCTGCAGCACCTGCCTATGAACTGCTGGATTCTCTGAATAAAAAAGAAGGCGATGAGCTTACCATTCCCAGAAGTAATTATGTCTCCTATCCCGTAGAGGACACCGGTGATACCCTGACCGTCTGGATGGAGTACTGGGCAAGTGATGCAGCAGCATCCGCCAATGAAACCTTATGAGCGAAAAACTGGCAGGAGATGACCGGTATTAAAGTAGAGTTCATCCAGCCCACAGAGGGAAGCTCCAGTGAGGAGTTCTCCACCATGATTGCCAGCGGTTCCCTGCCGGATATTATCGTATGGGAATGGACCAACAATTACACCGGCGGTCCCGCTGCGGCAGAGGCAGAAGGAGTACTGACGATCCTGGATGATTATGTACAGCCTTACGGCGCGGCAGCAGATCTGTGGCAGTATCTGCAGGACAATCCTACGGTAGACCGTGAGGTAAAAAATGATGACGGACATTACTACTGTTTCCCGTTCATCCGCGGTAACACTTATCTGCAGTGTACCACCGGACCCATGTATCGAGCCGATCTGCTGGAAAAGGCAGGCTATACAGGCAAGTTAGAGACCCTGGACGACTGGGAGGCAGCGCTGACCGCACTGAAGGAATACGGCATCGAGAAACCCATGGTCGTACAGTCCCTGGAATATCTGATGAGATTCATGGGCAGTGCCTACGGCATCCGTGCAGGAATGTATGTGGATGATCAGACCGGAGAGATCAAGAACGGTTACACCCAGGAAGCTTATAAGGAACTTATGAAGAGAGCCAACGACTGGGTAGACAAGGGACTGCTGGATGCAGATCTGCTTACCTGCGATAAGAAAACTGCCATGAGCTATATCATGAATGACCAAGCAGCAGTTACCGTAGGAGCAGGCGGAAGCTTCCTCGGAAGTATGATCAAGAGTGTGGCAGCAGATCCACAGGCTTATAATCCGGATTTCAAGATGGCAACCGCATCTTTCCCGGTAATGAACAGCGGTGACACCGTATTATACGGCGGCGGTTCCTACGATTATGCGACCACCAGTAACGGTTCCGCAGTGATCACAGCAGACTGTAAGAACCCTGAACTGGCAGCGAAATTCCTGAACTATTGCTACAGCCAGTCCGGACATTACATGATCAACTACGGCAAAGAGGGCGAGGCATATACCATGGTAGACGGTATTCCCACCTATACCGATGAAATTATGCACAATCCTAACGGTTGGAGCGTATCCACTGCTATGACTTACAATGGTCTGGCAAATGGCTGCGGACCCTTCGTACAGGATGCAAATTATATTTTCCAGTATTATGAGACCGATGAGCAGAAACAGGCGCTTCACGACTGGGCAGACGGTAATGAGAGTCAGCGCACGCTGATTCCGCCCATCACCTTAAAAGAAGACGAAAGTAAGCAGTACAGCGTACTGAGCACACAGATGAATACCTTTATCTCTGAATATAGTGCGAAGTTCTATACACAGGTTCTGGATGTAGATACAGAATGGGACAACTATATCAAGCAGCTGAATGATACGGGCATGAACGATATGATCGGAATATATCAGTCCGCGCTGGATCGATATAACGAAAGATAATATCCCGGACGGTCGAACTGGAGTCTTCCAGCTCGACCGTCTGTCTTATCCGGCATAAATCAGACACAAATCAGGAGATAAGGAGATAAGGAGAAAATGCCATGAAGACATTGAAAAAGATGTGGAAGCAGAAAGAGCTGTATCTGATCGTACTCCCGGTACTGCTGTATTATCTGCTGTTCCATTACAAGCCGATGTACGGACTGATTATCGCGTTTATGGATTACAGCCCGCGGAGAGGAATCTCCGGCAGTACCTGGGTTGGTTTACAGCATTTTATGAACTTTTTCCAGAGTATTTATTTTAAGAGATTATTGGGCAACACTCTGAAAATCAGCCTGGCAACTATCGTGTTCGGTTTCCCGGCACCCATCATACTGGCACTTTTGATGAATGAGCTGCGGAGCAAAAAGTTCGCACGTGTAACCCAGACGATCACATATATGCCGCATTTTATCTCTACGGTAGTCATCTGTTCCATGATCAGGGAATTCGTGAAGCCGGAGGGTTTCATCACACAGATTCTGGTAAAATTTTTCGACTACGGAGGGAAAAATCTGCTCAGCCAGCCGGAAAATTTCCTGCCGATCTATGTCATCAGTGATATCTGGCAGGGCGTAGGCTGGGGCTCTATCGTCTATTTAGCGGCGTTAACCGCAGTAGACACAGAATTGTACGAAGCAGCGCAGATCGACGGAGCCGGCAGATGGAAGCAGATGTTGCATATCACGCTGCCGGGGATTATGCCAACGATCATCATTATGCTGATTATGCGGCTGGGACAGGTGATGAGTGTCGGTTATGAGAAGATTATTCTGCTGTACAACGAAGGCATTTATGAGACTGCAGACGTGATCTCTACCTATGTATACCGCATGGGTCTGGTAGACAGGCAATATTCCTTCTCCGCGGCGGTGGGACTATTTAACTCGGTGGTGAACTTCCTGCTGGTCATCCTGGCGAACCGTTTCAGCAAGAAGGTCAGCGATACAAGTCTGTGGTAAATGGTATCGGGCAAGGAGGAGCAGATGAAGACAAAGACTATACACAGAACAATCAGGCGCAGCGCCGGAGAGAAAATCTTTGATGTATTTAACATTTGTTTTATGATCCTGCTGATGATAATATGTATTTATCCATTCTGGTATGTGATATGTGCATCTTTCAGCAAGGCATCCCTGTTGATGGGACATCCGGGGATATTATTCAAACCGCTGGGATTTACGACAGAGGCTTATAAGAAAGTGTTTTCCGATTCCAGAATCTGGATCGGTTATGCCAATACCATATTTTATGTGGTGGCGGGAACGCTGATTAACCTTGTTATGACAGTACTGGGCGCTTATTTTCTGTCCAGGAAGGACGTTCCGGGACAAAAGGTTATCACGGTGTTGATCATGTTCACCATGTATTTTTCGGGCGGATTGATCCCCCAGTTCCTGAACATCCAGCAGCTGGGACTGTATGATACAAGACTGGCGATTCTGCTGCCGGGAGCGGTCAGCACATTCAATCTGATCATCATGCGTACGGCGATGGCATCCATCGATATCAGCCTGGAGGAATCCGCGAGACTGGACGGTGCCAACCATTTTACGATCCTCAGCAGGATCATGGTACCGCTGACCAAGCCGACCATGGCAGTGCTGGTGCTGTATTACGGCGTCGGACACTGGAATTCCTGGTTCAGCGCCATGATCTATCTCGATGATCACAACAAGGAGCCGCTGCAGTTAGTCATCCGTCAGATACTGATCTTAAGCAGCGGATTGTCGGGAATGGGAGATTCGGACACTGAGCTGATCGCCGAATCCATCAAATACGCTACGATCGTAGTAGCGACGGTGCCGATCCTGGTGCTGTATCCGTTTTTACAGAAGTATTTCGTCAAGGGAATGATGGTTGGCTCCGTCAAGGGCTGACAGAGGAGGATAAATTATGACAGATAAAAGTGCGATTATGAAAAAACTGGATGCACATCATCTGCTGTTAGACGGCAGTGCCGCTCCGGGAGCGGCATGGTGCTTCCGCTCATTACAGGAGCTGTTTGCCTCCGGGGCACTGCAGAACGGAACGCCGGGAACCCCGATGACGGTATATCTGGCGCCGGATGTCTACTGGCTGCATGATCCGGAGGATGGGGAAATCTTCCGGGGGACAGAGGGAGATTTCCTGCCTTATCAGCAGAAAATAAAATGCAGTTATTTGTCCCTGATCGGTTTGTCGGAGCACCCGGAGGATGTGGTGATCGCGGCGAACAAGGGGCAGTCCCACGGCTGTATCGGCAATTATACCATGCTGCACTTTGAGGGGGACGGATTGTACCTGGAGAATTTGACCATCGGGAACTATTGCAACGTGGATCTGGAGTATCCGTTAGATCCGTCGAAAAACAGACCGAAGCGCTGCAAGGCAGTCACACAGGCACAGCTGGGTGATGTGGTGGGAGACCGGTTCCATGCGAAAAACTGTCGTTTCATCAGCAGACTGAATCTCTATCCCATCTGCGGTGCGAAGCGAAGCTTGTACGAGAACTGCCATTTTGAATCCACCGATGATGCCCTGAATGGCAATGCAGTATATCTGCATTGCGATTTTGATTTCTACGGGGGATGCCCGATCTCTGCAACGGATGCTACGGGAAGTGCGTTCCTGGACTGTCTGTTCCGGATCTGCGGACACCGGGACAGAAGCGGCGCAGACCAGTATTTTATGAAGGGGCAGGGATGCGTGTATGTGATCGGCTGCCGGTTCGAGGATCTGCGTAAGGAAAGTATGGGAACCTCCCGGGCACTGCAGGTGCAGTGGACGCGCTATCCCCAGCCGGAGACCATGTGCTATGCATATGGAAACGATACGCCTATAGGACCTGCGGAACATACCGTGGATCTCACCGAAAAAAAAGGGCTACGGGCTTTTTGGATAGAGACGAAAAGCGGGGTGCAATACAACGTCCGGAACCTGTTACGGGGAACGGACGACTGGGATCCGCTAGGACAACAGGAGTACCTGTCGGAAGCAGAGACAGAGCATCTGCCGGTACAGCTGGTGTTGAGCCGGGGGAGCGTAGAATTAACCGAAGAACATCGAAGCCAGACCCTGTCCGCCCAGGTAAAATATTTCAGCGGCGAGACGCAGGAGCACCCGGAACTGGCTTGTGAAATTACGGAAGATGGAAGCCGGATCCGTCTGCAGAGACAGGGGCAGGAACTGACGTTGTATGGAGAAAATAACGATGTCCGTACCGGGAAGAACAGACTGTCCGTGCGCACAGAGACCGGACTGGCGGCAATGGCAGAGATTATAGTCCCACCGACGACCCGCCCGGCACCGAAATGGAAACGGTCTCCTTATGTTAATTGTCGGAAGGGAATGTTTACCCTGCATTATGAACTGGAGCTGGAAGGAGCACAGGATGCTTCCATGATCTGCTGGGAACTGGAGCAGGACGGTGAGCGCAGAACCGTATCCGTCAGCCGCCCCGGAGTGGGGAATCGTGTGTATCATCCGGGAAATGAAGCAATTGGAGCGGCGGTCTACGTGCGGATCACTCCACGGACGAACTGCAGTGCCTGTGGGGAGACGGTAGAACTGTGTGTTTGCGAGAGGCTGGAACCGGAAGGAATCGAGGATGCCGGACGGGTGCAGACCGATTTTACGGATTTCCCTACGGAACTTCAGCCCAGGATCCGTCCGCAGTGGTGGACGAGGGATTTCTATACGCCCAGAGAGGCGCTTGCGGAGTGGAGAAAATGGGAGCAGAAGTTGCCGGAGACTCCCTGGAGCTATCGTACTGCTGGAAACGGCTGCGTGGGCGCCGGACTGATGCCTACCATACAGGGTGTGAAGCTATTCTATACCTTTGCAGAGGAAGCGCGCGAAATGCGGGCGGAAGTGTATCTGGATCCTGCGAAGACATCCGGACAGGGCTTCGGCAGCGCCGGGCAATACATGGATGTGTGCGTCGGATTCGATGCGCGGACGATGACCGGACCAGCACTCCGGATCCTGCGCTCTCCGGAAGCCTCCAATGCCGTAGCGGTATTCCCGGTGTATTATGAGGATGGGATTGCGGCACCAATCGGAGAACGCTGCTACACGGCAGGGTTCGTGACAGGGTGTCATATCGAGGCAGAAATTCGTGACGGACGGCTGCGGGCGCATCTGTGGACGGAAAAGGAGCTTCCGGCGTCTGTGGAATATCCGTCGGAAATCACCGTGGACACGAGAACAGCTGCTGCGGGCGGCAGTGTCGGAATCCTGCATACCGGAACCTGTGGAGCGGGCGGATGGCAGAATACCGTGATGCTGCACGGACTGCGGGCAGAATAGAATTTTTCTACTAATATGAAATCGCAAGGCACTGGATCCGTCCGGTGCCTTATTTTTAGGGAACCTTTTTATCCATTCGCGACTCATATATAGTGAAGCCGGCGATAAGAAGGAGGTGATACCTTGGCAGTCATGACAAAAGAAGAGTTTGCACAGCATGTGAAGAGCGACACGCTTCCCATGTACCGACTGGCATATTCGATTCTGCAAAACAGTGCGGACGCGGAGGATGCGGTCAGTGAGGCTATCGTGCATGCTTATGAAAAATTAGACACATTGAAAAAAGCAGACAGTTTTCGTAACTGGATCCTGCAGATTGCAGCCAACGAGTCGAAAAAAATCTATAGGCAGAACAAGCGCACCAGTCCGGTGGCATGGGAGGAGAATCTGTCCCCGGAATTCTACGATGAACATCATGAGTTGTGGGATGCGGTAATGCAGTTGGACGGCGGGTATCGGGATGTGATCGTTCTGTTTTACTATGAGAGGTGCACAATCCCGGAGATCAGCAGGATCCTGGAATGTAGGCAGGGCACAGTGAAATCCCGTCTGCATCGGGCGAAAGAGCAGCTGCGGGCAATGTTGTAGCAGCGGAAAGGAGCAGGAGATGCAAAGCGATTTTTTAGATAGAAAATTATATAAAATGGCAGAACAGGAACAGATGGCGGTATCGGAAGATCTGGATGCGAGGGTGGATGATATTTTACAGCATCTGGAGAAAAACGGCAGAGGCAGCAGACACCATTACAGCTTCCGGCGGGCGGCGATTCTGGCGGCATTCACATCGGATAAACGCAGGCCATGCTTCAA
>ENA-ORTU01002584-ORTU01002584.1-human-gut-metagenome-genome-assembly--contig:-NODE-2584-length-16157-cov-3.376972_pt1 | contig 16157 bp, 18 predicted proteins | sample MGYA00241910_ERZ509184 | MGnify/ENA primary metagenome ERZ509184 (study PRJEB26280, sample SAMEA2338847) | human gut metagenome | biome: human gut; feature: human-associated habitat; material: faeces... | reverse complement strand
CGAGGAAAGCTGGTTTGACGATGACGTCACGCCCCAGCTTTTCAAGGAGGAGCTGATGTCCGGGGACGGGAACATCACCGTCTGGATCAATTCTCCCGGCGGCGACTGTGTGGCGGCGGCTCAAATCTACAATATGCTGATGGACTACCCCCACGATGTGACCGTGAAGATCGATGGCATCGCGGCGTCCGCCGCATCCGTCATCGCTATGGCGGGTACCAAGGTCCTCATGTCCCCGGTATCCATGCTCATGATTCACAACCCCATGACTGTGGCTATGGGCGACACCGGCGAAATGCAGAAAGCTATCGAGATGCTCTCCAGCGTCAAGGACTCCATCATCAACGCCTACGAGATCAAGACCGGCCTGTCCCGCGCCAAGCTCTCCCACCTCATGGACGCCGAGACCTGGATGGACGCCGGGAAAGCGGTAGAGCTGGGCTTCGCTGATGAGGTGATGAAACGCCCCGCCGAAGCGGAGAATGTAGAACCCCCGACAGTCACCATGCTGTACTCCAAAGCATCGGTGGTCAATTCCCTCATGGATAAGATCGCCGAAAAATGCAGAACCACTCGTCCCGCCACCAAGGCAGAACCCAAGGGCCGCTCCGTAGATGATCTCTACGAGCGGCTCAATCTTTTGAAACATTAAAGGAGGAAATCTACCATGACTATTTTGGAACTGCGCGAGAAGCGCGCCAAGGCCTGGGACGCTGCCAAGGCTTTCCTGGACTCCCACCGCACCGACAAGGGCACCCTGTCCACCGAGGATGACGCCACCTACTCCCGCATGGAGCAGGACATCTCCGACCTGGGCAGGGAGATCGCCCGGATGGAGCGCCGCGAAGCTCTGGACGCCGAGCTGAATAAGCCTGTCAACCACCCCATCACCGGCAAGCCCGCCGGCGACCAGCAGCCCGAAAAGAAGGGCCGCGCTTCCGATGAGTACAAGCGGAACTTCTGGAACGCTATGCGTCTGCAGGGCAATCCCTATGAGATCCGCAACGCCCTGCAGGAAGGCACCGACAGCGAGGGCGGCTACCTGGTGCCGGACGAGTACGAGCGCACCCTGGTGCAGGCTCTGGAGGAGGAAAATGTGTTCCGCCGCCTGGCCAAGGTCATTCAGACCTCCAGCGGTGACCGCAAGATCCCCATTGTGACCAGCCACGGTTCCGCCGCCTGGTTGGATGAGGAGGACGCCCTCACCGAGAGCGATGAGGTGTTCGGCCAGACCTCTCTGTCCGCCTACAAGCTGGGTACCTTCCTCAAGGTGTCCGATGAGCTGCTCAACGACAGTGTGTTCGACCTGCCTTCGTATATCTCCACCGAGTTTGCCCGCCGCATCGGCGCCAAGGAGGAGGAAGCCTTCTTCGTGGGCGATGGCAGCGGCAAGCCCACCGGCATCTTTGCGGCCACCGGCGGCGCCCAGACCGGCGTTACCGCCGCCAGCTCCACCGCCATTACCGCTGATGAACTGATCGACCTGTTCTATTCTCTGAAGTCCCCCTACCGCAGAAAGGCGGTCTGGGTAATGAACGACTCCACGGTCAAGGCCATCCGCAAGCTGAAGGACAACCAGGGTCAGTACCTGTGGCAGCCTTCCCTCACGGCTGGGACTCCTGATACCATCCTGAACCGTCCGGTCTACACCTCTTCCTATGTACCCGCTATCGCCGCCGGCGCCAAGACCATCGCTTTCGGCGATTTCAGCTACTACTGGATCGCCGACCGTCAGGGCCGCTCTTTCAAGCGTCTGAACGAGCTGTTCGCCACCACCGGCCAGGTGGGCTTCATGGCTACCCAGCGCGTGGATGGTAAGCTGATCCTGTCGGAAGCCATCAAGGTGCTGGCGCAGAAGGCGTCTGCTTAAGGAAAAGGCGGTGGTGATGATGGACGAGCTTCTTTCAAAGGTCAAGGAAAACCTCATTCTGGAGCATGACGCCGATGACAAGCTGCTGGAACGCTTCATCACCGCCGCCATCTCCTATGCGGAGAGCTACCAGCACATTGCGGCGGGCTACTACCAGGAGCACCCCATGCCCCCAACTACCGAGCAGGCCGTCATCATGCTGTCATCCCACTTCTACGAGTCCAGGGATGGCAGCACGGGTGGCTTTTTCGCAGATAACGTGCAGGCCGGTCAACAGGTGTGGAGTACCGTGAATCTGCTTCTCCGACTTGACCGGGAATGGAAGGTGTGAGTATGTCCTTTGGAAAGATGAACACCTTTATTGACCTGGTGAAAAAAGAAGTCTCCGTGGATGCGGAGGGCTTCAAATCGGAAAAGGAGGTCACCCTGGCCTCCGTCCGGGCATACCGGGAAGGAAGGCACGGGAGCAAGAGATGGGCAAACATGGCGGCTTTTTCGGAAGCCACCGACCGTTTCCGCTTCCGTGTCATCCCCGGTGTATCCGTCACCACTGACCTGGCGCTCCTCTGCGATGGCGACCGCTTCGAGATCACCTCGGTGGAGGATGTGAATGGGCGGAGGATGTATCTGGAGGTCATGGCAAAGGTGGTGAAACCCGGTGGCTAAGGTGAAAGTGGAAATGCCGGAGGAATTCCTCCGCAAACTGTCCCTTCTGGGCAGCAAAACAGATGAGATCGCGGGACGTGTCCTGGAAGCCGGCGGCGAGGTTGTGCTGTCAAAGGTACGGAGCAACCTCTCCTCCGTTATCGGCAGTGGTACGAAATACGACTCTCGCTCCACGGGAGAGCTGGAACACTCCCTGGGCCTGACCCCGCCGCTGGTGGACCGGGACGGAAACCACAACATCAAGGTCGGCTTTGCCGAGCCGCGCTCCGATGGCGGCAGCAACGCCATGCTGGCCAACATCATCGAATACGGCAAGAGCGGTCAGCCGGCGAAACCCTTTCTCAAACCCGCCCAGACCTCGTCCCGGAAGGCCTGTACCAGCGCCATGATCCGCAAACTGGAAGAGGAGGTGGAGAAGCTGTGAGTCTGCTATCTGAACTGAAAACGGTGGCGGATGCCTGCGCCATTCCGGTGGAGACCGGCGTCTTTTCCGGCGTACCGCCCGACCTATACTTGGTCATCACGCCCATGGCGGACACCTTTGAGCTTCACGCCGACAATTCCCCAGGGTACGACACCCAGGAGGCGCGGCTGTCCCTGTTCGTGAAGGGCAGCTACACCGCCATTAAAGACACGCTTGTCCGCGCCCTGCTGGGTGCGGATTTTTGCATTACCGACCGCCGGTATATCGCCCATGAGGATGATACCGGCTTTCATCACTACGCCATTGACGTGGCGAAACTATACCAACTATGAATTTTGAACGGCGCAGCGGCGCGGACGGCAAGTTTGCGTAACCTGAATTGTTGGGGCGCGAATTGCCACCGGCGGCTCGCCGGTGAAATGGAGGAATGAGATATGGCTACGATCGGCTTGGACAAGCTGTACTATGCCAAAATCACCGAGGACGCTTCGGGCAACGAGACCTACGGCGACCCCCAGCCCCTGGCAAAGGCCATGACCGCCGAGCTTTCGGTGGAGCTGGCAGAAGCTACGCTGTATGCGGACGATGGCGCCGCCGTCGTGGTCAAGGAGTTCCAGAGCGGCACCCTGACCCTGGGCGTGGATGACATCGGCGTTACCGTTGCCCAGGATTTGACCGGCGCAACCATCGATGGAAACAAGGTGCTGGTCTCCACCAGCGAGGATGGCGGCACCCCTGTGGCCGTGGGCTTCCGTGCCAAGAAGGCCAACGGCAAGTACCGCTACTTCTGGCTCTACCGGGTAAAGTTTGGCATTCCCGCCACCAACCTCACCACCAAGGGTGAGAGCATTGAATTTTCCACCCCTTCCATCGAAGGCACCGTGACCCGCCGCAACAAGGTGGACGGTCAGGGCAAGCACCCCTGGAAGGCGGAGGTCTCCGAGGACGATACCGGCGTGCTGCCCGCCACCATCTCCGGCTGGTACGAAGAGGTGTATGAGCCGGACTACAGCACGTTGGAAACTGCGTAAGGAGGGCTGACCCATGAGCAAGGAGCGAAGCGCCGCCATAACCATTGGCGGCAAAGAGTATGATCTGGTGCTTACCACCCGCGCCACCAAGGAGATCGCCGGACGCTATGGTGGTTTGGAGAACCTGGGCGACAGGCTGATGAAATCCGAGAACTTTGAAATGGCGCTCGATGAGATCATCTGGCTCATCACCCTGCTGGCCAATCAGAGCGTCCTGATCTACAACCTCCAGCATCCGGAGGACAAAAAGGAGCCGCTGACCCAGGACGCCGTGGAGCTGCTGACCTCTCCCTTCGAGCTGGCGGGGTACAAGGAAGCCATCATGGAAGCCATGTACAAGGGCACCAAGCGGAATATCGAAAGCGAGACGGACTCAAAAAACGCGGAAGTCGGGTAACAGACGCCGAGCTGTTTACCCGGCTTTTCTATTACGGCACCGCCCAGCTGGGCTTTACCCCGGAGGAGACTATGCTCCTGCCCTTTGGCCTGCTGCTGGACCTATGGGAGTGCCACAAGCAGTTCCTCGGCATGGCAAAACCCAAGCGGGAGCTGACCATTGACGATGTGATTCCCTACGGGATTTGAATAATGTATTGCTTTTGTCCGCACAATAGAGTATAATAGAAACGAAGTAGAATACACAAATCCCGAAAGGAGTCTTGAATATGGCAAAGTCGGCAAATCTGTATGCGCGCATTGAGCCGGAGGTTAAGGAACAGGCGGAAGCCATCCTCAGCGCCCTGGGCATCCCGGCTTCCAACGCCATCACCATGTTCTACAAGCAGGTCATCCTCCAGCGGGGATTGCCCTTCGAGGTAAAGCTCCCGGAGCACCCGCTGGACATCAGCCGCATGACCGCCGAGCAGCTGGACACGGAACTGGAGAAGGGCTACGCCCAGATGAAAGCTGGGCAAACCATCCCGGCAAAGCAGGCGTTTGACGAGTTGCGGGGAGAACTGGGCGTATGAGCTATGAGGTGACGCTGACCCCGGAAGCAAAGCACGACCTGCGGGAAATCTACCGCTACATCGCAGTGGAGCTTCAGTCGGAGCAAAACGCCAACGGCCAGCTGGACCGCTTGGAAGAAAACATCCTCAAGCTGGACGAGATGCCGGAGCGGTTCCGGGTCTACGACCGGGAACCATGGCACAGCCGCAACCTCCGGGTCATGCCGGTGGACAATTACCTGGTGTTCTACGTCCCGGACCACCAGGTAAAAACCGTCACGGTGCTCCGAATCATGTACGGCGGGCGGGATATTGACGCCCAGCTCCGTAATATTTCGAGGTGAGTTCGTTGCTGTTTCATTCATTCCAATCCCAAGCGGAACGTCGGGAGTTTGGTGGTTCGGATTTCATTGAAATACAATACTGCAGATTACCGGAAGGAACTTCCCTCCGGGAAATCGTTTCGATTGATGCGATAAAGCACTGGAAAGATGACTCTTTATACATCTCCGGCGATGATATGGATCTTTTTTACCAGAGCTACGGAGATATCATCACGGGTGGCGTCTATAACAACGGAGATCGCGGCCCCATGGACCTTTTTGGAATTAACTTCTATTCCAGAGAGCAAACCAATGAAATCATAGAACGACTCGCGGAAGAAAAGCCGCCGGGGTATCAAATCCTGTGCAGATGGTTACAGGCGGATGAGCAGAGCCTCGGTTTCTATGTTTTAGGAGTATAACCATTCCTGTAATTGTGCGTCAGTCAATAATAATAATTCTTGAGAAAGAGTCGAGCAATCGGCTCTTTTCTTTTGCCTGGAGAAATCCGGGCTTTTTTTATGCCATTTTGAAGGAGGTGACCACGGATGGCGGATAACTTTGGCCTGAAAATCGGGCTGGAGGGCGAAAAGGAATTCAAGAAGGCGCTGGCGGACATCAACCAGTCCTTCAAAGTCCTCGGCTCTGAAATGAAGGTCGTTCAGTCCCAGTTTGACAAAAACGATGATTCCGTGGAAGCCCTCACCGCACGGAACCAGGTGCTGGGTAAGGAGATCGATGCCCAGAAGAAGAAAATCGAGACCCTGCGCAAGGCCCTGGAGAACGCTTCCACCTCTTTCGGGGAGAACGACCGGCGCACCCAGCAGTGGCAGATCCAGCTCAACAACGCCCAGGCCGCTCTGAACAACATGGAGCGGGAGCTTGACCAGAACCAGAGGGCCATCGACTCCATGGGCGATGAGATGCGGGATGCCGCCCAGCAGACGGACAAGTTCGGTGATGAGATCGATGACGCAGCCGACAAGACCGATAAGGCTTCCGGCAAGCTGGAGAAGGTTGGCTCCGTTCTCAAAGGCCTGGCGGTCACGGCGGGTGCCGCTGTTGCCGCCGCCGGCGCCGCCCTCGCCGGGCTGACCAAGAACTTCCTCGACCTGGCGGAGTCCACACGGGAATACCGGGAGGACCAGGCCAAGCTGGACGCAGCCTTCACCACCGCCGGATTTACGGCGGAACAGGCCGGTGAAGCCTACACCGGCTTCTATGCCATCCTGGGCGAAGAGGATCGCAGTGTGGAAGCGGTCAACCACCTCGCCAAGCTCTGCTCCACCGAGGAAGAGCTGGCGCAGTGGACGGACATTGCCGCCGGCGTGTGGGCCACCTTCGGAGACAGCCTTCCCATCGAAGGTTTGACCGAAGCCGCCAATGAGACCGCCAAGACCGGCACCATCACCGGCCAGCTGGCGGACGCGCTGAACTGGGCCGGCGTCAATGAGGAAGCCTTCCAGTCGGCGCTGGATGGCTGCAGTTCCGAGCAGGAACGCGCCGCGCTCATCACCGATACCCTCAACGGCCTGTACCAGGAAGCGGCAGAAAACTATAAAACCCTCAACGGGGACGTGATGGAAGCTCAGCGCGCCCAGGCGCTTCTCACCGATGCCTACGCCCAGCTGGGCGCTATCGCGGAACCCATCATGACCACGCTGAAGACCATGGCGGCGGATGTTCTTACTGCCATGATTCCCTTCGTGTCCCTCATGGGCGAGGGGCTGCAGGGCGTGCTGAACGGCACCGCCGGAGCCGCCGAGACTTTCGCCGAGGGCATCTCCGGTCTGGTGAGCGTTCTCATGGAGAAGCTCTCCACCATTGTGCCGGTCATCGGGGAAGCCATCCTCGCCAGTCTTCCGGTACTGCTGGAAGCTGGAGTGAATATCATCGCAACCCTTGTCACCGGCATTGTGAACGCGCTGCCCCAACTGGCCGCAGCTGCTCTGTCCATTGTTCTCCAGCTGGTCACCAGCCTGACCGAGCTGGCCCCGCAGCTTTTACAGGCGGCGATGCAGGTGGTGGCGACCCTGGCTTCCGGTATCGCTACCGCACTGCCCCAGCTGGTGCCCACCATTGTGCAGATGGTGGTGCAGATTTGCCAGACCCTTATCGCCAACCTGCCCCTCATCCTGGATGCGGCTCTACAGCTGGTTACGGGACTGGCCCAGGGCATCCTCAACGCCTTGCCGGTGCTCATCGCGGCGTTGCCGGAGATCATCAACGGTATCGTGACATTCCTGCTGGATGCCATCCCCCAGATCATCGAGACGGGCATCCAGCTTCTGACCTCGCTGGTGGCAGCTCTGCCGGACATCATCACCGCCATTGTCGCGGCCATTCCGCAAATCATAGAAGGGATCATCACAGCCGTATTAAACTCCATCCCGCAGATTATCCAGGCTGGCATCGACCTGCTGGTGTCGCTCATCCAGGCGCTGCCCCAGATCATCACAACCATTGTGGCGGCGATCCCACAAATCATTACCGGCATCGTGAACGCCCTCATCAACAGTATTCCCCAAATCATCCAGGCCGGTGTGGAACTGCTGGTGTCCCTGATTGCGAATCTCCCAACCGTCATTGTGGAGATTGTGAAAGCGGTTCCGCAGATTATCACGGGGATTGTTTCGGCCCTCGGCCAGGGTGTCTCCCAGATCGCCGAGGTGGGCGCCAACCTGGTGCGCGGCCTGTGGCAGGGCATCCAATCTCTGGCCGGGTGGATCTGGGATAAAGTCTCCGGCTGGATTTCCGGCATCTGGGACGGCATTCTGAGTTTCTTCGGCATCAACTCGCCTTCCAAGGAAATGGCCTGGGTGGGCGAAATGCTGGTGGAGGGCCTTGCCAGTTCCATTGAGGACAACGGTGGTCAGGCGGTGAAAGCCGCCGAGGGTATGGGCAAGGACATCAACGGGGTCATGCAGGACCTCGCCAAGGATATGACTACGGCGCTGCCCACGGATTTCTCTGTAAAAGGCAGTGTGGAAAGCGCCATGTCCTCCGCCGCTTCTGCCAGTGCTGGGAAAAGCGGTTTCGTCCTGCAGCTGAATATAGGCACCTTCAACAACTATACCAATGAGGACATCCGGCAGCTCACCAACGAGATCATGGTGACCGCCGGCCAGTTTGCCAAGCGGAAAGGGGTGGTCTTCGCATGAACTATTTTGTGTATAACGGGGTTTCTTCTCTGGACATGGGGCTTCGCATTGAGAGCAAGAATGTGTTTTCCGCCCCGGAGTACGATGTGACCTTCCAGTCCATCCCCGGCAGAAACGGCGACCTTATTCTGCCCAATGGTCGCTACCCCAACGTGCAAGCGACCTATTCCGTGTTCCTGCCTGCCAAGTCCATCGCCGAACTGGCGGAGAAAATCACCAAGGTCAAGGCCTGGCTCTATGGGGAGCAGAACGCATATCACACACTGTCCGACAGCTACGATACCCTCTATACCCGGAAAGCGGTGTATTCCGGGAGCCTGGACATCGAGGATCAGCTCAACCGCATTGGTGTGTTCACTGTCAGCTTCTCCTGCCAGCCCTTTCGCTACAGCGTGGCGGGGGCTGACCCCATCACCCTCACGCAGTCCGGCTCCACGGTGACCAACCCGGAGAGCTTTGAGTCTCTGCCCATCCTCACCCTCACCGGGGAGGGGACAGTGACTCTGACCATCCAGGGCGGCGGCCAGAATAAGAGCTGGGTCTTTATCGGGCTGGACGGGAGCATCGTCTGCGACAGTGAGCAGATGAACTTTTACTCTGGCACGACCCCCATGAACGACAAGGTCAGCGGGGACGGATTCCCCAAGCTCCAGCCCGGCGTCAACACCATCTCTTGGGTGGGAACGGTGACCAGCCTGGTGGTACAGCCGAGGTGGGTGACGCTATGATTCCGGTTCTCTTCAAAGCAAATGCGGTGGATTTTTCCACCTACGGCATCGGCGTACTGGCGGACTGCATCTCCTGTGAGGTGACTGAGGAGCGAAACGGCTCCTACGAGCTGGTGCTCCAATATCCCGTGACCGGCAGAAACTATGGGGAGCTTTCCTCGGAGCGAATCATCAAGGCCAAGCCCAACGACACTGCCGACGACCAGGCCTTCCGCATCTACCGCATCACCACGCCTATCGATGGTGTGGTAACGGTGTATGCCCAGCACATCTCTTATGATCTCTCCAACATTGCCGCGCTGACCTGGTCCAGCGAGAGCGTTTCGCCGGAGCTTGCCATGCAGCGTGTGTTTCAGAATACCGCCACCGCCCACAGCTTCACCTGCCAGACAGATTACTCCGAAGCAAAGCCCTTCTCCGTGGCCAAGCCCCAGAGCGTCCGCGCCTGTCTGGGCGGCGTGGCCGGTTCCTTTCTGGATCTGTGGGGCGGTGAGTATGAGTGGGACAACTTCCACGTCATCCACCACCAGGGGCGCGGCCAGCACACCGGCGTGGTGATCGAGTACGGCAAAAATCTCACCGAGTTGGAGCATGACAGCGATATCACGGAGGTGTACACCGACCTGCTCCCTTACGCGGTGATTTCCGCCGAGGACGGGAGCGAAATGGTGGTCACCCTCACTGAGGTGCTGCTTCCCATTGCGGACACCACCCTGAGTCAACGCAAGACCCTCATCCGGGATTTTACTGACAGCTTTGGAGAGGAAGAAGCCATCACCGAGGATGCACTCCGCACCAAGGCGCAAACCTATCTGAATAACAATCCCCTGGGGGTGGAGGTTCCCGCGCTCACCGTTTCTTTTGAGCCGCTATGGAAGCAGCCGGAATATGCCGCCGTGCTGGAACGGGTGTCCCTCTGCGACACCGTGACCATCCGGCATTCCGCCCTGGGCATCACCGCCAAGGCCAAGGTCATCACCACGGTCTACGACACCCTGGCAGAAAAGTATGTATCCATCACCCTGGGCAGCGGCAAGGCCAATCTGCTGAACAACGTCTCGGACGCGCAGGCCAGCGCGGAGGAAGCGGCGGAGAAGGCCGGTCATTTCCCGGCACTGATGAACTCCGCCATCCAGAACGCCACCGACCGCATTACCGGCCAGACGGGCGGCTATGTGGTGCTGCACACCGACAGTTCGACAGGCCTGCCCTATGAGCTGCTGATTCTCGATCAGCCATCCATTGAGGACACGGTCAATGTCTGGAGGTGGAATGTAGAGGGGTTAGGATTTTCCAGTAACGGCTACAACGGCCCCTACGAAACAGCCATCACCGCCGATGGGCAGATCGTGGCGGATTTCATCACTTCCGGCTCTCTGATCGCCAACATCATCAAGGCCGGGGTGATCCAGTCCCAGGACGGATCCTCCTGGTGGGATCTGGAGAGCGGCGAGGTCATGTTCAGTGCCTACGCCACCACGGACTCCCTGGAGGAGCTCAGCGGCAGGGTCAGCCAGTTCCAGCAGTCCATCGATGGGCTGAACAGCTATGTGGCCGACCTGACCGAGTCGGTGGAGGGCGTCACCGGGGAGTTGACAGAGGAGAAGGAAAACCTCCGGCTCATCGAGGGGCAGATGTCCCAGCTTCAGCAGTCGGTGGATGGGCTGTCCATCACCATGCAGGAACAATACAGCGGCGGCATCAACTTTGTCCGCAACTCCGCCGGCTTAAACGGCCTTTCCGATGACTGGACCTATGCAGGGACGATCACCGCCCAGCAGGGTGCGGAAACCAAAAACAGCACCGTGTCAAACTCCTGCTTCCAGCTTGCCGCCTACAGCACGCTCACCCAGGTGGTAGACAGCATTGTGCCGGGCCAGGCCTACCGACTGACGGTGAAGGCCAAGAAAACCTCCACCTACAATGCTTATGTTCGGGCCATCATTAACGGCGATACGCAAATCGACCTGTTCAACACCTCGGAGTCCTTTGAGTGGACGGAATACACCGCCCTACTCCCGGACGTGCAGGACAGCGTCATCACCATCAAAATCTACTCCCGTGACGCCAGCCTGTTCGTTTCGGACATCATGCTGACGGAGGGGGCAACCCTCCACAAATGGACACCGGCGCCCAATGAGATTTACACCTCTGAGGTGAAAATCGACCGGCGCGGCATTGAGGTTTCCAATGCGGACTCCGCCCAGCGGACGGTCATCAACAACACAGAGTTCTCCGGCTACTACAACGAAGAAAAAATCTTTTCTCTAAACAAGGATGAAACCATCACCAAGAAAACCACCGTTGACGGCGAACTAACAGTAGGAAAGACGAAATTTGTCCCTATGGCTACAGCGTCTGAGGGGCTGAACATCGTGATCCTGGATTAAGGAGGTGCTGATATGGCAATGACAGGCGGAACCGCCTATCTGGTGAAATCAGAATACGCAAACTATGGCTCCGCAAACTGGACTACCGACCTTTACATCTATGTCAAGGTCATCTCACAGAACGTGATCGCCAATACCTCCACCATTGCTCTGGGAATGTATGTATATTCCCGTTACGAAATCGCATGGTCAGACTTCGGCACCAACGGTACCTCCTATGTCGGAACGGCGACTTCCGGGGCAAACTGCTTCACCTTCACCGCCGGGCAGAGCGGAAGCGGAACCAAATGGCTGATTGAAAACAAGCAGGTCACAGTGACTCACAACAGCAATGGCACCTCGACTCTGCCTATCTACTGGCACTGGGGCGTTAACAGTTCCTGGGGCCAGTATGTAGGGCCTTCCGGCAGCTACAATGTGACGCTCCCTTCGCTGGACCGCTCCGCACCCACTGTGTCTTGTTCGATATCCAATATTACCGCCAATGGTTTTAAGATTTCGGCTTCCTCTTCGGCTACCGCCGATATCTGGCAGTATAGCTTAAATGGCGGCACCTCCTGGACACAGTTTTCCACTACGTCGGGTACCAGCGCCAGTATTACCCTTTCCTCACTTTCTCCCAACACCACTTACTCAGTGCGAGTTCAGGCAAGAAAGCAGAGCAATCAGGTGTACGGCAGCTCTGGCACAGTTTCTGCTAAAACTCTGGGCGGCGCAGTGCTTTTGAGTTGCGACAGTTTTTCCGCTGATGCTTCTACTATCAGTCTTTCCTTGCGGGTTACAGTATACAATGCCGCTTACACAAACTACATCACCATCAAAAACGGCTCCACAACCTACCTGTCCCTGGCGGGGCGCGTTTGGTCGGCTGGAACGGCCTACCGTACTATTATGCTGACTTCATCGGAGCAGACAACCCTTCTAAACGCCATGGCCAGCGTTAAGTCCTTCACGGCTACCATTGAGTTGGTGACCAAGAGCGGAAGCACCCAGATTGGAAATGCGTCCACCTGTACTTGCACTGTCAGCACTTCGGCATCCAGTTCCGGCCCGACTCTCTCTGGTTTTACTTTTGCAGACAGCTACTCGACCACTACCGCCATCACGGGCAATGACCAGGTTCTCATCCAGGACTACTCCCGGCTGACAGTCACCCCCGGCACAGCTACAGCAAGGAACGGTGCTTCCATCGTGTCCTATTCGGCGGTATGCAGCGGTGTAACAAAATCCAACACCACAGGTGCGGCCTTATCGCTGGGGACCATTGGCATCTCCGGCACACGAGACATCACCCTGACGGTGACAGATTCGCGGGGATACACCGCCTCTGTCACTCAAAGTGTTACTGTAGTGCCTTACTCGAAGCCGAAGGTAAGTTCCGTGTCCTTGCGGCGAACTAATGACATCGAAACAGAGATGCAGCTTGTCTTTAACGGCAGTATCTCTCCCATCACGGTGGACGGAACACAGAAGAACAGCCTGCTCTACGCGCGGTACCGCTACAAGCTCACCAGCGCATCCTCGTACAACAGCTACTCCAGCATCCTTGGCTCAGTAACCGCCACCGGTTCCAGCTTCTCCTTTTCCAATCTGGAACTATGCAATCTTGATTCCGAATCGTCCTACGACTTCCACCTGCAGATCCGCGACCAGCTGAACTCGCTGACCTCGCTGGATCTGTATTTCGTTGTCTCCCAAGGCACGCCACTGGTGGCGCTTCGCAAGAAGATGGTGGGTATTAATACCCCAAGCCCGGAGACAGCGCTCCATGTGGTGGGAGACACACGCATCGAGGGGACGCTGACCCCGGACGAGATTGACTATCCTTTCGACAAGCCATACTTTGGCACCTGCTCCACCGCCGAAGCCACCCAAGTGAAGGTGGTGAGCTGCCCCGGCTTCGAACTGAAAACAGGTTCCCGCATCGCAGTACAGTTTACCTATGGGAATTCCGCCAGTCAGCCCAAGCTGAATGTCAACGGCACCGGGGACAAGTTCATCTGCAGCACGGACGGGATGTCTGTTATCGCAGATATCTGGAGGGACAAGGAAACGGTTGATTTCGTGTATGACGGGTCATGGTGGATCGCCATTGGCTGTTTATACGCCACCACCGCATATTACGGGCTGACTAAGCTGTCATCCAGCATCTCATCTTCCAGTACTACATTGGCGGCAAACTCCTATGCGGTGAAAAGAGCTTATGACCGAAGCTCCTGGACGTCCATCTCGCTGACCAACGCCCTGGCGATTGCCTACGGCGGCACCGGGGCGAAGAATGCTGCAGCGGCTCGGACAAACCTGGGCATCGCCGCTACGTCTCTCTACAACGGGACGCTGACCAGCGGAAGCATCACTTTCAACTACGGAAACTACAACTTCTATGTCATCATCGGCAGGCCAAGCAGCACGGCGTCACGTGCGTCCCTGGTCGTGCCAAAAATCATGCTGACAACCTCTGCGGTTTCCTTCCAGATTGCGGACGAGTCCAACTACAAATCCTTCAACCTGTCCTATTCCGGCTCCCTGGTGACGCTCTCCATGGGCAACGGTAACGGGCAGATCAACCGTGTATTCGGGGTCAACTGAGGTGGCGTCAATGAAAGTATTGCTGAACGAACAGGGCTATGTGGTGAGCTACGCTTTTGAGGGGGATCTGCTGGACGCTGTGGAAGCGGCCGAACCTGCCGACCTCTCTCATTTTGAGGAGTGCTTCACCGCCTACCGGGTGCAGGACGGCGTCCTGGTCTTCGATGACGCGCAGGCCGCTGCGGAACAGGCAGAGGCGGCGAAAACCGCATACCGCCAGCGGCGGCAGGCGGAGTGCTTTTCCGTCATCAACCGGGGGCGGCTGTGGTATGACGCCCTCACCGAGGAGCAGCTCTCGGAGCTGAAGACCTGGTACCGCGCATGGCTGGACGGTACCAACACACAAACCATCCCGGAGAAACCGGAATGGCTGACATGAGGACAAAGGCGCTCCCGCCGGGGGCGTCTTTCCCATATTCAAATCAAAGGAGGACGAGACAATGAAATCGATCTGGGTCGGCATCCAGCTTGCCTTTTCCGCCCTGGGCGGCTTCCTGGGGTGGTACCTGGGCGGTGTGGACGGTTTTCTCTACGCGCTGATCGCCTTCGTGCTGGTGGACTATATTACCGGCGTGATGTGCGCCATTGCGGACAAGAAGCTGTCCAGCGCCGTGGGCTTCAAGGGTATCTGCCGGAAGGTACTCATCTTTGTGCTGGTGGGCATCGGCAACCTGGTGGACGTGTATGTGCTGGGAGAGGGCGGCGCCCTGCGCACGGCGGTGATCTTCTTCTACCTGTCCAATGAGGGCATCTCTTTCCTGGAGAACGCCGGGCACCTGGGTCTTCCCATCCCGGAGAAGCTGAAGGACGTGCTGGAACAACTGCATTACAAAGGAGGAAACGACAATGAATCTGCATAAGCTGATTTTCACCAACAACGCCTGCTACAGGGCGGGGCGCCGGATCACTCCCAAAGGCATCATGGTACACTCCACCGGCGCCAACAACCCCTGGCTCAAGCGTTATGTGGGGCCGGATGACGGTCTTCTGGGGAAGAACCAGTACAACAATCACTGGAACCAGCCCATGGACCGGGAGGTCTGCGTCCACGCCTTCATCGGCAAGCTGTCCGATGGGACGGTGGCGACCTACCAGACCCTGCCGTGGGACTACCGTGGTTGGCACTGCGCCGGCTCCGGCAACGATACCCACATTTCTTTCGAGATCTGCGAGGACGGTCTCACGGACGCCGCCTATCTGGACAAGGTCTACAACGAGGCGGTGGATCTCTGCGTGTATCTCTGCGAACTCTATGGCTTGACAGAGCAGGACATCATCTGCCACTGCGAAGGCCACGACCTGGGCATCGCGTCCAACCACGCGGATGTGCTGCACTGGTGGCCGAAGCACGGGAAGAACATGGACACCTTCCGGGCGGCGGTCAAGGACAAGCTGGGCGGCTCTGCGCCGGATACGCCTGTGGAGCCGGAGCAGCCTGGCGGAAAAATCAAGGCCGGCGATCTGGTGACCATCACCGGGACGAAGTACTACAGCGGTCAGACCATCCCCGCCTGGGTGCGGAAGCAGAAATGGTATGTCCACGAGGTTTCCGGCGACCGTGCGGTCATCAACAAGAACGAGAGCGGCACCAACGCCATCATGTCCCCGGTGCAGGTCTCCGACCTGGCGCCGGCGGGTAGTACGGCGGTGACCTACCGCGTACACACCGTGGTCAAGGGCGACACCCTCTGGAGCATCGCCGAGAAGTACCTGGGCAGCGGCACCCGCTACAAGGGGATCAAGGCACTCAACGGCCTTGACAGCGACACCATCTACAGTGGTCAGAAGCTAAAGATCCCCAACTGAATATCTGCCCAGCCGAAGGGGTGCAGTCATGTTATTCGTGGCTGCACCCCTTTATTTTTTGCCTTTTGGGCCAAATCCCTGCGTCCTGTCCAGATGGATCGGTGAGGAGATGCCTCAGATTGGAGGAACACGCCATGACCACAGAGCAAGCGCAGCAAATATCCTATCTTCGATACGCAGGGAAAAGCTACAGAGATATCGCCGGAATACTGCATTTAGGGG
>ENA-ORTU01002578-ORTU01002578.1-human-gut-metagenome-genome-assembly--contig:-NODE-2578-length-16200-cov-2.260762_pt1 | contig 16200 bp, 13 predicted proteins | sample MGYA00241910_ERZ509184 | MGnify/ENA primary metagenome ERZ509184 (study PRJEB26280, sample SAMEA2338847) | human gut metagenome | biome: human gut; feature: human-associated habitat; material: faeces... | reverse complement strand
CTTCTGCACTAAGTATAGAAAGCTATTCTTTTAAAGTCAAACCAACCATGACTGTTTTATTTGCATAACCGATATGTATTATTTACATACTTATATTTCTTGATTTCACATAAGCATTTTCTTTAAAGTCTCTGCAGCAATACTCGGTGGGAAATTATGATTCTCTACCAGACAAATTTCCCGCTTCGGTATCGTTTCAATCATTGGAATCTCATATACCTTTTTCTCATTTTCTTCAAATTCATATCCTGCCAGGTCAATATAATATCCGATCGCATTTTTCTCTTCTTCCTGCGTATATTTCGGTATATAAGAGCACCAGATATCCGGTTCTATGATATCCAGCAATTCATCGTCATCTTCTTCCGTATCTTCATCGTACTGAAATACCTGGTCAATTTCTTTCTCTAATTCCACAAGTTCTCTGTAGACTGCCTCCTTAATGTCCACGGTAAACGTATATCTTTCCATGGAACTGTACAGTTTTTCTGCCTTGCATCCCAGTTTTTGCATCAGATTTACTGCTTTCTGCGTGTAGATGGATTCATCTTCTTTATCAATATCAATTCTGAATTTTGCGTATACTTTCATTTGACTTTTCCCCTTATTAAGATACAAATTTTATATATGATGCTATTATAACAAACTTTTTATGCTTTTGGCATCTTTTTTCATCTTTAACCTTTATAGCACAGAAAATCTACTGTAAAACAGCAGCATGCTTTTGCACACTGCTGCCTTTTTCACTCACTCTGCATGGTGGTGATCACGATATTCTCACCGGAAATTTCGGTTTTGCGTTTTACGATATCTTCGATCTGTGCCCGCTGTGCATCGGTGATCTCACTCTGTCCGATGACCACATCGACGCTGCCGTCTGTGATACTTACGACTGCATCGGTAAATCCTTTGGATTCGAGCAGAAGCTCCGCTGCCGCTTCTTTTTCTGCGTTCTCTGTGAGGGCGGTCATATCGTTGACTGCATTTTGTTTCTGTTCTTCGGTCACGTTTTCGTTGTTGATGATCTCAAGCAGGGTTTCTTTGTTTTTGGATCGTACCTGCTCTCTGGTCAGTTTTGCCTGGGCCGCAAAGCTGCTGCCTGTTCCTGTGCTGGTAAGTACTGCCTCGCCCGGCGTGTCGGTCACTTCTTCGGATGCAGTGTCCGTTCCGGCATCTGTTTCGCCCGCCGACAGGGAGGCATCGCTCATACCATCGGTTTCGCCTGCCGCAGCTTCTCCTAAATAAACTTCTCCGTCCGCCGAGTCGGTAAGGGTGATGTCCTGATCCAGGCTGTCGATATCGGTAAGTGTGGCTTCGGTCTCTGTTGTGGATGCCGGCAGTGCATTTTCACCGAGTTTCGTACCCGAATAATTGAGATAGCCTGCCACTGCGACTAATGCCGCCAGAGCTGTGATGATAATCTGGTTTTTCTTCCACATATGTTTCACATCTCTCCTCCTTAAACCTTCTTCATTACTTTGATTTTATGCACTTCAATCCCAAATAATGCTACGACCGCATCGGTAATATCCGCTGCTGTTTTTGCATTGTTTCCGCCATCTGCCGCCACGATCACACCTTCCACTTCCGGCTCTGTGATTTCTTTGACATACGGCGTTTCCGCTCCGTTTTCCTGCTTTTCAAAAACCGTGTTCTCTTCGAAATCCTGTGCATCCGCCGTGCTTTTGTCGCCGGACTGATCCTGTGTATTTTGACTGTTTGAGGTTCTTGTGTCCTTTTCCACAATATACGCTCCGCAGGAACGTAAGGTAATCATCACTTTGACTTCCCCCACTCCGTCCACTTCCCGAAGCACTTCTTCAAGCCTTTGTTCCATCCTCTGTGTCCGTTCCTGTGCCAGATCTTCTGTATTTCTTACGTTGTTTTCAACTGCCGGTGCATTGGTTTTTGTCTGTGTGTTCTGCTTTTTGCTGCTGTTATCCGGCCAGGTAATCACCAGAAGCAAAAGTCCGACAAGAAGACCGATCAGCACCGGACTGCCCTTTTTTCCTTTGCATTTCTCCCAAAAATCCAGCCACTGTTTCATGCGGCTCATCCCCCCAAAAAGACCACTTTATCGCTGCTGATCTGATAAATTTCCCAGAGTTTCTGCAAAATCTGCTCCTGCACCGCCTCTTTTTGCTGCAGATCCTCATACCCCCCGGAAATCGTTACTTTGCGGATACCCTCTGTCTCCTCGGATTGAAATACAACCTTCGCTTTTGTCCCTTTCATCCCCTCTCCCTCTGCCGTCTCTTCAATCTGACGCTGCACTTCCTTCTGACAGGCTTCCGTCAAAACACGGCTCCTTAAGTCACTTAAATTTTCCTGTTCCATCCGGATCGAATCCCACTCTTCCAGCTGTAATGCCTGCTGCCACTGTTTCTCAAATACTGCCGTCAGATGTGCCTGATCCGTCAGCGGACTGATCAGCAGGATCAGAAACAGGACACCGCAAAACAGCCGAATGTATTTCTGATAATGGTTATCCGGAAGAACCTGCTCTGCAAGCTGCATCAGACACAAGCAGCACAGGATGCTCCGTACCCAGCTTCGAATCTCTGCCGACATCTTTTCTCCCCTTTCTTCTATTTTCCAAGCGATGCGGTGACAATGGCGATCGTCAGGAAAAACAGCATACTGCTGGACACCATGATCTTCAGAAGCAGCCCGACTCCTTCTGCGACTGCCGCCACACATTCGTTGAGCCGTTTGTCACCGACCGGCTGCACCAGAGCCGCCATCGCCTTATAGATCAGTGTGCAGAACGCCAGACGGCACACCGGTGCGAGACAGAGTATCAGAACAGCGATCATCCCGCACACACCGACGGCATTCTTCAGAAGAACGGCAGAACCAAGCACCGTATCCGTCACGCTGCCAAACAGGTTGCCAATGCCGGGGATTGCCGATACGGTTCGGCTGACAGCTGTATTTTTCAGCCCGTCAACGGCCGGAAGGATCAGTCCCTGGATCACCTGAAATCCGATCGCTGCCGCTGTCATGCTCTTCATTGCCCATTCGATCACCGTACGCACAAGTTCTGCCAGATGCGAGAGCCTGTCATCCTTTGAAAGATGGTCGAGCAGCAAAAACAGGACATAAAGCTGCACGCCGGGCAGAAGAAGATATCTTTGCACCCACTGCACTGCTGCGATCAGCAGGATCGCCGACTCGTAAAATGCCAGCCCTCCAACGCTGTTCCCCGCAAAAACGGCCGCCGCAAAATAAGACGGCACCAGAGCTTTCATAAAGCCATTGACTCTGCCAAGCGTTGCATCCGTCATCCGGCTCATTCCGGTAAATCCCTTCATCAGAACCGCTGCCAGCATCAGATACATCATAAAAAAGCTGATCAGTGCTGTACCGTTCTTTTCCATGAGATCCGTGAAATTCAAAACAAGTGCCGCCACGATCACCAGTAAAAACACCTGCAGTGCCGTCTCTTTTTGATTTTTCCATTCCAGAAGCAGTGCATCAAAAACCAGCGTTTTCAAAGTTGAAAGATTCAGCGGGATTTCTCCCCTGATCAGGCTTTTCAGTGCATCCGCAAAACGAAAACTGCTCTCTTCTTCAAGATCTGCAAGGCTCTCTTCGACTTCCTGTAAATGAAACGCCTTTATATTAAGGAAGTCTTCCGCTCCGGTCTGTAATTCTTCTGCTGTATCCTGTCCCTGAACTTTCTCCTGCACCTGTGACGCTGCCATGATCACCGCCGTTTTTTCTGAAAGAACGGCCGCCTCGCACACCTGCTTCTGCCCCGCCCCCATCAGCCATCCTGCAAAAAGCAGCAAAAACAAATAAATACGATATTTCTTCATATATTTTACCATCAGGCAAGACAGCTGCGGATCGTCTCAAACAGTGCCAGCAAAACCGGTGTCCCTGTCGCCAGCACCGAGATCTTTCCGAAAAATTCAATCTGTGAGGAGATTGCCCCATATCCCGCATCTTTGCAGATGCCTGCCGCAAAATCCGCCACATAGGTGATACCGATCATTTTGAACAGAATCTTCACATAAGCATCCTTTATGTTTGTGTAGCTTTGCAGCTGCTGCAGGCTTTCTGATAAATACCTCAGTTTTTCCACTGCACAGAAAAAGATAAGCATACAGGAAGCCATGCTGATCAACACGGCAAACACAGGTCTGGTCTCTTTGAGAAACAACGCCAGTAAAATCCCGGTAATCCCAAGAACTGCAATTTTGATCACAGTGCAAACAACTCCTTTATGCTCTCAAACAGCTGGCTGATATACGGCAGCACCCAGAACAGCACCAGTACCAGACCTGCAAGGCTTGCAAGATACGCCTGTTCTTCCCTGCCGCTGTGCTTTAAGACCTGACCGAGCACCGAGACCAGGATCCCGACCGCTGCGATCTTAAACAGCAGATTAACACTCATCTCCATCTCCTCTCTCTGTCAGTAAAGTAAAATGACAAGAAACGCACCGGCACCAAAACCCAGACATCGAAACATTTTTTCTTTCTCCCGGTATTCTTTTTTTGCCTGAACACACGCATCACTGACTTGTTCCAGGTAATAATCCAGTGTTTTTTTCTGCATCGCTACATCCAGATAACCGAGCTGACCGCCAAGCGTCCGAAGGCTTGCAAGGTCGCTCTCCTTTAAGGCAGTACCTTTCAGATCCATCTCCAGCTGCTTTTCAAAGATCACACCAAGATTCGCTTCTTCTCCTTTTTGCATCTTTTCCTGCACATGTACCAGAAAATCTGAAAGCGGCGGTGAAACCCGCTTTGCAATGCTGCCAAACGCCTCATCCAGCATCGTATTCGCATAGCCAATTTCCGCCGAAAGCATAACCGTCATGCGACGCAGCTCTTCCAATATGTGAATTCTCTTTTTCATTTCCGCACAGATCAGGCATCCTGCCGCAAAACAGCTGAACATTGTAAGCCCTGCCCCGAACAGTTTCAGCATACCACCCCCTCCTCCCCGTAGAGCCTGGTCCCTCTGCCATCAAAAATCCCCCACACCGAACCGATTTTTTTCTTTCCGCTTAAAATAATATAGCGATCAAAAACGTGTTCCTTTACCATCTTCTGAAGGAGCGGTTTTTTCTCAATGTCTTCCACCGAACTGCCGTGAACCGTCGCAATCAGGCGGCATCCGCAGTTCAGCACCGATTCAATCGCCTTGATATCGCCGTAATCCCCGATCTCATCGACTGCCACCACTTCCGGTGACATGGATCTGATCAGCATCATCATGCCTTCTGCTTTCGGACAGCAGTCCAGCAGATCCGTCCGTATGCCAAGATCATTCTGCGGAACGCCCTGGTAAGCTCCTCCGATTTCTGAACGTTCATCCACCACACCGACATTCTTTCCCTCACACCAGGCATTCCCGTTTGAAATCTGACGGATCACATCACGCAGCAGCGTAGTTTTTCCGCAGCACGGCGGCGAAATGATCAGTGTATGGCAGACTTCCCCATTCTCCACAATAAAAGGCATTACTTTATCTGCACAGCCTTCTACCTGATGAGCAAGCCGAATGTTCAGAAACGAAATATAACGGATACTCCTGACCTTCCCTTCCTCCATCAGGATCTTCCCGGCGACACCGACACGGTGTCCGCCCTGGATCGTTAAAAATCCCTGCCGCAGTTCATCTTCATAAGCATAAAGCGAGTACCCGGCAATGTACTCCATCGTTTCCATCAGCTCACAGCGATCCACGTAATGAATATTTTCTTTCTCATACTGCTCATTTCCGTTACACCGCAGAAGTTTCCCCTCTTCTGTGAGCTTGTATTCTTTTCCCCGCTGCCGGATCATCAGCGGACTGTTGATCCTCATCCGGATCTCCTGCAGCTCGCCAAAATTCAGATCTGCCTTCTGCAGGATCCTCCTCACCGGAAGCGAAAATATTTTAAAAAATCCGTCTGCACATTTCAATGTCCTCACCTCTTAGGACATACTATGCTCAGGCGGATATTGTTATGAGTACTTATGATGTCCGAAAAAAAGATTCATCCGGACACATCGCAGCGTTCTCTTTAAATTTACACAAAAAAATCAGGAGATATGTCTTTCTCGTCAACATATCTCCTGTTAATGATGTTCTGCTATTTCCATTGGACTTCTTACCTTTCTTTCATTTTCATCCTGTCCGCTTCTGTGTTTTACAAAAGAAGATGTAGTTTAAGTTTTTGGTGGACTGTACCTCTCTTTCTTAGATTCTTTTGATTTTAATTCTTTCTGTTTTTTTGAATTTGCCCTTCGCTTTCTTAATCACTGAAGTTGAATGACTGCTTTTTTATTTTTGATGTAGTGCTATGTCTTCATTGGACTGTCCTCCTTGTTTTTTGTTTCTCTCTTTTGTTTTGTTGTCTTTATTATAGGCGTTCTTCTTTGATTTGTCAAGCACTTTTTTAAATATTTTTTTGTTATTTTATAATTGTATTTATTTAATATATTTTTCAGACATTTTATGCAGTTTCTTCGTATTTCTTATTGATTTTTTCGCTGTAGCCTGATAAAATGATGCCAGGAAGTCTACTATTGAAATCCAACGAGAAACGAGGTAATTTTGCATGAAGAAAAGAATCGTAATCGCTCTCGGACACCGTGCCCTCGGCACCACACTTCCGGAGCAGAAAAAGGCTGTCAAAACATCAGCAGCTGTGCTGGCTGATATGGTGGAAGAAGGCTATCAGCTGGTGATCACACACAGCAATGCACCGCAGGTCGGCATGATCCACACTGCAATGAACGAATTCGGCAAAACGCATCCGGACTACACAGTCGCTCCGATGTCCGTATGCTCCGCCATGAGCCAGGGCTACATCGGCTACGACCTGCAGAATGCGATCCGTGCCGAGCTTTTAAAACGAGGCATCTTCAAAACCGTATCTACGATCCTGACACAGGTGATCGTTGATCCTTATGACGATGCATTCCATCATCCGGTCAAAGTGATCGGCCGTTACATGGATGCCAAAGAGGCAGAAGCAGAAGAACAGAAAGGCAACTATGTCAAAGAAGAGCCTGGCAAAGGTTACCGCCGTATCGTTGCTGCCCCGATGCCAAAAAGCATCGTAGAGATCGATGCGATCAAAACACTGGTTCAGAACGACCAGGTTGTTATTGCCTGCGGAGGCGGCGGTATCCCGGTTCTGCAGCAGGGCAATGAGCTCAAAGGTGCAAGTGCCATCATCGAAAAAGACTACGCCAGCGGAAAACTCGCAGAAGGCGTGGATGCAGATATCCTGATGATCCTCACAAACGACAAGATGGTTGACATTGACCGTGACACCGAGCATCCGAGATTTCTGGAACATATTACGGTAGAAGAAGCAAAAGAACATATCGCAGCCGATCAGTTCGGTGTAAATTCCATGCTTCCAAAGATCTGTGCTTCCGTTGATTTTATCACAGCCGGAAGAGGACGCTCTGCAATCATCACAAATCTGGAAAATGCCATCGATGCCCTGAAAGGCAAGACCGGAACCATTATCACAGAGTAAATTAAAATGCCAAAGAAATACACCGCACGTTTCCATGCGGTGTATTTCTTTTTGCTGTTGAACTTCAGCTAAGATGAAGTTTTTGTTGTCACACTATTTGATCTTTACGCTCTTTTTCTGGCCTTTGCCCTTCAGCAGGGATGTGTATGCTTTCTTTTTGCTCTTCGGCACTTTAATGACTGCTTTTGCAGAGATGTTCTTCAGTGCTCCCTTGCCTACGGAAGTCAGTTTCTTGCTCTTGATCTGGATGCTCTTCAGTTTGCTGTCGCCTGAGAATGCATTCTTGCCAATCTTGGAAACGTTTGTTCCAATCGTCACTTTTTTCAGTTTCTTCATACCCTTGAATGCATTTGCTGCGATTGATGTTACGCTCACTTTTTCACCGCTTATTGTCACGGCTGCTGCTACTTTCAGGGTACGTGCTCTTCTGGAATCTACGCCGTATGCCTCTGCCAGTTTCTTCTGTGCATCGATCACACGGTATTTCACATTTCCGGATGTAACGGTATCTCCGACTTTCAGTGTTTCTTCCGGTTTTGGCTGTTCCTGATTCTGCTGTGCTTTGAGTCTCTCGATCTCAGCCTGAGCCTGTTTCAGTGCTGCTTCTGCTGCTTCTTTTTCTTCCTGCAGTTTCTTGTAAGCTGCATCGCTTTCTTCTTTCTGCTTCTTGGCAGCAGCTTCCAGCTCCAGGATACGTGCTCTGTAATCATTTACAGTTTTCTCAAGATCTGCTTTTTCCTTCTTCAGCGTGCTTACTTCTTCTTTTGCGGAAGCCAGTTCACCGTTCAGTTTTGTGATCTCAGCTTCTTTGGCTGCGATTTCAGATTCTTTGGCATCCACGCTGTCCTGAAGTTTTTTCAGATCATCCTGTGCCGTTTTCAATTCGCTCTGCAGTTCTGTCACTTTTGCATTTGCTGTCTTCAGCTCTTCATCCTTCTGTGTCAGCTCGTTTTCTTTATTCTGAAGTTTCTTTAAAACTTCCTGATAATCGGCTGCATCCGGAACTTTCAGTCCCTGTACGGCTGCCTGCAGTGCAGCTGCCTGTGCATTGACCGCTTCCTGCGTTGCCTTTTTGTCTGCATATACAGCCTGTGCATCCGTAAGTACTTTCTGCAGTGCTTTGTAGGATTCTACGGTGTAATCTGCCTCTTTTAATGCTTTTGCAATGTCAAGTGTCTGTTTCAGTTCACTCTTGTCTGCCGCATTCGGATCTGGTACATGAATTAGTTTTGCATCTGCCCAGTCGCCATTATCGTGTGCATTATTTTCAACTTTATCCATGAACAGAACCAGATTTTTCTGGATGCCGGAAATATCAATGCTGATATGTTCTGCATCGCTATAGCTGTCTAATTTCGCAGAGCGATAAATCTCTGTTCCCTGGATATTTCCATCCGCATCTACTTCACCATCATAGATCACGAAATAAACACCATCACCGTTCTGTTTCTTTGCTGTCTTGAAATAGTCAATGCCGACATATGCCTGGAAATAAAGTTTTTCGTTTTCTTCTAACTGTGCTTTGTAAGAAGATACATCATACTCAACTGTTGCATCTGCATTTGCACCAAGACCTTTGCTAAAGTAGGTCTGTTCGCCATCGACACTCAAAGAGATCGCTCCGGAAGATGCTCCGTTACAGTACTGATTTTTCATGACACTTTCCCATCCGGACTGTGCATATTTCCAGTCAATGTCAGAAAGGTAAGTCACTTCTCCGGTGATCGGACGCTCATTTACTTTAACGGTGATCGCTGTGCTTGTCAGATCTGCGGATGCTCCTGTGGTATCTTTTGCTGTCACATTTTCCAGTCCTACGCTGTAGCTGCCAGGCTGTGCATCTGCTTTTGCTTTCATGGTGATCGTTGCAAAATCACTTGTAGATGCCGGGATTCCAGCTTCATTTTTCAGTGTGTAAAGAATCTTTCCGTCTGCTTCTGTGCTTGTCAGCGTACCTTCGATGCCATCTTTCAATGCAACCGTCGGTGCTTCAAAGACATCTGCATCATAGGAAATGCGGAAGCTTACTTCACCTAACAGGTTGTCTGAGGAAAGGTTTGCAAGTTTTGCATTCATTGTCAGGTTCTTGCCCTGTACCACAGCATCTTCGCCTTCGAGTAGCAGGCGTGCACCAAGCTTTTCGGTACTTAATTTCACAGATGCTTCTGTGATCTCCATGTTGCCGGATGTTGCATAAGGTGTTGCATTTTCCATGTACACACGGACTTTTGTTGTGTAAACCGGTTTGAACTGCATCACTGCCGGTGCTCCGGATTCTTTCACGGTACTCTGTGCGGATACCGGTGCCCAGTCTGCACCGTTCCAGTACTGTGCTTCCAGCACTTTCGGGATTGCACAGTAACGGCTCTCTTTGAAGTTCAGTGTAATCTGGTTGAGAACCTGGGCTTCTTTCCAGTCAAATTCTACATATTCATTCTTTCTGGATGCACTGTTTGCCGGAAGCAGTACCGATGCACCTCTGTTGTAAGCATTGGTCCAGCTTGTGCTGTCATTTCCATCCAGCATATTCTGCGGATAATTCTTATCAGATCCTGTGAAGGATGCCGTTGCACTTGCTTTGCCCGCTGCCAGTTCCACATCGGTTGCCGCATCATCACTTTCGGTGATCGCTGCCTGTGCGGTAAGCTTGCTGCCCTCGATCGTTCCTTCTGCTTTTCCGTCTTTTACTTCAGACCAGGTTACTTTTTTGAGCAGGCTGTAATCTCCTGCACTGCCTGTATAGTTTACTTTTACTACAGATGGAAGTGTCACACTCATACCGGTCGGTACCGTTACATTCACTGCATCAACCGATTTTTCGGTTCCGGTCACTTCTGCTGCCTTCGGTGCATCTCCGGTTCCGTTCTCTGTTACTTTCAGTGCGACCTGTACCGGCTTGAGATTGTCAGAAGAAATGGTCAGCAGAGCATCGCCTGCTTCTTTTTCTGATTTCAGAATCACCAGTACTTTTCCGTTGTAAGCCATTCTTTCAGAATAGCTGCTCTTATCTACGTTATCGTATTTATAGAGTTCTGCACTTTCCTGTTTTCCGTTGTCCACGCCGACGATGGAAGCTTTTCCGCTGACTGCAAATTTCACCAGGTTATCTGCATCCGGTACCATATTTCCATTTTCATCGACTACGGTACATTCTACATAAGAAAGGCTGGTTCCGTCTGCTTTGAGAACGGTCTTATCTGCCACTGCCGAAATGGTATACGGTGTGGAAGATGTGCTTACACTGTCTGTTGCCACTACTTTGCCGTTTTTGTCATACGCTTTTACTTCCAGTGTACCTGCCTGATACGGAACTTTCCAGGTCAGATGCAGTTTTCCGAAATTTAACTCGCCGTCATCAAGAATTGCTCCGTTGCTGGTGTAACCGCCAGGGTTGGTGCTGTCGCCCCAGGTCTTATCGTCCTCTGTTTTTTCCGATGTTTCATAATATTTCTTGCCGTAAGCTGTTTCTTTTTCATCAAAACTCTTCTTACCGAGAGACTCGCCGTTTAAAAACAGCTCTGCACTTTGCTGGTTGGTATTTACCCAGACTTCTACTTCTTCGCCGTCATGCCACTGATCCCAGTTGGTCGGAAGCAGATGTACCATCGGAGTGCTTGTCCACTGGCTCTGATATAAATAGAAAGAATCTTTTGCAAAACCTGCGGTGTCGATCGTACCAAAGGAAGATACACCTACCGGGTAAACACTGTACGGTGTCGGCTCGCCGAGGTAATCAAATCCGGTCCAGATAAACTGTCCGATAAAGCTCTTGCGGTCACGGTCTTTTTTCAGACCATATTCATTGGACATCGTCCAGGATGCAAAGTCGTTGTCATAGTTGGAACCGCCTCGTTTGCCCGGAGTCTGATTGATACCAGTATTCGTAAACTGCGGATCCAGGTAAACACCTCTTGATGAAGTCTGAGAAGAAGACTCGGACTCGAAGAAGAAGGTCTTTGTTGCTTTTTCAAGCAGTGTGCCATCACCGATGGAGTATCTGCTGATCAGTCCGTCTACGGATTTTGCTGTATTATAGTTCAGTCCGTATCCGTCCAGCACCTGATTTACATAACCCCATACGTTGGTTGCTGCCGGAACACTACGCTCCTGGTCACCACCCATCAGCACGTAACGTGTGCCGTCTGCTGCATTGACATTGCCCATCAGACGAACTGCCTCAGTATATTCATTCATGGCACTTGGATTTACGCCAAGCAGATCGTATTTGGAAACATCATACCAGGATGGTTTGCTGCCCACGCCGCGGACTTCATTACCGATCGACCATGCGATCACAGAAGGTTCATTCTTATCGCGGTTTACCATTTCCTGTACGACCCAGTCACTCCAGGTCAGTTTTGCACCATCGTAGTTTACGCCCGGTGTCGGAAGCTGTGTATAACCGTTCGGTTTCAGTCCTGCCCAGTCAGACGGTACTTCCTGGAAGAAGAAATTACCAAAATCATACGTTGCTTTTGCTTTTCCCCATCCGTCAAAAGCTTCCTCTACCACAAGGATACCTTTTCTTCTGCAGACTTCGATTGCCTGTTTGGATGGCGGGCAGTGGGAAGTACGGTATGCATTGACACCCATTGCCATCAGTTTGTCAAATTCACGGTCATAGGCATCGCTGTAGCTTGCTGCTCCCAATGCACCGGAATCGTGATGCAGGTCAACACCCTGAACTTTTGTATACTGTCCGTTTACATATAAACCACCGCTTGTCGGATCACTGGTCGTCTCTTTGACTTTTACCCAGCGGAATCCGTATTCGGTTTCTTCCGTATCGATCAGCTGATATCCATCAGAAGAACCGTTGATCTCCTGATAAAGATCTACTTTTACCTTATACAGATACGGTGTACCCAGGTTCCACGGATACCAGAGATTTACATTGGAAACCTCAACAGCATCTCTGTCTTTCAAAGACAGGGTAAATGCAGTACTTGGGTTGATCGCTGTTTTCTCTGTACTCTTCTTTGCTACTTCTTTGCCATCTGCATCCAGCACGGTTACTTCCATATAAACGTTGGAGTTTGTAGAATCAGAATAACCGGTTGCTTCTATATTCAGTGCACCTGTCTTGGATGCTGTATAATCGTCCTCCAGAGTCGGAGTTGTCAGTGTGATGCCGTTGCGGTTGAAATGTGCCTGATTGTCGATCAGCAGATGTACCGGGCGGATGATACCACTGCCTGTGTACCAGCGGCCGGACGGTGACATGTTCTGTACTTTCACAACCAGTACGTTCTCTTCGCCGTATTTTACTTTTTTCGTGATATCCAGTGCAAATCCGGTATAACCGCTTGGATAGCTGCCGATCTTCTCACCGTTTAAGTAAACAACGCTGTTCTGATATACGCCTTCAAAGTCAAGAGAAATTGTCTTGTTTCCGGACATGGATGCCGGCACGGTAAATCTCTTACGGTAATAGCCAAGTCCGCCTTCCAGATAAGCCTGTGCATCGGAAGAACTCTTTACTTTTTCACCTTCAATACTGAAATCATGCGGAACATCTACCGTTCTCCATCCGAGGTCATTGAAACTCGGATCAACAATCTCGTCTGTTGTGTAATCTCCGGCATCTTTGACACCTGCTGCTGCGAAACCGCCATCAGCGACTTCCGGTGTTCTCGTTGCCAGATAGAACTGCCAGTTTGCATCGAAATCAACGGATCCAAGAGAACCTTCCGGAACTTCCTGAACCAGACCGGATGCATCCAGAACCTCTACGTTCATCACTGCATCGTATGTGGTTCCTTCTACGGTAACTTTTCCATTTACCGTGAATGTCTTGCCTGCTGTTTTGGTATCTACCTTTGCAAGCTCATCGCTGTTCCATGTCACATCAAACAGTGCATTTGTTCCGTCTGTATACAGAACGGTTGCCTGTGTCGGTGCGGTAAAGGTACTTCCAACGGTCACTTTCTTTGTGATATCTGCAACTTTATCTACCGTCTTTGGTCCTGCTTCGGATTTGCGGTAAAGTTTTACGTTGTCCAGATTGATGTACTCGTTGGTCAGAGCTACGAAAAAGCTGACCGTACATTTTCCGTCTTCGCCGACTTCAAAAGTATCGGTTGTGTAAGTTGTCCATTTGTCCCATGCGGTCGGACGAACCGATACACTTTTATTTCCTGCCATCAGAGAAGCATTCAGACTTCCTTTGTCATTTCCACCTGCAGCCTCAACTGAAGCTTTGTAAGTACCAGGAACCAGTCCTTCGATTGTCTGTGTAAAAGAAAAACTGTCTTCATCTCCGGTATGGCTGTATGCCTCATACCAGTTTGTCTTATTATTCTGTGCCCATTCATTTTTGAAAACACGCCAGTACTTCGTGTCTCCGTTTGTGCCTTCGGTTCCGTTAAACGTCCAGCCTGTGGTCTGAGACTCAAAATCTCCGTTTGGAACAGTGACTTCTACAAACGTATCATCATCTGCTGCCATAACGACTGGTCCGATGTTTCCGACTGCTGTGGTAAACACCATGGCAAACGCCAGTAAAAAGGACCAGAATTTTCTGAGTTGTCTGTGTTCTTTCATTCCCTTTCCCCATCCTTTCTTTGTTTATAGATCCCGGTGCTGTACGCACCAGTTTTCGGGTTTTCATTTCTCTTACAGACTATCAGTTTTTTCTGATCCTTTCCATAACACATTCTATAGATTTTGTTTTCATTCTATAGATTTTATTCTATTTTCTATTGTTTTTTAGTAAACTGTTTATTCACCTAACAGGAAAAGGTTTTGCCCCCTTACGTTAACATCATCCCATGTTAATTTTTCGCCCGGAAAACGTAACCACCAAAAATCAGGCATTCATTTTTCATCTGAATGCCTGATTTTCTGTGATTCTGCTTTAATCCTGAAACGCGATCTGATAATAATCAATCATTGCTTCCTGTGCTTTCGGAACTCGTACAACCACCACATATGTTTTCACGATTGCCGGATAGGACACGCCTGGTTTATCCATGTCTTTGCTTCTCTCGATCTGGATTTCACCGACCAGTTTTCCTTTTGCGTCGAATTTTGTTGCCATGCCCTTATACTTATAATTCATATATGGTGAAAGCAGCTGCGGAACAAGTACAATGCTCTTTTTCCTGAAATTCGTTCCGGCATACTGTTTTTTTAACATTTTTCTGAGGCCTTTTTCCTGCTTTTTCTTCAGCACCGTCTGGAACTTTTTAAATTCTTTTTTGGTACGAATCGTTTTCTTTTTGATTCGCCAGGAATCATTTTTCCACTGGTAAATGGTTCCGTTCGTTTTGCATACCATTTCTTTTTTTACAACATTTTCTGCCGCCGCTTTTTGATTTTTTCTGTCCTTTGCTGCTGCCGGAACCCCTGCCAGCAAGACCATAGCAAACAGCAGACATATCAGTCTCATCTTTTTTCTTACATTGTTTCTCATTTGCTACACTTCCCTTCTTTTTATAATATTACATTTTTTATTTCTTTTTCACCTTCAGAACGGTATTGCAGACTACCTGAACGTTTCTCTTCTGCTCTTTACTGTATTTGTAAAGGTTTACCTGAACTTTTGCTCCGCCCCATTTTTTCAGGTTCAGCTTTTTCAATTTGAAGTATCCGTTCTTATCTGCCTTCACGCATTTGGTTGTCTTTCCTGTTTTCAGATTTTTCAGTTCAACGTATGCTTCCGGGAATGCATAGCCGGATATCTCTTTTGTTTTTACAGAAATCTCGTTTTTCTTTTTCGGATTTACCAGCTTGATCGTGCGTTTTAATTTCTGGAACTCTTTCTGATCTGACAGCCATGCCTTTTTGTTTTTACCGCCTGTCAGAAATCTTTTCGGAAGTTTGGCTGCCAGTTCTTTTTCGGAAAGAAGATTATCTGAAAAATCAGTAAATACATAACTCAGTTTGCTGAACTGTTTCAGGTTCGGTAACGTCTTGATTTTATTGCAAAATGCATATATCCGTTCCAACTTTTTCAGATTTTTTTTATATCTGTCAGTCTGTTTTCCGAAACACCAAGCTCTTCCAAATTTGTCAGTTTTTCAATCCCTTTCAGGTTCTTGAGTCGATTTTTTCCGACTTCCAGTTTTTTAAGCTTAGTGAGATTTTCAATTCCTTTCAGGCTGGTCAGCTGATTACCGTATGCATAAAATTCCTCCAGATTTACTACACTTTCAATCCCCTTCAGGCTGGTCAGACAGTTATCATAAACCATCAGATAGCGAAGATTCTTTAATCCCTGGATTCCATCCAGACTGCGGATCTTATCTCCATCAAAAGTAAGATAGACCAGCGATGGCAGGTTTGCCACTTCTTTTATGCTTGTGATACCGCTATACGATACATTCAGTGCATCAAGTTTTTTCAGTCTTCCATCCAGACCTTCCAGACTGGAAAGCTGCCACTGATCCTGGATTTTCAGAGTTTCCAGATTTGTCAGATAACCGATTCCTTTCAGACTTTCCATAGGTATTTTTTTATAATCGACAATTTCCAGTTCTTCCACACTGGATGCTTCCTGCTCTGTAAAAGTATCGGTACTTTGCTTGCCAAGTACTTTCAGAATATTCTGATAAAGTGTCTTATCCGGAATACCGCTCTCATTGTTTTCGATCACATCCGTCGGTGCTGCATGTGTCTGGATCATCGGCATCATCATTACAAACATACTGGCTGCCGCTATCATCGCCGCTTTTTTCAATTTTTTCATTCCCATCCTTTTTCCTCCT
>ENA-ORTU01002574-ORTU01002574.1-human-gut-metagenome-genome-assembly--contig:-NODE-2574-length-16209-cov-2.922929_pt1 | contig 16209 bp, 14 predicted proteins | sample MGYA00241910_ERZ509184 | MGnify/ENA primary metagenome ERZ509184 (study PRJEB26280, sample SAMEA2338847) | human gut metagenome | biome: human gut; feature: human-associated habitat; material: faeces... | reverse complement strand
GTTTTTGCGTCAGCCAAACTGTCTCCTGCTCAGGATTGATTTGAACTTCTATATTGACATCACCATCTGTAAATAATACGATTTCATTCTTCATCTTTTAGTTCCCCTCCACGAATATTTCCCGATAACATTTCTAATGTAGATTTTACTGTATTTTTCAGATTCAGTCCATCTTTTAGTCCCAACCGGTAGAAAAACATTTCTGCACATACACCCATGTAGCTATACCACTGGCCTCAGAGATGATTCCTGTTATGATTTTACGCATGATATCCTCAAATTCTGCTATTTCCTCTTTGGAAACGGTGTCATAGACATCAGGGTATAGTGGTTATCGGAAGCTGGTGCTCAGGATACAACCATCAAGAAAATTGTGGGACACTCCGGCACTATGACTTTGACCAAAAAAGTTTCACCACATATCTAGACATTTCACCAAGAGTTAAGAGGAAAGAAAAACCCCAGAAACACGCGGTTTCTGAGGTTTGTGATCTCTTTGAATTGTAATTCTCTTGCAAGATAATTATCGTTTTGAGAACTGTGGTGCACGTCTAGCTGCTTTGAGACCGTACTTCTTACGTTCTTTCATTCTCGGGTCACGTGTCAGGAATCCTGCTTTTTTCAGGACTGGTCTGAACTCGCCATCTACGTGAAGCAGTGCTCTTGAAAGACCATGTCTGATAGCACCGGCCTGACCTGTTGTACCACCACCGCGTACATTTACCAGTACGTCGTATTTATCAGCTGTCTCTGTTGCTACTAACGGCTGACGAACGATTACTTTCAGTGTTTCCAGACCAAAGTATTCGTCGATATCTCTTTTATTGATTGTGATCTTACCTGTACCAGGTACTACATATACTCTTGCGATAGATTTTTTTCTTCTTCCTGTACCGTAGAATTTGTTAGCCACTGTCATTTACCTCCTGTTAAAATGTTAATACTTCTGGCTTCTGAGCTGCATGTTTGTGATCCGGACCAGCATATACAAAAAGTTTTTTGTACATTTCTCTTCCCAGAGGTCCTTTTGGAAGCATACCTTTAACTGCCAGTTCGATAACTCTTTCCGGTTTCTTGTTTAACATTTCTTTCAGAGTTGTCTCTTTCATTCCTCCAACGTAGTCGGAATGTCTGTAGTAAACTTTCTGTTCCAGTTTTTTACCTGTTACTTTGATTTTGTCTGCGTTTGTGATGATTACATAATCACCTGTATCGATAAACGGAGTAAAGATCGGTTTGTTTTTACCTCTTAAGATCTTTGCTACTTCTGATGCTAATCTACCTAATGTATATCCTGTTGCGTCCACTACATACCATTTTCTTTCGATTGTTGCTGGACTAGCCATATAACTTTTCATGGGGTAACCTCCTGATTGATATTCCATTATGAGTTTCTATAGTAAAATGTCGTTACCGGGGCTTGGATCAGACATTTACATACTTCGTCACATTGCTTAATTATATTATACAGACCCGTGTGTGTCAACCTTTTTTTACATTTTTTTTACGATTCTTATGAACCTTTTTTACGATTGTAAGTCTGCAAAGCACGGAATGATCCACCGGTATCGCAGTTTTAATTTTTAACCTCAACATCTTAACACTTAAAAGAAGATTTTCCGCACATCATTGAACATCACCACTACCATCAAAAGCATCAGAAGCATCAGTCCGACAAAATGTACCATTCCTTCTTTCTCGGGATCGATCCGTTTCCCACGGATCAGCTCAATGATCAGAAAGACCAGTCTGCCGCCGTCCAGTGCCGGGATTGGCAGAAGGTTCATGACACCCAGGTTTGCTGTCAGAAGGATCGATATGTTCAGCATATTCAGCCATACATAGAAACCTCCGGAGGACTGTGACTCCTGATACGTCTCTCCGATGTAACTCACAACACCGACCGGACCGGACATATCATTGATGCTCGCCTGACCGGTAAAGAGCATTTTAATACTCTCGATTGTCAGCTGAATCCAATATTTTACTTCATAGGCACTGTATTTCAGGGTGCCGAGGATACCGCATTTTTCGCGGTAATTGGAACTGCAGCTGATACCGAAAATGTAGCGACCGCTCTCATTTGCAACCGGATCCATCTGAACGGTGATATCTTTGCCGTCGCGTTCTACCGTCATCGTCACGGACTGTTTCTGATGAAAGGTCACATAGTTGGTTACTTCTCTTGCCACATGGATATTGCTGTGATTGATCTTTTTAACAATATCGCCTTCTTTCAGGCCTGCTTCTGCTGCCGGGTATCCGTCACTCACCTGCAGGATCACCGGTTTATCGTACCCGATACTTCCTATAATAAACAGAGACAGTACAAATGCCAGGATAAAGTTAAATACCGGACCTGCTGCAATAACTGAAATCCTTGCCCATACGGATGCCGCTGCAAATGCTCCCGGTTCCATCGTTCCTTCATCTTCTCCAAGCATCATGCAGGAACCGCCAAACGGCAGAAGTTTCCAGGAATATTTTGTTCCTCCTTTGTCAAAGCTTAACAGTCTCGGTCCCATTCCCAGAGAAAATTCCACAACCGTAATGCCATTTTTCTTCGCCAGCAGGAAATGTCCGAATTCGTGAAAAAGAACAATCAGGCTGAAGATCAACAATGCTATAATTATGCTCAATTTACCACCTGCTTTCAATCATTTCATAAGTTTCCTGTTCACACTGCAGGATCTGTTCCACCGTTGGAGCTTCAATCACTTTGTGTGCATCCATACAGGTTTTGATGATCTCGTAAATATCCAGAAAACCGATCTTGCGGTTCAAAAATTTGCTGACTGCACGCTCGTTTGCCGCATTAAATACAGTCGGCATGGAGCCGCCTGCTTTTGCCGCTGCAAAGGCCAGCGGAAGTCCTTCGAAATTCTCCATATCCGGTTTTTCGAAGGTGATCTGTGACAGGCTCCAGAAATCCAGACGTTCTCCGGCCAGATATTCCCGATCTGGATAAAACAGTGCATACTGGATCGGAAGCTTCATATCCGGGGTTCCAAGCTGGGCGATCACCGCACCGTCTTTGTACTGCACCATGGAATGGATGATGCTCTGCGGCTGGATCACAACCTGGATCTGATCCAGTTCCACATCAAACAGCCATTTTGCCTCCATCACTTCCAGTCCTTTGTTTACCATACTCGCAGAATCAATCGTGATCTTATGTCCCATCGACCAGTTTGGATGTTTCAGTGCATCCTCAAGCTGCACATGTTTCAGAAATGCTTTATCTTTTCCGCGGAACGGACCGCCGGATGCTGTCAGCAGGATTTTGTCGATCTGTGTTTTCTTTTCTCCGTTTAAGGACTGGAAAATCGCACTGTGCTCGCTGTCCACCGGAAGGATCTTTACGTTGTATTCTTTTGCCAGAGGCATAATGATATGACCGGCAGTTACAAGTGTCTCTTTGTTTGCAAGTGCAATATCCTTTCCTGCTTTTATTGCTGCAATGGTCGGGCGTATCCCGATCATGCCAACGATCGCTGTCACCAGCACTTCTGCTTCTTCCATTTGTACGATCTCAAGAAGTCCCTCCATGCCGGAAACGATCTTCACCGGAAGGTCTGCGGTACAGATCCGCAACTCCTTTGCTTTTTCTTCGTCCCAGACAGCTGCAATCTGCGGATGAAACTCGCGGATCTGGCTCTCCAGCTGTGTAATATTATGACCTGCTGCCAGTGCTTTTACGCAGAGCCTTTCCGGATTGGCACGCACCACATCCAGCGTCTGCGTTCCGATCGATCCGGTTGACCCCAAAACTGCTATATTTTTCATTTGTTCCTCCTTATCTCATCATAAACATGGAAAGATAATAAATAACCGGTGCAGTAAAGATCACACTGTCAAAACGATCCATGATCCCGCCATGTCCCGGTATCAGTGTACCGTAATCTTTGATGTTGTGATTACGCTTGATCGCTGATGCTGCCAGATCTCCGACCATGGAGATCAGTGCTCCGACTGCACAGATGATCGCATAAGTGATCACCGGATTTTCTGCCTCCAGATGACTGCCTACGACTGCCGCATAGATGGCTCCCAGAAGTGCCGCACCGACAACACCGCCGACGGCTCCTTCCACGGATTTCTTCGGGCTTAAAACCGGAGACATTTTGTGTTTCCCGATCAGCATGCCGACACAGTAAGCACAGGTATCACATCCCCAGGAACACAGAAAGATCAGCCATACAAGAAATGCTCCGTCGCGGATCATCCTGGTCTGATAAATGTAGGACAGCATGACACCCACATAGACCACACCGAAAAAGGCTGCCATCACCTGTTCTGCATGATATTTCGGATAAGAAAACACATAGACAAACATCATGGCGATCAGCACAATGATCAGGTTCATCATCGTATACTCCGAATATCCGAGACTCAGCAGAATATAATGTAAGATCACGCCCAGATATCCCACCACTGCCAGCAGGTTTTCACCCTGTTTCTGTACCTTCACTGCACGGTACAGTTCAAACATACCGATCAGCGATACGATGGTCAGTGTTCCGTACAAAATCCAGCCTCCGCTGCAGATTGTCAGAAGTGCCACTGCCACCAGAACGATACCGCTGATAAGTCTTGTCACAAACATATCTTATTCTCCTTTCACACCGCCATATCTGCGTTCTCTTCCATTATATTTCTCAATGGCCTTTAACAGTTCTTCTTTATTGAATGCCGGCCACGGAACTTCCGTGAAATAGAACTCCGAATAAGCCAGCTGCCACAGCAGATAGTTGGACAGACGCAGCTCACCGCTGGTGCGAATCAGAAGATCCGGATCTGGTATCTCTCTCGTATCCAGATATGCAGAGAAGAGATCTTCTGTGATGTCTTCCGGTTTTACTGCCCCGTCTACGCAGTCCTGACTGAGCTGCCGGATCGCACGCACGATCTCATCACGGCTTCCATAGTTGATCGCAAGGTTAAAATTCAGCCCGGTATTGTTTTTGGAAGACTCAACCAGTTCTTTTAAGCTCTCCTGCAGATCATCTGCAAGTGCCGTCGGATCTCCGAGAACACGGACTTTCATATTATTTTCCCTTGCTGTCTTGATACAGGTCTTTGTATAGCTTCGGAAAAGCTTCATCAGCCCGTCAACTTCTTCTCTGGAACGTTTCCAGTTCTCAGTCGAAAACAGATAAACCGTCAGATATTTGATGCCGATATCATAAGCGTCACGGCAGATTTTTTCCAGATTCTTGGCACCGCGTGCATGCCCGTAATTACGCGGCATCCCTTTGCTCTTTGCCCAGCGTCCGTTGCCGTCCAGAATGATTGCTACATGTTGTGGAATATTCATACACAAAACCTCCTGTGTGCAAAAAAGCAGGGATGCCACACTGCAACATCCCTGTATTTACCCAATATTTACCTTCTAAGACTACACGGTCATGATCTCTTTTGATTTCTCCTCGATAGCCTTGTCGATATCCTTGATATACTTGTCTGTCAGCTTCTGGACATTTTCTTCCAGCTCTTTGACTTCGTCCTCGGATACCTCTTTTCCCTTTCCAAGTTTCTTGAATGCATCGTTTGCGTCACGTCTGATATTGCGGACAGCAACTTTTGCACCCTCGCCTTTTTTCTTCACTTCTTTTACCAGATCTTTTCTTCGTTCCTCTGTCAGTTCCGGGAATACCAGACGGATCACTTTTCCGTCGGTATTCGGATTGATGCCAAGGTCGGATGTCTGGATCGCTTTGCAGATCTCTTTGATCAGAGATGCATCCCACGGCTGAATCTGGATCATACGCGGCTCCGGAACGGTAACGTTTCCTACCTGCTGAAGTGGCGTCGGTGTTCCGTAGTACTCTACGGTGATACGATCCAGTACGTGCGGATTGGCACGACCTGCACGAATCGCTCCGAACTCTTCGAGCAGATTGTTATATGATTTTGTCATTTTGACATCGTATGCTTTGATTCTTTCATCCATTTCTGATTCCTCCTGTATTCTGGTATTATACGGTAACTTTTGTTCCGTTGAATTTGCCGTTTACGGTATTGACTATGCTGTTCTCTTCGTTCAGCCCGAAAACAAGCATCGGCATCTTGTTTTCCATGCAGAGAATGGACGCTGCCATATCTACTACGCCCAGTTTGCGGTCGATGACTTCCTGAATAGAGATTTCATCGTATTTTTTTGCATCTGGGTTGGTCTTCGGATCACTGTCATATACACCATCAATGGATTTTGCGAGCAGGATCACATCTGCCTCAATCTCAATGGCACGAAGCACGGTTGCTGTATCGGTGGAAAAATACGGATGTCCGGTACCTCCTGCAAAGAAAGATACAATCCCTTTTTCAAAATATTTATTGACACGGTCTTTTGAGAAAAGTTTTGTAAACGCTCCGCATGCAAACGGTGTCAGGATCTGTGTTTTCATTCCGACAGAACGGAAGATCTCCGATACATAAATGCAGTTCATGACCGTTGCCAGCATTCCGATCTGATCCGCTTTTGTGCGGTCGATATTCTCACTGGAGCGGCCTCTCCAGAAGTTACCGCCGCCGATCACGATGCTGACTTCCAGACCTGCATCGACAATCTCTTTTACCTGTTTTGCTACTTTTGTAACGGTTGGCTCATCAAAGCCCATATGTTTATCACCTGCAAGTGCTTCGCCGCTTAATTTCAATAATACTCTTTTCATTCTGCACCTCAATCTGTTTTTTTGTTTCGAGACAGTTTATGTGTCTGTTTACCTGAAACTTTCTGCTGAGAGTATATCATATTTCCTTTGAAACTACAACTAAGAATTCTCTGAGTACTTCCACGGATTTTTCCTTCGGTCGGCATATTTTTTTGCACCGGAAGAGAAGCACCGCAAATTTTGCTATACTTTTTCCCGCGTTTTTGTTATAATCACGCTTGGTATCCGCACAGCATACGATCTGTTGCCCGTCGGATACCCAGTAACTCAGAAACATAACCTGAATATGGGAGATATCATATGAATGCAACTTTATTTCTGGATGCTGCACTGGACGCACTGCTTGACAGTCTTCGCATGCTTCCCTTTTTATTTGTAGCTTTTCTGATCCTGGAAGCCCTCGAACACTATTCCAGTAACCGGCTGACGCATTTCTTTCAGCACAAAAAAGGCGGACCGGCCATCGCATCCCTGCTTGGCTGCATCCCTCAGTGTGGATTTTCCACTCTGATCTCAAGCCTTTACTGCGGAGGCATTGTCACAGTCGGAACCTTGATTGCTGTATACTTATCCACTTCGGATGAAGCGATCCTGATCCTTCTTGCACATCCGGATCGGGCCGGTGTGGTCGGAAAGCTTCTGCTCGCCAAACTGATCATCGCCATTCCTGCCGGATATCTGGTTGATTTTATCTGGAACAGATGGAGACATCCTCAGAAACACGTCGAGGATCTCTGTGACCACTGCGGATGTCACGATCATCACGGTATTATAAGGCCGGCACTGAATCACACGTTAAAGCTTTTTGCTTTTATCCTTGTGTTCAATGCCGTTCTGAATCTTCTGCTCGAAGGGATCGGGCTGGAATCACTCTCGAAAGCCCTGCTTGGCGGGACTGTCTTCCAGCCGTTTCTGACTGCACTGCTTGGGCTGATTCCGAACTGTGCAGCTTCTATCCTGATCACGCAGCTCTTCCTGGAAGGTGCGATCAGTTTTGGTTCTGCCGTTGCCGGTCTGTGCACCGGTGCCGGGATTGGACTTGTAGTCTTGTTTAAAACCAGTCGGAATAAAAAAGAATGTTTTGCCATTACCGGTATTCTCTATCTGATCGCTGTGATCGCCGGAATGATCCTGCAGCTGATCGGATAAAGAATCCGCATCCGCTTACAGGCACTCTGGCTTCTATTTGATGTCCAGTTTGGCAAAAGCCGCCGCAAACGCGTTATTTAACGGTTCGGCGGCTTCTTTTTGCTGTTTTTTCAGATAACTCTGCACATCCCGTTTGCTGACACCTGCTCCTTCCTTTTCTCTTCGGTTTTTAAATGCTGAAAGTTTCTCTTTGTATCCGCATTTGCAGATAAATGTCTGATCTTCTCCTTTTCCGTACAGTTCCATCTTTTTATGGCATTTCGGGCATCTCGCATTGGATGTTCTGGAAAGAGTTTCCCGATAGCCGCATTCCCTGTCCTGACATACCAGCATTTTGCTGTTCTTTCCATTGACCGCAAGCAGTCTTTTGCCGCACTGCGGGCATTTCTTGTTGGTCAGGTTATCGTGGCGGAAGGTCTGTGTGCCTGCCTTGATCTCACGGATCAGTTCTTCGGTATAATCGCTGATTTCTTCAATAAATGCTTTTTCCTGTAAATTTCCTTTTGCAATGCCGGAAAGTTTCATTTCCCAGGCTGCCGTCAGCTCCGGTTTCTTCAGTTCGGACGGAACCAGCTCCAGCAGCTGTTTCCCTTTTCCGGTCACATGGATCTCATTTCCCTTTTTCTCCATTAGGAAAGAGTTAAACAATTTATCAATGATATCGGCTCTTGTCGCTACCGCACCAAGTCCGCCCGTCTCGCCCAGTGTTTTTGCCGCTTTTGCATCTTTGCTTTCCATGTAGCGGACCGGATTTTCCATGGCGGAGAGCAACGTTGCCTCCGTAAAATAAGCCGGCGGCGTTGTCTTTCCGGTTGTAACTGTCACTTTTGCGACCGGCATACTATCTCCCTTTTTCACGGACGGCAGCGTCTGTTCTTTCGGTGCCGCTGCCAAATCGTCCGCTTCTTCCCATTCTTCATCCGTTTCAAGATTTTCATAGGCTTCTTTCCAGCCCTGGCTCTTCACAATCTTACCTTTTGCCGTAAAACTCTCTCCTGCCAGCCCGCCGGTAAATACGGTCTGATCATACTCAAATGCCGGAAGCAGTACTGCCAGGAATCTACGTACTACCAGATCATAGACCTTACGCTCTTCGTTCGTCATCGTCTGCAGATCCACAAACTGCTCGGTCGGAATGATCGCATGGTGATCCGTCACTTTTTTATTGTCCACAAAAGAAGCATTTTTGCGGATCGGACGCATGGAAAGGCTTCCTGCCAGTTTACGGTAAGGTCCGACGCTGCATGCCTTTAAACGTTCTTTTAAGGTATCTGCCACATCGGTTGTGATATATCTGGAATCGGTTCGCGGATAGGTCAGCACTTTATGGCTTTCATAGAGACGCTGCATGATATTTAAGGTCTCTTTTGCCGAATATCCAAAACGTTTGTTGGCATCTCTTTGCAGCTCCGTCAGATCATAAAGCCCCGGTGCAAATGTTTTCTTTGCTGTTGTTTTCACCTCTTTGATGATCATTTTTTTGCCGCTTTTGATCTCTGCTTTTACTTTTTTCTCAATTTCATCCATTCTCTGTTTCTGAAATGTGCAGTAACCGGAGCTTTTTGCATCTTTCCAGGTGAAACGCACGCCGCCGGATAAAATCTGCATGCCATAATATTCCTTCGGCACAAAACTGCGGATCTCTTTCTCGCGGTGTGCCACCATCGCAAGCGTCGGTGTCTGGACACGGCCGCAGGACAACTGTGCATTGTATTTGCAGGTCATCGCTCTGGTAGCGTTGATGCCGACCAGCCAGTCCGCTTCTGCCCTGGCTTTTGCCGCATGGTAAAGATTGTTGTACGCTCTGCCGTCACGCAGGTTTGCAAATCCTTCGCGGATGGCTTTGTCTGTGACTGAGGAGATCCACAGACGTTTGATCGGCTTTTTGCATTCTGATTTTTCTAGGATCCAGCGTGCTACCAACTCTCCTTCTCTTCCGGCATCGGTCGCAATGATAATCTGATTTACATCCTTGCGGAACAGCTGCTTTTTCACCAGCCCATATTGCTTTGCCGTCTGTCTGATAACAACAAGCTGCATTTTTTCCGGCATCATCGGCAGTGTTTCCATGTCCCATTTGCTGTATTTTTTATCGTATTCTTCCGGATCTGCAAGCGTCACCAGATGTCCCAGTGCCCAGGTTACAATGTACTTGTCCCCCTCGAGTGCTCCCGGAATGTTTTTGCTGCAATGTAAAACTCTTGCAATATCTCTTCCCACAGAAGGTTTTTCTGCGATCACTAATGATTTCATATGCTTCTTCCTCTTTTCTTCTATTTTGTTTTGGGTTTTATCTGATGATCAGTCGCTGTGTATGATATCTGAACTTGTTTGCTTTGTTCCTTGTGCGGACCTGAAATCTATTGTAAACGAAATTTTCGCTCATGTCACGAAGTTTAAGTCGAACATATTTTAGTCGGAGAGTCAAGCGGATACTCTCAATGAAAGCAGAGAACTTGCCTGATTTGATCAAATATCTGACTGTGATATATTTCAGCCTGTTTTCAGTTTTTTATGCTATACTGATGATGCCAGGGTTACAGAATTTCGCAAGCACGCAGTACAGAGCAATTCGTATGGCATCATCAATTATAATATTCATTCGCAGGCACTGTTTGCAATGTCTGATCTTATATACACAGGAGGCGATTTTATGCAGATTTTAATTATAGAGGATGAAAAGCGGCTGGCGGATGCACTGGGGCAGATTATGCAGGAAGCCAGATATCAGGCAGATATTGTTTACGATGGCCGGGACGGGCTTGCCTATGCTTCTTCCGGCGATTACGATGTGATCGTGCTGGATGTGATGCTGCCCGGCATGGATGGTTTTGAGGTCGTACATCATCTGCGGGAGTCCAAAATTTCCACACCGGTCATCATGCTGACGGCTCTTGACGATGTAAAAAACAAGATCACAGGCCTCGACAGCGGTGCGGATGACTATATGACAAAACCATTTGTCCCGGAAGAACTTCTTGCAAGGATCCGTGCCCTCTCAAGACGTCAGGGTGAAGTGATTCTGGAAGAACTGACGTTTGATGATCTGACGCTCAATCTCTCCAGCAACGACCTTTCCTGCAAAAACAAATCCATTCATCTTGGATATAAGGAATTTGAAATCCTCAAAATCCTGATGTCTAATCCGAAGATCCTGATTTCAAAAGAAACGCTGATCGTCAAAGTCTGGGGTGCAGAGTCTGCTGCCGAAAGCAACAATGTGGAGGCTTATATTTCGTTCTTACGCAAGAAATTCCACTATCTGGATTCCAAAGTTACGATCAGAACCGTCCGCAAAGTCGGCTACCGGCTGGAAAGTGAGGAAACATCATGATCAAAAAACTGCGTCGCAAATTTGTAATCATCAACATGTCCCTGGTTGCCGTGATCCTCTGTGTGGTGCTTGGCATGTTCTGTTTCACCCGTGTACACGCTTTTCGTGCAGAAAGTGAAATAGCAATGCGGCAGATGCTGGACAGCTCACGCTCAAAGGAGCCGCCGGAAAATGACACGAAACCTCAGCCTCCAAGTCTTGACTTCGGTCCAGGCGGACGCAATCCGGCATTTAACTCGACCCCGGTTTTTCTGGTCACTCTTGATGAAAACAACGAGATCACGGACACCAGCTCCAGCGGCTCCTATACCGTAACGGATACGCTTTCCGAAGCTGCCGTAAGTGCCGCATTTGCTGTTTCCGAAGATCAGGGGTATCTTTCAGATCTGAAGCTGCGTTTTATCAAGCAGAATACACCGGAAGGCACAAAAATCGCCTTTGCCGATACGCTTCAGGAAACACGTGCTCTTGGCGAGCTTGTCATTCAGTGCGTCATGATGCTTCTGCTTTTTCTGCTCTGTTTTTTTCTGGTCAGCATTTTTCTGGCACGCTGGGCATTAAAACCGGTCGAAAAGGCCTGGAAACAGCAGAATCAGTTTATCGCTGATGCTTCCCATGAGCTGAAAACACCGCTGACTGTAATTCTCGCTAACCTTCGGATTCTGCTCTCACACAAAGATGCCTCGATCCGCGATGAACTCCAGTGGGTGGAAAGCACGCAGGAAGAAGCCGGCCGTATGAAAAAGCTTGTAGAAAATCTGCTCTTTCTGGCCCGTTCCGATGCGAAATCCACGCCAATGGTCTACAGCACGTTTTCGTTCAGTGACCTGATCCTTGGCTGTCTTTTAACTTTTGAGCCGGTTGCCTTTGAGCAGGGTGTCATGATAGAAGATGAAATTTCTGATGATATTTTCATATCCGGTGATGCTCCACAGATCCGACAGCTGGTTGCCATTTTGCTGGATAATGCCTGCAAATATGCCGGCATTGCAGATGTTCTTGAAAAATCGGGCAGTTCAGATAAAAAAGTTACCGTCACCCTGACATCTGAAAACGAAAAAATAAAGCTGACTGTCCACAATACCGGAAAGGCCATCCCGGAAGAAGACCTGCCACATCTGTTTGAACGCTTTTACCGCACCGACAAATCGCGAGCCCGCACGGACGGCGGTTATGGACTTGGTCTTGCCATCGCTCAGACCATAGCAAAAAACCACCGTGGTAAGATCACGGTGGTCAGTGCCAAAAATCTCGGTACTTCTTTTACGGTCACATTTCCTGTGTCAAAAGAAAAAGAATCTGCCTGATTTCTGATATTTATTTTTCATGTTTAGCTGCAAAACGCTCTGACTGTTCCTGGATCAGTGCTGCATCTTCAAAATAATTGATACGCATCGCACGCTTCACTTCAGCCATCGTTTCTGCTGCTGCTTTTCTTGCTTCTTCGCTTCCTTTTTTCAGGATCTCATAGATCTCCGGAATGTGCTGTTCCAGCTCTTTTCTTTTTGCACGGATCGGTCCCAGCTCTTCCTGCATCACAGCATTGAGGAAACGTTTTACTTTTACATCTCCAAGTCCGCCCCTCTGATAATGTGCTTTCAGCTCATCCAGATTTTTATAGTCCGGCAGGTAACGCTCAAAATGTTCCGGTCTGCTGAATGCATCCAGATAAGTAAAGACTGCGTTTCCTTCTACGCTACCCGGATCAGACACTTTGATATGGTTCGGATCGGTGTACATACTCATGATCTTCTGGCGAACTTCTTCTTCTGTATCGGACAGATAGATGCAGTTGCCAAGAGACTTGCTCATCTTTGCCTTGCCATCGGTACCCGGCAGTCTGCAGCATACTTCATTCTCCGGGATCAATGCGGTCGGCTCTACCAGTGTCTCGCCGTATACGCTGTTGAATTTGCGGACGATCTCTCTTGCCTGCTCGATCATCGGCAGCTGGTCTTCTCCTACCGGAACAGTCGTTGCCTTGAAAGCGGTGATATCAGATGCCTGGCTGATCGGGTAGGTGAAAAATCCTACCGGGATGCTTGTCTCAAAATTACGCATCTGAATCTCAGTCTTAACGGTTGGGTTTCTCTGCAGTCTGGAAACAGTAACCAGATTCATATAGAAAAAGGAAAGCTCTGCCAGCTCCGGAACCTGAGACTGAATAAAAATCGTACATTTCTCCGGGTCCAGTCCGCAGGAAAGATAATCCAGTGCAACCTCAATAATATTCTGACGGATCTTCTCCGGATTGTCTGCATTGTCCGTCAGTGCCTGTGCATCTGCGATCATGATAAAAATCTTGTCGTACTCTCCGGAATTCTGCAGCTCAACTCTGCGTTTCAGAGATCCAACATAATGTCCTACGTGAAGTCTGCCGGTCGGTCTGTCGCCGGTCAAAATGATCTTTTCCATCTTTATTCCTCCTGAAATGCAGCCTGAAAACCGCATTTAATCATCTGATTTCTCTGTCCTCTAGTATAGAACAGACGAGGCTGCAACGTCAATCCTTTTTTCCACTCTGCCAAAAAACAGACTCCTGTATTCTTTCTTGATACAGGAGTCTGTTTTCATTACTTTAATTTGAGAATATCGTCTTCGGCGGATTTCACTTAACATGCTGCCAGGATTTTCCCATTTGGATTGTTTTCGAATCATTATGGCGTGACTATTTTACAAAATCACTTCTCATCCACCACCTGGAACACGTAAAACTTCAGATAATAGGACTCTTCTGCCGCCCACAAAATCGGGTGATCCGGTGCCTGGGTGCGGTACTCGACCTGACGCAGGCGTTTGTGGACATTTCTTGCCGCCTGATGGATGGTCTGTGTGAACAGTTCATAGGTCATAAAGTGTGAGCAGGAACATGTTGCCAGGAAACCTCCGTCACGCACCAGTTTCATCGCACGCAGGTTGATCTCACGGTAGCCTTTCACGGCATTTTTTACGGAATTTCTGGACTTGGTGAAAGCCGGCGGATCGAGGATGACCACATCGAATTTCTCCCCTTTTTCTTCCAGTTCCGGGAGAAGTTCAAAGACATCTCGGCAGATAAATTTCACGCGGTCCTCCATGCCGTTTAACTTGGAGTTCAGTATTGCCTGCTCTACGGCAAGTTCAGAAGCATCAACTCCGGTCACTTCTTTTGCCCCGCCATATCCGGCATTTAAGGCAAAGGAACCAGTGTGTGTAAAGCAGTCCAGCACTTTTGCATCTTTGCAGAGATGCTGGATCGCTTTTCGGTTGTATTTCTGATCGAGGAAGAATCCGGTTTTCTGTCCGTCTTTGACATCGACCATGTAGCGGACACCGTTCTCTTCGATCTCCACGTTGGTGTCAAACGGCTCTCCGATAAATCCTTTGTACAGCTCCATGCCTTCCTGACGGCGTACTTTTGCGTCGCTTCGCTCATAGACACCGCGGATCTTGATGCCGTCTGCTGCCAGGACTTCTTTTAGCAGCTCTACGATCTGATCTTTCAGGCGGTCGATGCCAAGTGCCAGGGACTGCACGACCAGCACATCGGAAAATTTATCTACCACCAGTCCCGGCAGAAAGTCTGCCTCGCCGAAGATCACACGGCAGCTTCCGGTATCGCTGACTTTTTTGCGGTAATCCCATGCCTCCTGCACACGCATCTTCAGAAATGCCTCATCAATCTCCTGATGACGGTTTCTTGTCATCATCCGCACACGGATTTTGGAATTGCGGTTGATAAAGCCTTTGCCAAGTCCATAGCCGTCAAAATCATGTACTGCCACGATATCTCCGTCCTCAAAGCTTCCGAGGATACTTGCGATCTCATTGTCAAAGATCCACAGTCCGCCTGATTTCAACATTCTTCCTTCGCCCTTTTTCAGGGTAACGATTGCTTCGCTCATTCTTTTTTTCTCCTTATCTATCCTACCAGATCAAACAGCGACAGCTGGTTGCTCTCCGGCAGATCGCCCAGAATTCCCAGATCATCCATCAGGTCGATGACCGTCTTGCTGACTTTTGTCCGGTCTCTGAAATCATCTTTTGATAAAAATTTTCCTTCTTTTGCCGCATCCATAACGGCATCCGCAGCCTTCTCTCCAAGACCCTCGATCGTACTTAACGCCGGCATCAACTTGCCGTCGATGATCTTAAAACGTCTCGCATCTGCCTGATAGAGATCGAGTGGCAGAAAATCATAACCTCTGGCATACATTTCCTGCACGATCTTCATGTCTTTCATGGAATCCTGCTCTTTTTTGGAGAGTGCATCGCCTTTTTTGCGATATTCGTCCATGTAGTGAAGCAGTTTTTCCTGTCCCTGACACATCAGCTCATAGCTGAATGCAGAAGCTCGTATACTAAAATATGCCGCATAATATGCCAGCGGATAAAAAATCTTGTACCAGGCAATGCGGAATGCCATCATAACATAAGCTGCCGCATGTGCTTTCGGGAACATGTATTTGATCTTTTTGCACGACCAGATATACCAGTCCGGCACATCGTGTGCCAGCATCTCCTCTTCCCACTCCGGTTTCAGTCCTTTCCCCTTTCGCACGCTCTCCATGATCGTGAAGGACTGCTCGCTGTCCAGCCCTTTTCCGATCAGATAAGTCATGATGTCATCTCGTGTACAGATTGCCGTGGAAATGGTTGCCTTGCCTTCTTCGATCAGGGTCTGTGCATTTCCAAGCCATACGTCTGTTCCATGGGACAGACCGGAAATGCGGACCAGATCTGAAAAGCTCTGCGGTTTGGTATCCACAAGCATCTGGATAACGAAATCGGTTCCAAACTCCGGAATACCAAGCGAACCGAGCGGACATCCTCCAAGCTGCTCCGGTGTAACGCCAAGTGCCTCCGTGCTGACAAAAAGCGACATGACTTCTTTATTGTCCAGCGGAATGTCCTGTGCATTGATGTCTGTTAAATCCTCCAGCATACGGATCATCGTCGGATCATCGTGTCCGAGAATATCGAGCTTCAAGAGGTTGTGGTCGATGGAATGGTAGTCAAAATGCGTCGTTATAATATCCGTTGTCATATCGTTTGCCGGGTGCTGCACCGGTG
>ENA-ORTU01002533-ORTU01002533.1-human-gut-metagenome-genome-assembly--contig:-NODE-2533-length-16401-cov-3.386517_pt1 | contig 16401 bp, 12 predicted proteins | sample MGYA00241910_ERZ509184 | MGnify/ENA primary metagenome ERZ509184 (study PRJEB26280, sample SAMEA2338847) | human gut metagenome | biome: human gut; feature: human-associated habitat; material: faeces... | reverse complement strand
GAGCGAAGCGAGTTTCAGACGCGACAGCGAACGAAGAGAACGGAGTAGCGAAGCAGGTTCGGCCTTGATCCTTTGGTTACTTTCGGATCAAGCCGAAAGTAACAGAAAAGCTATGCTTTAGCCCCCCTAACCCATAGCCTTAGCCCCCCTAAAGCTATGAGTTACGGTTCGCCGAGCGCCCCGACGATCTCCCGCACCTGGGCAGGGGTGTAGGAACGCGAACCGGGCAGCTTGCCAAGCTCGGCAAGACGGACGGCGAGGCCGGGATAATGGTCGATCCACCCGACCAGCTTCCGGTAGGCGGCCTTGGGGGTCAGGCAGGGGTTGTAGAGTTGTGCCAGCTCCGTACGACCGTAGCTGCGGATGCGGAAATCAGTCTGTTTTTCCATGTCTTCCTTATTTGATTTATTTCTACGAATATACGAAAAAAACAATGAGTTTCAAGCTGTTTCAGGTGATAAAAAATATAGTTTTTCTATAATAGAACACCATATAAGCCGGAATAAATTAGTCTTAAAAAATATAACACGCAACTTTTCACCTCTCATTTTACCCTACAATGCGCACCTTCCACACCCCGTTTTCCCCCTATAACACGCATCTTTCCGGCAGAACTCCCCACAACTCCCCCTTACGCGCAACGGCACAAGATGAGGGTGTTATCTTTGTTGTACCGGAAAGGGAAGAAAGGCAGGGCAGCTTCACCGGAACGGTATCGGTTTTTCATCCTAATTATCAACTTTAAAATCAAACAGACATGATTCGTTACAAGAAGTATCAGAACCAGACCAAGTCCACCCCGCTCAGCGGCAAGTGGCTGGCAAGGGCGGTGGCAGACGAGACGCTCGACACGCGCGCTTTGGCCGAACACATGGCCAAGCACAACACGCCGTATTCGCAAGGCGCAATCCACGGGGTCCTCAAGGACATGACCTCCTGCATCAAGGAGTTGCTGCTCGACGGCAAGAACGTGAAACTGGACGACCTCGCGATCTTCGGCGTGGGGATCCGCGGGAAACCTGCCGACACGTCGAAAGACTGGTCGGTCACTACCAACGTGGTCGGGCTGCGCCTCAAATGCCGCGCCACCGGAACCCTCGCCATCAACCAGCTGAAACTCGAAGCGCAGCTCAAGGAGCTTTCACCTTACGACATCGAAGGTGGCAATACTGGCGGTGGCGGCGAGGAGGAACGGCCGGGAGAACTTTAAGCAATCGACAAGAGAAGCCAAGAGAGACACAAACAAAGTCATGTATCAAAAACTTCTCATAAATCATAATTCATAAATCTCATAATCCACAATTTCATGGAAGAAAAGAATGAAAAGAAATCCGTCTGGGGGATCATCCTCAAAGTAATCATCGTCGTGGCTACGGCCATCGGTAGTGCCTTCGGCGTTACGGCCTGCATATAAAGGACAGGGAGAGCCGCACATGAGACGCATCACACTATTCATCATCCATTGCAGCGCCACGCGCTGCGGGCAGCCTTACTCGTTCGAGGATTGCCGCCGGGACCATATCGACGGCCGGCACTTCCGCGACATCGGCTACCATTACTACATCACACGCGACGGCCGGGTACATCCCGGCCGGCCGCTCTCCCTGGAGGGGGCGCACTGCTTCGGTCACAACCGCCACAGCATCGGCATCTGCTACGAAGGGGGACTGGACGGCAAAGGCCTCCCGCGAGACACTCGCACGCCTGCCCAGAAGGCTGCCCTCACGCAGTTGTTGCAAGAGCTGGGCCGCCACTTCCCAGCAGCCCTCACCGTAGGACACCGCGACTTGAACCCCCAAAAGGCCTGTCCTTCGTTCGACGCAGCGAAAGAATACAAGAAAGACGCACCCCGTGGGAGGCCCTGAGGCCTCCGCGGGAATGCGTCTCGTTTACGCGGTGTTGTTATTGTGCGCGTTTTCCGTTATTCTTAAATAGCCGGATCAACAGGCTCGACTTTCAGCGGTTCCAGATTATCTTCTGCCCCCGGATAACCTATATTCTGATTGATCACGCCACCAGTATTGCTGGTAATAGCTGTTTCGGGAACCGGCCACAAGACGTGATGCACACTCATGCGATATTCGCCGTTCGGAATTTTAACTCCTTTGTTGAAGAAGTTGTTATGAACCATCACCCAGTCGAAATAGAAGTTTACGCCGGCATCTTTGCAGTTCGTTCCGACACCACCCGGTCCTGAGAAATTATCCAACTTATAGACACGTCCACCCAATGCTTCACAGGGTTTTCCGGTTTTAGCATACAAGTAGGAAATACGAACAAGTTCAACATGACGGTTCTCTTCGTAATACAATTCACGGGCACGTTCGGCCAACACTTCGGCAATACCGATATTTCCACTCAGCGGTTCAGCGCCCGCACGTGCACGAACCACGTTTAACATAGCAGCTTCGTTAGTCGCATCACCTTTCCAATAATAACATTCCGCCATCATCAGATAGACTTCGGCAGAACGATAGACATACCACGGTGTTTCACCTCCCTGAAGATCCTGCGTCTTCGTAGGATCCGGAACAAACACTTTGTAATGCGGCCACATATACCAGCAACGGATCGAATCGGCAACAGACAAATCGACAGGACGAATCAAATTTTGACCGTAATAGGGATTGTTTGTTTTTTTCAATCCAGGGTCGTTGTAACGCAAATCTTCCATCCGTCTCCAGCTATCGTGGTTGAAAGGACCGCGCAAATCGTTTTTCTCTTTTTCCCCCCAGATTTCATACTGATAATAGTTCGTCGGACGGCACGTACCGATACCACGTCCATATTTCGTATCATTATCAATTTCTGTATTTTTATCAGCTTCATCTGGTGCAATAGCTGTACCCGTCTTTCCGTCCGGTGTCTTAATCGCTCCCCCCTTCGCCCAATATGGCAATGCATTACGCATTGTATAGATACGGTTATCCTTATCCAGCGGTGTTGTTGTAGGATGAGCGACCACATACATGATACCCTCGGTGTTACTCATATCAATTTTTGCCTCCACACTGTGCAAGTCATGCATTAAATTGGTGTTCGGCTTCGTCTGGTTGCCCGTGAAACGCCCTGTCATCAACGGATGACGCCCGACTACTTCTTTCCCAACCGCTATGGCTCTATCAAAATCACCAACAGCCATGCATATCTTCATTAGCAAAACGCCACAAGCATCCTTATTAGCTCGTCCGCGAGGTTGAACCTCTGGAACCCATTGATAGGCGAACTCCAAATCTTTCTTACATTGCTCCAAGATGCTCCACCGATCGTAGCTATAGAAGTCCAACTTCGGCTCGGTGATTTCTTTGTCCAAATAAGGGACATCGCCAAATTGATGCGTCAACTTATAGTAGCGATAAGCTCTCTGAAAATAGGCGGCTCCCAACACAGCATTCCTCTCTGCTTCATCTTTATACTCGGCACCATCCAAACGACTAATGGCTATATTAGCATATTTGATTCCTTTGAATCCCTCTTCCCAATACCATTTGTTTTTACCTTTCATGTCGTTTTTCGTACGGGAAGGTAACATTTCGTTATCCAAATCAACCAAAGAACCACTTTCATCTGTTTTTCCATGGACTGCGATATCGGTCAAATACATTTCCGTCAAAATCGGAGCACCATCACCAAAAAACTCATGGCGCATATTACGTTCACAGGCTGTCAAAGCTGCATAAAGTCCAGCAGCATCCACATATGTATTTTCAGGTGAATAGAAAGAAAGGGGCTTCGGATCCAACCAATCACTACATGAATTTAACATTGGAAGGACTGCCAGCGCCAAAATCATACACTTTTTCTTATTCATATTCTTCTACGTTTATCAATTTAATTACAAAGTAAAGTTCACACCAAAATTCACAGTGCGCAAAGTTGTATCACCACCTTCCGGATCACCAAAATCCCAACCGGTAATCACAAACGGATTGCGGACGGCCAAAGAAAAACGCATATTTTGCACAGAAAACTTTTTCAGCAGATTATTAGGCACACTATATGAAAGCGTAATATTCTCCATACGGACAAATGTTTTCTTCACATAATTGTTTCCTTTATTGGTAGAACCAATACGTGCATAGTCATCCGTCGGGTTGTCTTTGGTCCAACGTGGAATATCGACAATCGTGTAACGGTCATACATCCCCCCTGTATTAGCAGCCCGGTTGAACGTACCATATTGCCCTATATGCGAATACATCATAAATGAAAGGCTCAAATTCTTGAAGAATACAAATTCATTACGCCAAGACCACACATAGCGGGGAGTTTTATAACCTTGAAAAGTTTTAACTTTCGTATCCAAAACTCCGTCTCCATTTTGGTCGACATATTTAAAGTCTCCAGGTTTGTTTCCGTACTTGGAAGCTTCCTCCTCTTCTCCTAACTGCCAAACACCATCACGTTCGTAATCCCAAATCTGCTCTGTATCATGGCCTATAAACCACTGGTTTTCATAATCATCGGCTTCTTTATATCCGATTACGTTACCCGCTTCATCCTTCACTTCCTCGACATCACCGTAAAGATGCTTGATCTTACGACGATTAAAAGAGAACGTTCCGGTCGAATTCCATGAAAAATTGTCACGATTGATCAAATTGGCGTTTAACGAAAGCTCAAAACCTCGATTGGTCAAAGCTCCTAAATTGGCCATTACACTTGCATATCCCAAGATGGAAGGTAGTGAACGGTTAACCAGCAAATCGTTTGATTCAGCCATATAAGTTTCCATACTACCACTCAATTTATCACCAAACAAAGAGAAGTCCAAACCTATATTGTAAGAAGCCGTACGCTCCCATTTTAACGAACTGTTCGGCATACGATTGATATATACCTGAGATGTCAGATATACATTTCCGTTTGGATCAACATAAGTATAAGCACCGGAATTCAATTGTGCCAATGCTTCATATTGGCCAATATCACGGTTACCGTTCTGTCCCCAAGAAAAACGCAGTTTACCATAATTCAACCAATCAGAAGTTTTTTCCATGAATTTTTCGGACGTGAATACCCAACCCAAAGCAACAGCCGGAAATACAGCATGCGGATTCATACTCCCGAATGCAGAATAACCGTCACGACGCACAGAAGCAGTCAGCATATACTTGTCCTTGAATGAGTAAAACAGACGTCCCATCAAAGCATCTCCGGTTTTATATGTATCTTCGCTAGAAACGGAAGGAGCAGTACCGGCACCAATATTATGAAAGCCTAATATGTCACTCGGAGAATAAAGTTTATTCTGGGCTACGGTTTTCCACCATTGACCTTTTTCGGCATTCTGCAAAAAAGTGGCTTCAACTCGATGATCTTCACCGAATTCTTTCTTCCAACGAAGAATATTATCAACCTGCCAATTAAATGTTTTTTCATTTTTACGCTCTGAACGACCTCCATCTCCAGCCCATTCCGGATGTTCTGCTGACTCATGATTCATATATTCATACCAGTGATAACGAGGCGTAAAGTTCATCTGATATTCGAATCCAAACGGAAGTTTTACGATTGCATACAGATTGGCATTCAAATCATGGTGAATGTCACGTCTGTCACGATACAAGTTATCGAAGAACGGATTCTTTGTATTATTATCTCCAGACGGATACATACGATAAGGACTGTCAAGAATATCAATATCATTTGTGGTAAATGGTGAGTTATGTTCGCGCTGCTCCACATCAGCAGCCAAATAACCACCTAAGCGAGTCGCGAACTGAGCGTTCAAACCCACTGTCAAGAAAGAAGTCACTTTGGATTCCAAGTTCAAACGGGTACGCAAATTACGATAACGATCTCCCACTTTTACACCTTCTCTATCAGCATATCCCATTGACCAATAATAACTGAAATCTTCTTTACGATTGGAAAGACTGACCGTATAATCCTGTTGTAGACCAGTCTGATAAACAATATCATCCCAATCAGTCTCCACTCCATTCAAATAGTTTTCGATTTCAATCGTTTTAAAATTCAAACGGGTCAACCATTTATTAATCATAGTTTTTTCATCAGGCAATGCAGAAACAGGTGTCTGTTGGTCATAATTATACCAAGCCAACGGATCTATGCCTGCTGCTGCTAAATTTCTCGGATCAGCAAACTTTCCCGGCTGTGCAACCATTTCGGCTTCAGTCATCAAACTTTCACCATATTCCTGTCTGAATTTGATAAAACCGGCACCATCTACTGTTTTAGGTAAACGAGCATTGCTTACCATACCAACATTAGCATTAAATGAAATAACCGGCTTACCCGTTTTACCTTTTTTAGTTGTAATGGCTACTACACCATTAGCAGCCTTGGCACCATAAACAGCAACCGAACTGGCATCTTTCAAAACATCGATACTTTCAATATCCATCGGGTTGATGTCCTGCAACGAACCATCATAGATCACACCGTCAAGAACCAGCAAAGGTGAAGAACCTGCTTTCAAAGAGTTCTTACCACGAACTTGCAGATCAGCTGTGCCAGCAGCATCAGTCGACATTGAAATTGATAAACCGGCAGCACTAGCACGTAACAAATCTTGAACTGAACGAGGCGCTTCAACCTCCATCTTCTCCGCTTTCACACGCGAGATCGCCCCTGTCAAGTCCTTCTTCTTGGCCGTGCCGTAACCGATCACAACCACTTCTTCCAGCTCTTCCGTGTCTTCTTTCATCGTCACGTTGAGCGTTTTCTGATTCCCAACCGGAATCTCTTGGGAGATATAACCGATGTAAGAGAACACTAGGATGGTTTCGCCCCCTTTTACAGAAACACTGTACTTACCATCCACATCCGTGATGGAACCATTGGTCGTCCCCTTTTCCATCACGTTCACGCCAATCAGAGGTTCACCCGACTGGTCTTTTACGACACCGGTAATCGTCACATTCTGAGCAAAAGACTGGGTAACAAACAGCCCTAACAGAATTGAAATCAAACCGAATCGTAGCAAAAAATTCAATTTACACTTTTGCATTTTGATTTTAGGTAATATATTAGACATAAAAAATCACAACAAAAAATTCCACTAAGACATTAACTGTCTGCAGAAAACCAAAAGGAAATATTTGAGAATAAAAACAAAGACATCATGATATTACATTTAATTCTTACTTCAGTTCTTAAGGAACTGTGGTGTGATAAATCGTTTTTTTTGTGTTTAAATAAAAAATTAAGTTTGCATTTTCTAAATAAAGTGTGTATATTTGCGGCCACAAACAACAAAAACTTGAGTGAGTGTTAATTTTTTATCTACAAATACCACAGTTCCTTAAGAACTATAGAATAATAAAGGCCTATAACATTTCATGCATAACCCGTCATATCTTTCACATGACGGCAAATGTCTAAACTGACGTATTGTCACACTTCCTGCCACCTGAACTTTTACAAACCGATCCTTGTTACTTTGGCATACGATTTGTAGAACAGTTAATGCAGCTCGAAAGAGAAAAGCAAGTACAGGAAAATAATAACAATTAAAATAATAGAAAATTATGGGAAAAATTATCGGAATCGACTTAGGAACAACCAACTCTTGTGTTGCCGTACTGGAAGGTAACGAACCGGTTGTAATTGCAAACAGCGAAGGTAAAAGAACGACTCCTTCAATCGTTGCATTCGTTGAAGGTGGTGAACGTAAGGTTGGTGATCCTGCAAAACGTCAGGCTATCACAAATCCGAAACGTACGGTATATTCTATCAAACGTTTCATGGGTGAAACCTATGATCAGGTTCAGAAAGAAATTGGTCGAGTACCTTATAAAGTAGTCCGCGGTGACAACAACACACCACGTGTCGATATCGAAGGACGCCTTTATACTCCTCAGGAAATTTCTGCAATGGTACTTCAGAAGATGAAGAAAACAGCTGAAGACTATTTAGGACAGGAAGTAACGGAAGCCGTTATCACCGTTCCGGCATACTTTAGCGACGCACAACGTCAAGCGACTAAGGAAGCGGGTGAAATTGCAGGCTTGAACGTTCGCCGTATCGTAAACGAACCGACTGCCGCATCTTTGGCTTACGGTTTGGACAAAACGAACAAAGACATGAAGATCGCCGTATTCGACTTGGGTGGCGGTACATTCGATATTTCTATCTTGGAATTAGGAGACGGTGTGTTTGAAGTAAAATCCACAAACGGTGACACTCACTTGGGTGGTGACGACTTCGACCATGTGATCATCGACTGGTTGGCTGAAGAGTTCCTGCGCGAAGAAGGCGTCGACCTGCGTAAGGATCCGATGGCTTTGCAACGTTTGAAAGAAGCGGCCGAAAAAGCTAAGATCGAATTGTCAAGCACGACAAGCACGGAGATCAACCTGCCGTATATCATGCCGGTAAACGGTGTTCCAAAGCACTTGGTCAAGACACTGACACGTGCAAAATTCGAACAGCTTGCAGACAGTCTGATCCAGGCTTGTATCGAACCATGCCGTCAGTCTTTGAAAGATGCAGGTTTGAGCACTTCCGACATCGACGAAGTCATCCTCGTAGGTGGTTCGACACGTATTCCGGCTGTACAGGCCATCGTTGAGAAGTTCTTCGGTAAGGCTCCGTCAAAAGGTGTTAACCCGGACGAAGTGGTAGCTGTAGGTGCTGCTATCCAGGGGGGGGTATTGACAGGTGAAGTAAAAGACGTTCTGTTGCTCGATGTTACTCCGTTGTCACTGGGTATCGAAACAATGGGTGGTGTAATGACCAAGCTGATCGAAGCCAATACGACTATTCCTACCAAGAAGTCTGAAACATTCACGACTGCCGTTGACAACCAGCCTTCTGTAGAAATCCACGTATTGCAGGGCGAACGTTCACTAGCTAAAGACAACAAATCGATCGGCCGTTTCCACCTCGACGGAATTCCAGCCGCACAGCGTGGCGTTCCTCAGATCGAAGTTACTTTCGATATCGATGCAAACGGTATCCTGAACGTATCGGCTAAAGACAAAGGAACCGGCAAAGTACAGAGTATCCGTATCGAGGCTTCCAGCGGCTTGAGCGACGACGAAGTAAAACGTATGAAAGAAGAAGCTCAGGCTAATGCCGAAGCAGACAAGAAGGAAAAAGAACGCATCGACAAACTGAACCAGGCCGACAGTATGATCTTCCAGACCGAAAAACAGTTGAAGGATCTAGGCGACAAACTTCCGGCTGACAAGAAGGCTCCTATCGAAACAGCCCTGAACAAGCTGAAAGAAGCCCACAAGGCTCAGGATATCGCTGGTATCGATGCAGCTATGGCAGAACTGAACAGCGTATTCCAGGCAGCAAGCCAGGAAATGTACAATGCCCAGAACGCCCAAGGTGGCGCACAACCGGGTCCTGACTTCGGTCAGCAGGCTGGTGGCAACGCCGGCAACAACAAGCAGGATGGTGGTGTAACGGATGTTGACTTTGAGGAAGTGAAATAAACATATATTTTCACATAACACAAAAAAGCGATTGCCGGTTATTTCCGACAATCGCTTTTTTGTGTTCAAATCCGAAATCCTATCAGGGAAATATCACTTGATCTCAAACGTATCCGCGTCCTTCCATGCAGGAAACTTCCCCCTTAGATCTTCCAGGTCTGCACGGGTAAGCGTACATGTGCGAGTGACCTCCTCACGCTTGCCGGCATCCGCCAGCTTTTTCCCTTTCGGAGAGAAGATCATGGAATCGCCCCGGTAAACAAAGCCCTTACCGTCGATCCCTACCCGGTTCACCCCGCAGACATACGCCATATTTTCCATTGCACGTGCCTGGAGCAACGTCTTCCATACTTTTTTACGCGCCTCGGGCCAGTTGGCGACATAGATCAACAGATCGTATTCGTTGTCCACGTTCCGGCTCCAAACCGGGAAACGAAGATCATAACAAACTTGCAAACAGATATTCCAGTCCTTATACCGTACGATCGTCCGTTTATCCCCGGCTGTGAAATGCTGGTCTTCGCCCGCCATCCGGAACAAATGTCGCTTGTCATACAAATAAGTTTCACTTTCGGGCGTGACGAAAAAAGCACGGTTGAAATATTTCCCGCCTTCTTTTGCAATGAAACTACCTGCCACAGCAAGCTTATATTTCTTCGCCCACCCCTTTATAGTAGGAATAGTAGGCCCATCCATCGTGTCGGCCAGCTTTTCCACATCCATAGAAAAACCCGTTGTAAACGTTTCCGGCAAAACGGCTATGTCCGTCTTACCGCTGACCCGCCGGAGCAGTTCTCCATAATAACCCAGATTTTCATCTCTGTCCTCCCAAATAATATGAGACTGGACCATACTGATACGCAAATTGTCTGCCATGATATTAAATTTGAACAAAGTTTTCCGGGTGACAAGCTGTCACTCCTCTGTAATGCTCACGGATATCACGGATATCTTTATCCGCATCACCCGTAGGATAGAATACCCCTTTAAAACCGGCCTCTTTCTTTTTGTAATCGAAATAAGCCATCAGGATAGGCACGTTGGCTTTCTGTGCGATATAGTAAAATCCCTTCTTCCAGTCATTCACCCGTTTGCGTGTACCTTCAGGAGTTACGGCCAGCTGGAATTCTTTCCGCCGATTGAACTGGCCAACCATCTGATCCGTCACCGAAGTCCGCTTACTGCGGTCAACAGGCACTCCGCCCAACCAGTCAAACAACAGGTTGAACGGAAAAAAGAACCATTCCTTTTTAATCAGGAAACTGGCGTTACGGCCAATCGAGGTATAAAACAGTTTTCCTACGATAAAATCCCAATTGCTGGTATGCGGAGCCACACATATCACACATTTAGGCACATCCTCCACTACCGGCCCAAGTTTCCAGCCGGCCAAGCGAAGAAGTGCCTTACTTATAGCTTTCTTCATTCTTTACTTTCTATTTGCTCAACTCTCCGATTTCAGTTGCTATTGCATTTATTTCCGTTTGCAGGTCCGCCCGCAATTTACAATAATATTCTTTCACCCGTTTCTTGTTTTCTTTTCCGTCCGGACGGTTGGCACGGCGAATAAATTCATCTTGCATATCAAGTACTCTCGCCATCACCACGTCGGCTTTCTCCGAATTGACACCCGGAAGATACAGCTTACAAAACAAAGCTTCCGAAAACAAATCGCCAGCCACATAGCTGATGTCTCTCTTTAAAATTCTTCTTTTAGCCATAGTTGTTTACATTAAAATATCTACAAATCTACATAATTCATTCATTAAACAAACCCTATAGTTGAAAAAAAGACAAAAATTCGTATCTTTGTCACCCTAAAATATCTGATTATAAACAAAATCGTTTATGGATAATACAACAACAACGCCAGAATATCTTTTCGAGAGCAGTTGGGAAGTATGTAATAAAGTTGGCGGTATCTATACCGTCCTTTCAACAAAAGCGCATACGTTGCAACGATCGTTTAAAGATAAGCTGATCTTTATAGGACCCGATGTGTGGACCGATACAAACGCTCCCGACTTTATTGAAGATGATGTTCTGTTTGCTGACTGGAAAACTTATACGAAGACCACAGAAAATCTGAAAGTGAAAGTAGGCCGATGGAATGTCCCGGGGACACCTCCCGTAATCTTAGTGGATTTCAAACCTTTCTTCAAAGAAAAAGATTCCTTTTTCTTCTCGATGTGGGAAAGTTTCCGAGTGGATTCGATCCATGCGTACGGTGACTACGACGAGTCTTGTATCTTCGCTTACGCGGTAGGTAAGGTCATCGAAAGTTTTTATCATTTTTACAAGCTGGAAAACAAAAAGGTTGCCGCTCTGTTCAATGAATGGATGCTGGGAATGGGTGCGCTCTACATCAAAAAACAACTCCCCGCCGTCGCAACGCTCTTCACGACACACGCCACATCTATCGGCCGTTCCATCGCCGGAAACAACAAAGCCCTGTATGCGTATATGGATGGCTACAACGGCGACCAGATGGCCGGGGAGCTGAATATGGAGGCGAAACATTCGTTGGAAAAACAGACAGCCTTGCATGTGGACTGCTTTACTACCGTGAGCGACATCACTGCCCGCGAGTGTAAACAATTGCTGGACAAAGCACCGGACATCGTCACGCCGAACGGCTTCGAGCCCAACTTCGTCCCGTCCGACAAAGAATACGACAAGAAGCGTATGGCAGCCCGCCGCGACCTGCTCAACGTCGCAGAGAAACTGCTCGGATGCCCCATCTCACCGGATGCTTTCCTGGTTTCAACCAGCGGCCGTTACGAATACCGCAATAAAGGTATCGACGTCTTTATTGAAGCAATGAACCGGGTACGCACTTCCGGCAGACTCCAGCGCGAAGTCGTCGCCTTCATCATGGTTCCGGCTTGGGTACGCGATGCACGTGCAGACCTGAAAGAAGTCATCGACAAGAATATCCGCACCACCTCCCCCATGCAAATGCCCTTCGTCACGCATTGGCTGAATCAGATGGAACAGGACAAGGTGCTGAACTATATCTCCCATGCCGGCTTCACCAATTCAGCGACCGACAAGCTGAAGATCATTTTTGTTCCTTGCTACCTGGACGGACGCGACGGTATCCTCAACAAACCCTACTACGATCTGCTGATCGGTATGGATGCGACCGTCTATCCCTCCTACTACGAACCCTGGGGATACACTCCGCTGGAAAGTATCGCATTCGGGATTCCGACCATTACCACCGATCTTGCAGGTTTCGGTCTATGGGCTAAGAAGCATGTGACAGGCAACAACATAAGTGAAGGCGTAGCCGTCGTGAACCGTGACGATTTTAATTATTTCGAAGTAGCAGATGCCATCACGTCTTCGATCCTGGCACTTGCAGGAAAGGACAAAAAGGAAACGGCAGAGATCCGGAAACGCAGTTTCTGCCTGGCTGCAAAAGCAGAATGGAGCAAATTCATTGTCTACTATGAAGAGGCTTTCAGAATCGCTTTGGAGCATGCAAGCAAAAGAAATAATTAAAATACGCTCATAATTAAACAGATAATCTCTATCTTTGCAACGTTTTAGGCAAAAAAGAGATGATACAATATTAAAATATAAATTGAAACATTTTAAACTTCACAATAATGAAAATCAAAGCGAATAACGCAAACAGCCCGATTTGGAAAGATGTTTATTCTCATTCTATGCTTCCCGAACAATTACAGCCGTTATACGAAATGGCTACAAACCTATGGTGGGTATGGAACCATGAAGGAGCCAAATTATTCGGTAAGATCGATTCTGAACTTTGGGCATCAACTGAAGGTAACCCAGTACTTTTACTTCAAAGTTTATCCTACAAACGTATTGAGGAAATTCTGGCAGATGATGTCCTGATGGCCGAAATCAAAGCTGTTTACTCAATATTCAAGGATTATGTAAATGTTAAGCCGGATCAGACAAAACCATCTGTTGCCTATTTCAGCATGGAATATGGTTTGACCAACGTGTTGAAAATCTATTCCGGCGGCCTGGGTGTACTGGCCGGTGACTATTTGAAAGAAGCCAGCGACAGCAACATCGACCTGACAGCAGTAGGTTTCTTGTATCGCTACGGTTACTTTACCCAGTCTCTGTCTATGGACGGACAACAGATTGCCAATTACGAACCGCAAAACTTCAACGCACTGCCCCTTACTCAGGTGATGCAGGCTAACGGCGAACCGATGGTATTGGAGGTTCCTTACCCCGGCCGCACCGTTTATGCGCACATCTGGAAAGTAAGCGTCGGACGCGTTCCTCTATATTTGATGGATACGGATATTCCCCAGAACAGCGAATGGGATCGCTCCATCACTCACCAGCTGTATGGCGGCGATTGGGAAAACCGTATGAAACAGGAATATCTGCTGGGTATCGGTGGTATCCTGATGCTGAACAAATTAGGAATCAAGAAACAGATTTATCACTGCAACGAAGGACACGCCGCACTGATCAACGCGCAGCGTCTGGTAGACTTCATCCAGAACGACGGTCTGTCATTCAACCAAGCATTGGAAGTCGTACGCGCTTCCGCCCTATACACCGTCCACACACCGGTTCCGGCTGGTCACGACTACTTCGATGAAGGCCTGTTCGGCCGTTATATGGGTGAATTCCCCGGCAAGTTAGGTATCAGCTGGCAGGAATTTATCGACATGGGACGTGAAAATCCAGGTTCCAACGAGAAGTTCTCCATGAGTGTATTCGCTTTGAACACTTGCCAAGAAGCAAACGGCGTAAGCTGGTTGCATGGAAAAGTATCCCAGCGCATGTTCGCTCCGGTATGGAAAGGCTACTTCCCCGATGAGCTGCACGTAGGATATGTGACCAACGGCGTACATATGCCGACTTGGGCTTCTACCGAATGGAAACGTTTCTTTGCAGAACATTTCGACAAGAAGTTCTTCAAAGACCAGTCCAACAAGAAATACTGGGAAGCGATCCAGAATGTTGCCGACGAAGAAATTTGGTCTATCCGCAAGACATTGAAGAACAAACTGATTACATATATCAAGAATCAATACAAGACAAACTGGCTGAAAAACCAAGGAGATCCTGCAAAGGTTGTCTCTATCCTGGACAAAATCAACCCGAACGCCTTGCTGATCGGTTTCGGCCGCCGTTTCGCAACTTACAAACGTGCCCACTTGCTGTTCACAGATCTGGACCGTCTGGCCAAGATCGTAAACAACGAACAATATCCGATCCAGTTCGTATTCACCGGTAAAGCCCACCCGGCCGATGGTGGCGGACAGGGCTTGATCAAACATATTGTCGAGATTTCCCGCCGTCCGGAATTCTTAGGAAAGATCATCTTCCTGGAAAACTACGATATGCGTCTGGCTCGTCACCTGATCGCAGGTGTCGATGTTTGGTTGAACACTCCGACCCGTCCTCTGGAGGCATCCGGTACATCCGGCGAAAAAGCAGAGATGAACGGTGTCCTGAACTTCTCCGTATTGGACGGATGGTGGTATGAAGGTTACAAACAGGGTGCAGGTTGGGCATTGACCGACAAGCGTACTTACGAAAACCAGCAGTATCAGGATCAGCTGGATGCCGCTACTATCTACCACATACTGGAAACAGAGATTATCCCGACTTACTATGCAAGAAACAGCAAGGGCTACTCTCCCGAATGGATCCAGTACATCAAGAATTCGATGTCCGAAATCGCTCCCGACTATACGATGAAACGTATGTTGGACGACTATATCGACCGCTTCTACAACAAGTTGGCAACCCGTTCCGCTCACTTGCACGAAAACGGCTTTGCCGAAGCCAAAGCAATCGCTGCCTGGAAAGAAGAAGTGGCAGAACATTGGGATAGCTTCCAGGTAGAATCGTTTACATGCAGCCAGGACTTGGCTATCGACGGTCCGGTTGTCGGTAAAGAATATAACTTCAATCTGGTTATCGACCGCCATGAACTGAAAGGTATGTTGGGAGTAGAAATGGTTGTCACGAAAGAAAATCCGGATAACCATCAGTTGGAATTACTGGCGACAGAACAATTCAAGCTGATAAAAGAAGAAGGTTCCAAACTGTTCTTCGAACTGAAAACAGCTTCAAGCGAAGCAGGCCTTCACAAGATGGGCTTCCGCGTTTACCCTGTGAACAAAGAATTGCCTCATCGCATGGACTTCGCTTTCGTCCGCTGGATCCAGTTGTAATCAAGACAAGCAAAACAATAATTAAGAAAGAGGGTGTGCATGACACATCCTCTTTTTTTATGCAGATACTAAAGCTATGCTTTACAGTGGCTAACCCTATGAGTTACGAGCACTAACCAATAGGGTTACGGACACCGACCAATAGGGCCCCATACTGTCCGCTTGAAAGACAGAAAATCAAAAAAGGGAAGCGCACGACAGGCAACTTCCCTTTTCAAGCTGATATAGATTTTTTTAGGTTTAGAAAGCGTAATCCAAACTTAAGCCAAACACTTTATTGGTACGGCTATAAACATTCACTCCGGGGAGATTTGTACCGCAATAATTCTCCGATTTCTTTGTATAATCATGATAATTTGTCCACATATACCCCACATTCAATGCCATCTTTTCGCTCAGCATCACCTTGGCTCCAAAGCCCAACGAATAAGAGTCACAGGAAAAACTAACATCACTTTGGAAATTATCAGACAAACCATAATCCGTAATTTGAGCCCCACCACTAATGGTCAATCTCTTGATCACGTCCCATTCTATACCAAACAGATACTCATTCGTACCTCTTTCCAGTTCTTTCTGTTTTCCACCGGCCATGCCCGCTTTCTTGTCATCGAAGAAATGATACTCTACAGAAGCCTTCAACATGGGTAAAAACTGATAAGAGGCTGCCACCGAAAGCATGGAAGGAATATCGTTCGGCGTATTCACACCGTGCTTGTAAGGGCCGATCAAGTCTTCCGCACTATCAGGATAATCCAACTTCTTGGTATTGTTTTCGATGTTCAAGTTCGTCTTAAACTCAT
>ENA-ORTU01002517-ORTU01002517.1-human-gut-metagenome-genome-assembly--contig:-NODE-2517-length-16469-cov-8.092116_pt1 | contig 16469 bp, 15 predicted proteins | sample MGYA00241910_ERZ509184 | MGnify/ENA primary metagenome ERZ509184 (study PRJEB26280, sample SAMEA2338847) | human gut metagenome | biome: human gut; feature: human-associated habitat; material: faeces... | reverse complement strand
AAATTGTGAAAAATTGACAAAAGGTTGAGAAGACACTGGGGAGCCGCCGGTTCTTAGAAGTCAGATTCTGTATTTCATTCTGATTTATCAGAATTGAAATACAGGAGATGAGTTCTTAGTACCGTTGCGAGCGACACGTAGCGGAAGCGTGTCTTCGAAAATTTTGTTAATTCTTCACAATTGTTACAACCTAAATCAGAGTTTCGCAATTATCTAAATAATTCTTAAATAAAGAGGATAACACAATGATTCAGGAAAGAATTTTAGAATTGACAGAATATGGTCTTGTGACCGGGCTGGTAGAGCCGGAAGACAGGAGATTTACCATTAACCGCCTGTTAGAACTTTTTCATCTGGATGAATTAGACGATGAAGTGGCAGCAGCCTATGCAAAGAGAACTCCGATGACACAGGAGAGTGCAGAGGCAGCATTGGAAGGCATCTTAAATGAGATGCTCGATTATGCGGCAGAAGATGGACTGATGCCGGAAGATACGATCACATACAGAGATTTATTTGATACAAAGATCATGAGTATGCTTGTGCCGAGACCAAGCGAAGTGATCAAAAAATTCCAGGCACTCTATCAGATCAGCCCAAAGGAGGCAACTGACTATTTTTACAAATTAAGCAGGGATACAAACTACATTCGTAGATATCGTATCAAAAAAGACCAGAAATGGACTGCAGATACCGAGTTTGGAACATTGGATATCACCATCAATCTCTCCAAACCGGAAAAAGATCCGAAGGCGATCGCAGCAGCCAAGCTTGCAAAACAGAGCGGTTATCCAAAATGCCTTCTGTGCAAAGAAAACGAGGGATATGCAGGACGTGTGAACCATCCGGCAAGACAGAACCACAGGATCATTCCGGTAACGATCAACCACAGTGACTGGTTTTTCCAGTATTCACCATATGTTTACTACAATGAGCACTGTATCGTTTTTAACGCAGAGCATACACCGATGAAAATCGAGAAAGCAACCTTTGGAAAACTGTTGGATTTTGTAGAGCAGTTCCCACATTACTTTGTCGGATCGAATGCTGACCTTCCGATCGTTGGAGGATCTATTTTGAGCCACGATCATTTTCAGGGTGGACATTATGAGTTCGCGATGGCAAAAGCACCGGTGGAAAAAGAGCTGGTCTTCAAGGAATTTGAGGATGTGAAAGCCGGAATCGTAAAATGGCCAATGTCCGTGATCCGTATCAGCGCACCACAAAAAGAGCGCCTGATCGAACTAGCAGATAAGATTTTACTTGTATGGAGAGGTTATACGGATGAAGATGCATTTATTTTTGCAGAGACAGAGGGCGAACCACACAACACGATCACTCCTATCGCAAGAAAACGCGGCAATGATTATGAGTTAGATCTTGTACTCCGCAATAATATCACGACGGAGGAGCATCCGCTGGGTGTTTACCATCCACATGCAAAACTTCATCACATCAAAAAAGAAAACATTGGTCTGATCGAGGTTATGGGACTTGCAGTGCTTCCAGCCAGATTAAAAGATGAGATGGCTGCATTAGAGCAGGCAATCTTAGACGGCGCAGAAATCCGTGAGGATGAAGTTCTTGCAAAACATGCAGACTGGGTGGAGGAATTTCTGCCGAAGTATGGATTTACGGCAGGAAGCGGCCTGGAAGGTGAGATCACACCGGAAAAATTACATGAGATCATTCAGACAGAAATCGGTCTTGTGTTCAAAGAAGTTTTATTGGACGCAGGTGTTTACAAATGCACAGAGGAAGGCAGAAAAGCGTTCCAGAAGTTCGTAGATACCGTCAATGCATAAAAATACAGGGGAGTATTTTTAATAAACAAAAACTGTCCGGGGCAGTATCCGTAAGGAAAATGTCCTGTGGCAGTTTTCTTTTTTTATCTATTTACTTTCATACAGTATTGTTGTAAAGTAATAATTGTTCCGTGGATCTGCACATTTACGGTGCAGACCGCAGAAAAATGACTCGAGAGTAAGAAAACAGTGAGGAAGAGAATATGATTTCACAGAAAATACAGAAGGCATTGCAGGGAAGTTCTGCGATCCGTGCAATGTTTGTAGAGGGAAATGAACTTGCCGCCAGGGTGGGAAGAGAGAACGTGTATGATTTTTCATTGGGGAATCCTGCAACACCGGCTCCGGCAGCATTGAACGAGGCAATTAAGCAACTGGTGGATGAGACCGATCCGCTGGTTTTACATGGATATATGGACAATGCCGGTTACCCGGATGTCCGTCAGGCGGTTGCAGAGAACTTAAACAAGCGTTTTGGAACTGCATTTACTTCCCATAATATTGTGATGACAGTGGGAGCAGCGGGAGGATTGAACATTATTTTTAAAACAATCTTAGATCCGGGTGACGAGGTGATCGTGTTCGCCCCGTATTTTGGAGAGTACAAGAGTTATGCAGCCAATTTTGATGCGGAAGTCGTGGAGGTAGCGCCGGATTTTGAAACATTCCAGCCAGATTTGACTGCATTGGAAAAAGCGATCAATGAAAAGACCAAGGCAGTGATCGTGAACACACCAAACAATCCGACCGGTGTGATCTATCATGAAGAAACCATGAAGAAGATGGCTGGGATTCTGGAAAAGAAGGAAAAAGAGATTGGACACGAAATTTATCTGATTTCCGATGAGCCTTACCGTGAACTTGTCTACGATGGAAATCAAGAGGATTTCCTGACGAAATACTATAGGAATACAATTGTAGGTTATTCCTTCAGCAAATCCCTTTCCCTTCCGGGTGAGCGTATTGGATATGTGGTTGTTCCGGATGAGGTGGAAAATGCAGATCAGGTCATTGACGGCATTGTTGTATCCAACCGTACCCTTGGTTTTGTAAATGCACCGTCTCTGCTTCAGAAAGCGGTAGCAAAATGTCTGGATGAGAAAACGAATCTGGCATTTTATGATGAAAACAGAAAGATGTTATACGAAGGACTGCAAAAACTCGGTTTTCACTGCATCAAACCGGAAGGCGCGTTTTATATGTGGGTAAAATCTCCGGATGCATACGAAGAAAAATTTGTTGCAGCAGGTAAAAAATACAATATCATCATGGTAAAGGGCAGCGCATTCGGATGTGCAGGCTATGTCCGTCTTGCTTACTGTGTTTCCCATGAGACGGTGAAAAATGCCCTGACTGCGTTTGAAAAACTGGCAGAAGATTACGGATTGTATACAGAATAAAATGAGCAGATTGTAATGAATTTGTGAAATATATCAGGAAAATCGAGAGAGTGGAGAGAGTAAAATTTATGAGTAACTGGGAAGAATATGTAAGGACAGTGGAACCGTATGTTCCGGGAGAGCAGCCAAACCAGCCGGACATGATCAAATTGAATACCAACGAAAACCCATATCCGCCTGCACCGGGCGTAGTAGAGGCTTTGAAGAACTTTGATACGGACAAATTGAGACTTTATCCGGAACCGACCTGTAAAGTGTTAGTCGATGCAATCGCAGATTATTATGGAATCAGGAGCAGTCAGGTGTTTACCGGTGTCGGTTCGGATGATGTGCTTGCCATGATATTTATGACATTTTTTAACAGCAAAAAGCCGATCCTGTTTCCGGATATCACCTATTCTTTTTATGATGTGTGGGCAAATATGCTTCGGATTCCGTTTGAGACAAAAGCGTTGGATGATGATTTCCAGATCAAAAAAGAGGACTATTATTGGGAAAACGGCGGCGTGGTGTTCCCAAATCCGAATGCACCGACCGGAATCCTCATGCCGCTTTCAGAGATCGAGGATATCATTGCACACAACCGCGATGTGATCGTAGTTGTGGATGAGGCATACATTGATTTTGGCGGGGAGTCTGCGCTGCCTCTGATCGAAAAATATGACAATCTTCTCGTGGTACAGACCTTTTCAAAATCGCGTTCCCTGGCAGGTATGCGGCTTGGGTTTGCGATGGGAAATGAAAAGCTGATCCGGTATATCAATGATGTGAAATATTCTTTCAATTCCTACACGCTCAATCAGACAGCGCTTGTACTTGGTGTGCAGGCGATCAGGGACAGGGAGTATTTTGAGGAAACCTGTGCGAAAGTCATCGCTACAAGGGAATGGACGAAGTGCGAACTGAAAAAGCTTGGATTTTCCTTTGGGGATTCCATGAGCAACTTTATTTTTGCAACACATGAAAGAGTTCCTGCAAAAGAAATATTTGAAGCACTCCGGGAGCATAACATTTTCGTGCGCTATTTTTCCAAGCCGAGAATTAGCAATTATCTGCGTATCAGTATCGGAACCCAGCAGGAGATGGAGCGTCTGACCGCTTTTCTGGCTGTTTTTCTGGGAGAATAACAGGATGCCGTCAGGTATAAATTAAAGTTATAGTTAATATGAAAATAAGTGTTGCTTTTTCGACTGGATTCGACTATTATAGAATTTGCATCTGTAACACTTTAGTGTGTAAAACAGATATTTACTTTAAAACTTTACTATGATAAAATGTGCGTAGATTGGAAGTTTCTGATTATAGTAAAAGATGATATCATTTTGATTTATGAGAAGGAGAAGGTAAAATGAGCAAGAAACTAAGGACCGAGGCAGTAGACCATCTTTTTGATGCGATTTTAAGCCTGGAAAACAGAGAAGAATGTTATACTTTTTTTGAAGATGTCTGCACTGTGAATGAACTGCTTTCCTTATCACAGCGATTTGAGGTTGCCAAGATGCTGCGCGACCAGAAAACATATCTTGATATTGCAGAGAAAACAGGTGCTTCCACAGCGACCATCAGCCGTGTAAACCGTTCTTTAAATTATGGAAATGACGGATATGACATGGTATTTGCCAGAATGGCAAAATCAGAGACAAACGAAGCGTAAAAACGGAGCAGAAAGAAAAACCCGAAGTTGTACGAACAATGTCCTCTATAGACAATGTATCATACAACTTCGGGTTTTATTTTTCTTTTTTGGAAGAATCTTTTTCTTCGTGCAGCATCTGATCGACAATGCGCTCAATAATTGTTTTTTTCAGGTAGACATCATAGCTTAACATACAGATAAAGCTGAATGTCCTTAAAAGCTCTGCATCCTCACCTTCCATTCCCTCAAAAGTTTTCATGGAGGTGTTAAACTTCTTTGCAAGGTCTTTCATGATATTTAAGGTTTCCTGATGCTCCAGACCGAACACTTCTTTATAGATATCCTCAAGACTCATCTCGGAGCTGCCTTTTCCAAAATATCTGTCCGTGATCGGATTTAAGATACTCTGGATGTCACTGATGCTTAAGATACTTTTAAAATAGTAGATAAAGATCAAAGTCAGCACATGTTCTTTGGAATATTTTTTCTTTTCCGGTGGAGGAAGAAGATCGTTTTTTGCATAATTGTTAATCATGGTCTTAGTCAGGATCTTATCGTCCTCATGCCGCTTGGATGTGGCAAGCTGGGAATCCATAAATGTTGTCACCTGATCCATGTAAAGATCGATATTTGGGATATCTTCCGGTTTTACATAGTCGATTTTGTTAAATTCATCTAATATATCACTTAAAAATTGTTTTGTATTCATTTTTTTACCTGCTTTTACTCTTACTGGTTCAATCGTATTCTCTACATCAGATTATATAGTATTGAAAACTAGATGACAAGATACAATTGAATTTAATTGTATGAATTTGAATGTGGACGGTCGTAGATTTTTTCTGACGCAAAGGACGGTTATTTTTTATTATTAAAAAAGAAAATATGTTCGATTTTACTGTTCATAAGCAGGGATAATGTGTTACAATAGATGGGAATATGATATTGTAATAAAAAGGGATTGAATATTAAAAACAACAACGAAAATGGAGATTTCTATGAGTATTTATGATACATTGAACGAACAGCAGAGAGAAGCGGTATTTCACACGGAGGGACCGGTTTTGATCTTGGCGGGTGCAGGTTCCGGAAAAACGAGGGTTCTGACACATCGAACCGCTTATCTGATTGAAGAAAAGGGTGTGAATCCATACAATATTATGGCAATCACCTTTACGAATAAAGCGGCAGGTGAGATGCGTGAGAGAATCGACCAGCTTGTGGGATATGGCTCTGAGAGCATCTGGGTATCAACGTTCCATTCTACCTGTGTGCGCATTTTAAGACGTCATATTGACCGCATCGGGTTTGACACTAATTTTACAATCTATGATTCCGATGATCAGAAGACACTGATGAAGGATATCTGTAAACGTCTGAATGTGGATACTAAGATTTACAAAGAGCGAAGTCTGCTTGCTGCGATTTCCAAAGCAAAAGATGAACTGGTAGATCCACAGGAATTTTCTCTCCGTGCGGCTGCTTCCGGGGATTTTGCGAAACGGAAACAGGCAGAGATCTACAGAGAGTATCAGGATGCACTGCGGCGGAATAATGCACTTGATTTTGACGATCTGATCGTAAAGACGGTTGAATTGTTTAAAACGGATGATCAGGTGTTAGACTACTATCAGGAACGCTTTCGCTATATTATGGTGGACGAGTATCAGGATACGAATACGGCACAGTTTGAACTGATCAGTATTCTTGCCAGAAAGTATAAGAACCTGTGTGTCGTTGGTGATGATGACCAGTCTATCTATAAGTTCCGCGGTGCGAATATTTATAATATCCTGAACTTTGAAAAACATTTTCCGGAGGCAGTGACGATAAAACTGGAACAGAATTACCGTTCTACGCAGAATATTTTAAATGCTGCAAACGGAGTGATCTCCAACAATATGGGACGAAAAAGAAAGACACTCTGGACAGACAATGAAGAGGGGAAAAAGATCGGTTTCAAGCAGTTTGAGACAGGCTATGAAGAGGCAGAGTATGTCGCAAAGGACATCAATGCCTGTGTGAAGGACGGCAGATATCATTACGGTGACTGCGCTGTTCTCTACCGCACAAACGCACAGTCCCGTCTTTTTGAGGAAAAATTTATCGTATCCAATATTCCATATAAGATTGTCGGCGGCGTGAACTTCTATGCAAGAAAAGAGATCAAAGACCTGCTTGCCTATTTGAAAACGATCGATAATGCAAGAGATGATCTTGCTGTCCGCAGGATCATTAATGTGCCAAAACGTGGAATCGGTGCAACAACCTTAAACCGTGTGGCAGATTATGCGGCTGCGGCAGACATCAGTTTTTATAATGCATTGAAAATGGCAGACGATATTCCGACACTCGGCAAGAGTGCTGCAAAGATCAAGCCATTTGTGAATTTTATTCAGGTGATGCGCAGTAAAGTAGAGATTATCAGCGTTTCTGAACTTTTGCAGGAGATTATAGACGAAACTGGATATGTGAAAGAATTGGAAGCGGAAGATACCGAGGAGGCAAAGGCGCGTATTGAGAATATCGATGAGCTGATCAGCAAAGTGGTTGCTTACGAGGAAGGCGAGGAACATCCGACACTCAGTGGTTTTTTAGAGGAAGTGGCACTGGTTGCAGACATCGACAGTCTCGATGAGGGCAGTGATTATGTTGTTTTAATGACATTACATAGTGCAAAAGGTCTGGAGTTCCCGAAAGTTTACCTTGCCGGAATGGAGGATGGATTGTTCCCAAGTTATATGTCCATCACTTCGGACAGTTCTTCTGAGGATCTAGAAGAGGAGCGACGCCTGGCTTATGTGGGGATCACGAGAGCCAAAGAAGAACTTACAATTACCTGTGCAAGACAACGTATGATTCGTGGCGAAACGCAATATAATAAAGTATCGCGGTTTGTTCGGGAGATTCCGTCTGAACTGTTGGACAGTGAACTGAGAAAGCCGGCATCTGCAAGAGAATCTTCTTTTGGAAAAGAGAGCAGTTTCCCATCTTTTTTACAGAACCAGACAACAGCAAGACCGAAAAGAACAACACTGCGCCAGCAGCCTTCCGGACAGAGTATGCAGGCAAAGGCACTTGTCACAAAGGGTGTTGTAAAGTCAGAGCTTGACTATGGTGTCGGGGACACCGTATCGCATATCAAGTTTGGCAGAGGAGTTGTGAAAAACATCATGGATGGCGGAAGAGATTACGAGGTGACCGTGGATTTCGAAGGATATGGTGTGAAAAAAATGTTTGCCTCTTTTGCAAAATTAAAGCGTATCTGATTCTATTTGTAAGCAGGGACGTTTGTGTATCCGAAACTCTAAAAAATATATAAAATTTTTGAAAAATGTAAATTTTTTATATTCGAAAAGTAAAGGATATGATATAATGAGCGTAAGCAATGAGCGGTGCACGTAGATTTTTCTGGTGTGTATTGCGTTTAGGTTTTGCATATCCTAAAAAGTATAAATTAGAGAAGGAGCGGAACACTATGAACAAGGTGGAAGATTTCATCAATACGACAAAGTTAAACGACTTACTCAATAAGAAAGAGGAGCTGATCAATATGACAAAGTTGAATGAATTATTAAACAAAAAAGAAGCAGAAGAAAAGAAAACATCAAAGGTTGTATGGATTTTTGCAATCATCGGTATTATTGCAGCAGTTGCAGCAGCAGTATATGGCGTATATCGTTTCTTTACACCAGATTATCTGGAAGATTTTGAAGACGATTTTGAAGATGATTATGATGACGATTTCTTCGAAGATGAAGAGGACGAAGAAGAGCCGGCAAAACCAGCAGAGAAAAAAGAAGAAGAATAAAAATAATCTGGAGGGCTGCGGATGCAGCCCTTTTTTCTTGTGTAACAGATAAAAGAAATAGAAAACTGTGAAGTTAATAAAATGTCAATGGAATCATGGACAATTTTATAGTTGATGAAATAAAAATGCGAGGAATTTATGAAAAAAGGACAAATCATAGAAGGCGTGATCGAGCGCGTAGACTTTCCAAATAAGGGAATTATCAGAACAGAGGATGGCAGACAGGTTATTGTAAAAAATACGATACCGGGACAGAAAGTGTCTGCTTCCATCAATAAAATCCGCAAAGGAAAGGCAGAGGGCAGACTTTTAGAGGTATTGGAAAAGTCACCGCTGGAAGGGGACAAAACAGGATGTGTCCATGCCGGGGAATGTGGAGGATGTACTTACCAGACACTTCCATACGACAGGCAGCTTGAGATGAAAGCAGAACAGGTAAAAAAATTAATGGATGATGTGATCGATCAGGAAAACCGGGATTACCAGTTTCTGGGAATCAAGGAAAGTCCAAGGCAGACTGCATACCGCAATAAAATGGAATTTTCCTTTGGGGATGAATTTAAGGATGGACCGTTAGCACTTGGAATGCATAAGCGTGGAAGCTTTTATGATATTGTGACGGTGGAAAACTGCCAGATCGTGGATGAGGATTTCAGAAAGATCCTGTCTGTCACACTTGCTTATTTTCGTGAAAAAAATATCACCTATTACCATAAACTGCGTCACACCGGATATTTAAGACATCTGCTTGTCCGTAAGGCAGTCAAAACAGGGGAAATATTAGTAGATCTGGTGACTACAACGCAGACGGATTTTCCGGGGATTGCCGGAGCACAGATGGATGAAGTTGAAAGTACGTTGAACAATGCACAGGAAAACGCATTTGCAGGAACGGAAGAGGAATTATTAGAGGGCTGGAAAGCTGCTCTTCTTGCAGCAGATTACAAAGGTATCATGACAGGTATTCTGCATACGAGAAATGACAATGTGGCAGATGCCGTGACGAATGAAGGCACGGATGTTTTATATGGACAGGATTTCTTTTACGAGGAATTGTTAGGGCTTCGCTTTAAGATCACACCATTTTCTTTTTTCCAGACAAATTCCCTGGGTGCAGAGGTGTTATATCAGACTGCCAGAGAGTTTATCGGAGATGCACTTCCAAGCGGAACAGACGCAGATATTGCGGAGCATGGTAAAATTGTATTCGATCTGTATTCCGGAACCGGAACGATCGCACAAATGCTTTCTCCGGTAGCTAAAAAAGTGATCGGTGTGGAGATCATTGAGGAAGCAGTGGAAGCTGCCAAAGAGAATGCACAGTTAAATGGTTTACATAACTGTGAGTTTATTGCAGGGGATGTGCTCAAAGTCATTGACAGCATTGAAGAAAAGCCGGATTATATTGTACTTGATCCACCAAGGGACGGAATCAATCCAAAAGCTTTGGAAAAAATCATTCGTTACAATGTGCCTCAGATGGTTTATATTTCCTGCAAGCCGACCAGTCTGGCAAGAGATCTGGAAGTTTTACAGGCGAGAGGATATGAAGTGAAAAAGGTCTGTTGTGTCGATATGTTTCCTTCGACGTTTCATGTGGAGACGGTAGTTCTTTTGTCCCAACAAAAACCAGATGACACGATAGAGATCGACTTAGATCTGGATGAGCTGGATGCCACCAGTGCCGAGTTGAAAGCAACCTATCAGGAAATCAAAGATTATGTGCTGAAAGAATTTGGCTTGAAGGTTTCAAGTTTATATATTTCTCAAATCAAAAGGAAATGTGGAATCGAAGTAGGAGAGAACTATAATCTGCCAAAGACAGAAAATCCAAAAGTGCCACAGTGTCCGAAAGAGAAAGAAGATGCTATCAAGGCTGCCCTGAAATATTTTGCGATGATCTAAGGATATCGCTGATTTCAAGGAGGAATAACACATGAAAAGCACATTTGAAAAAATGGGTGGAACCTACACACTTGGCGCAGACGGAATTTACTATCCGAATCTTGTCAGTACAGATGAAGAACCGCATTATGGGAAATATGGAATGATGCGGAAAACGTATCTGAAAGAGCATCGTCCGGCAATGTATTCACTGTATATGTTGGAAGACAGACTGACAGAACATCTGAATACTGTGGACGATGAAGCACAGGAGAGAATGGATATTCTGGTGCGTCAGATGATGGAGCGGCAGGGCATTACGGAAGAATTGAAAGCCTATGACCATATGGAATGGGTCAGGGCGGTGAATAACATCCGAAATGCAGCAGAAGAGATTGTGTTAAAAGAATTAGTGTATATTTAAAGCGTGGAAAGCTCCTTCGGGAGCTTTTTACCGTTTTTACAAACAATTTTTTCACGAGCCAGAAAGCAATTTATTTGCATCAAAAATAATTTGTGGAAACTGCAATAAGGTATTTTCATGGAACAGATGTAGAGCGAGAAACTATTGGAAGGTTACCGGACAGAGAAGGTGATAGAATACACGGATGGAGCAGAATTTTTGACGGAGATGGATACGAATTTGATGCTGAAAACATTGAACTCAATCTAGGTTTTTAAAGATGGAACGGAGATTGAATGTAAAAATGAAGGGGAGTAAGGAAAGATGTCGATTGGGAGGTGAGATTCCTGATCGGCTTTGCTGTTGTAGATTTATGTACTGGTTACTTGTCGTATTCTTTAATTAGTGATATAATTCAAACTAGCACTCGATAAAAAAGAGTGCTAATAACAAAAAGGGGGATAAAACAATATGAGTAAACAAGTATATATAAGTGCAGATTATGCAGAATATGATGGTGATCGTGATGTTGTTGAAGAGTTGAACAAATGGGGGAGTGATAATTTTCACAAGGTTGATTTTATCGATATGTCTAAAGTAGCATCAGGGAGCGTTTCAAAAGATCCTGATTGCCGCATATGCGATTTAAAACAAGAATTTAACAGACAAATTAATGCTTCATCTGCAGTTATCTTTGTTGTTGGAGATAAGACTGCATTGCGTACAGCAGGGAGTGCTTGTAGGCGTTCAGGTAATGATCAAAGTTCTTGTAATTGTACACCGTATAAACAAAATACAAATGGTACGAAATCGTGTAAGGTATTTTTTACTTCTACTCCTGGTGAAAACGATGATGTGGGATGTATTAATTCATATTCGTATTTGAAACATGAATTTAAACAGGCAGAGAAGAAAAATAAAACAATTATTGTGGTTTATAATTCTCTTCGGAGAGAATCAGATTGGCTTCCTTCTTATATGAAGAATTACGAAGATAGTGCAAGACCTTTTTGGACAACAAATTATCGAGGCGATAAAGTAGGAGATTATTCATACATAAAAGAGGTACTGGGATTTTGAGTGATTTATTAAAGAAAAGCGTGGCATATGCTTTTGCTATCATTTCAGCAGTTTTTACTTTTATTCCAGAAGTTATATTTGGAAAGGTTATATTGATATCAGAAGATGTTCTTAAACAATTCACTTTAGAGGGCTATACTTTAGAAATCAATATTATTGTGAATCGTGTACTTACTTTTGTAATTGTATGGTTTTTCACAGCGTTTGGATATAAAACGTATTTACTTTTGCGAAATAAAGTTAGTATAAAAGGGAACAATTATAAAATTACAGTGGAATATGGCGATTTGCTTAAAATGAAGAAATGTAAAAAAATAATTAATTTTGATGAATGTTTTTCAACTCATGTTGGTACTGCTCCTGCTGATATAAAACCAACTTCAATATGTGGACAATATTTAACTGCAAATCCTAATCTAAATATTCAATTACTGTTGTCAAACTCACATCTAAAGCCACTTAAGTCTAAATCGAAATATCAGGGTAAAGAACGGTATGAATCAGGGAGAATAGTACCGAATGGGGATGAACTGTTGCTGGCATTTGCTAAACTGGATAAAAATGGGTTGGGCAGATTTTTTACGCGTGATGAATATTTGGAGTGCTTATCGGTATTATGGGAAGAAATAGATAAGCATTATGGACAGCAAGATGTATGTATACCAATTTTAGGAGCTGGGTTAACTCGCTTTGACGGAGGTTCAGGTGCATCTATTCCTCAGCAGGAGCTGCTTGATATGATAATTTGGTCTTATAAATTAAGCTCCCATAAAATAAAATCACCTTGTAAGTTGCGTATTATATGTAGAAGAGATCAAGAGTTTTCATTGGATAAAATCGATTCGTTAGTATAAAGGGATAAGTCATGGATGATGGAAGTTCTTTTATCTGATTTACTGGAAAATATAAAAAAGACACAGATGCCGATTGGAAGTTGTAATTTCTGATCGGCTTTTCTCTTACTCTTTTGTAGATGGCAAAATAGAAAGCGATATGATAAAATATATATATTCTGGTTAAGGAAGAAGGAACAAAAATGGACGATACAAATTTATCGATTGTAAAAGTAGATAATATAAAAAAATTTTGGTTGAGTTTTACTACATGGTTCGAAGATGAGTTACCAGGAACAGGGATTTTAAAGGCATATTATGAAGATTATGACAATTGGAATGGTGGAATTTATTATTTAGGGATAGATTTTGAAAAAGAATATAGATTACACTATGGGATAGATTATTCGGACATTTTGAAATTGGAAGTGCCTCAAATGGAAGATATAAAAATGTTTATAGAGCTTGCATTTCATGAGTGGGTAATTTTTGAGAAAAGATATGATTTTACAGTTATGGTAAACAAACGACTTAGTCGTTTTTCCATTCCGTATAGATTACAGAATGGACGATTAATACAAGAGGGATATAAAACATCATATTATTTAGATAAAATTTTAAATTACTCTATGTTCGAAAGAAAGATTCGTTATTCAGAAGAAATGATAACGAGCCGAGAATATCTAGATAAGAAAAGTGCATTGGATTACATAATAGATGCTTTGCAATTTATTTTGTCGGTACAAGATAGTGAAAAAGTAATACTAAAATATAAATTGGCCGCAAAAAGTGTCAACGAAGATGAAAATAGTAAAGTATATGCGGTTGTTAAGGCTGAAATTGAGGAGATTATGAAAATCTCCAATGAATATTTTGATATACGTCACAATGAATATCTGAATAAGGCGAAACAGGCAAGAGAGCCAATTCAGGACTTGGCTTTTATTGAATATCTGTATAATCGCGCATATGCCTTACTGTATTTACTTAGAATTAAAACAGATACAGATAAATTGATTAACTTTAAAAAGGATTGTGACAATCATACATCTGTTGATCAAGATGTATGATTATGTGAGGTAAAATATGTTATATGAACGAGATTATCTTTTAGGTTTGACAGAAGCTGAAAAGCAAGAATATGAAGAGGCAACTGGACGGAAGTTTGGTGAAAAAAGAGTAAGTGGATTTGGACGAGTTAATAATTTTTTGGCATATCCTAAAGCTGCAAGAATGTGTAAATCACTTTTTCCTAATAATTATTTGGATGTTGCGGAATTGCGAGATGTGGAACGTTTGGCTGCTGCAAATGAAGAATTTTTTTCTTTATTAAGTGATGAAGCATGTACAGAAAGAAGCATATTGAATTTCATAAAGGATAAAAAATATTATCATATAATAGGCTCCATCATTTGGGGATTATCGATTAACATTGGAAATCATGGAGTGTATTTATTTCCAGAATTTCAGTTGGGTAATTCATATAAAGCTGATTATCTTCTTGTTGGAAAAAGTTCCGGAGGTTATGAATTTATTTTTATTGAATTAGAAAGTCCATATGGAAATATAACATTAAAAGATGGACAGCTTGGTGCAGAATTTAGGGATGGAATATCACAGTTAGAAGATTGGAAAAGATGGCTTCCGGCAAATTATAGTTCTTTTGGAGAAATTATGAGGAAGCACAAGAATAGTGCACGTGATTTGCCAGAAGAATTTTATATTTTGGACATGTCTCGGTTTCATTATGTTGTTATTTCTGGAAGGAGATCGGATTTTCAAGATAAGACCTATATTATAAAACGAGAGCGGAAAAAAGCCGATGATATCGATATAATACATTATGATAATTTATACGATTTTTCGAATAATTTGATAGGAAAGTTAACATATTAAAAAGAGGGATATTTCTGAAAATGCAGAAAGATATAATAGAAAAAGAAATAGCGGAAATAATTAAGGATTTTAGACAATCTTCTGTTGGGATAGAGATAAATCAGGCACACGTGCATAAATGGGTTTCTCAGTTCAATCCTGATGTGCAGGATACAATTTTGGAGGAAACCCTGCATATTTTGAAGAAGTGGTATTTTGGTAGAGATAAAATCAGTTTATTTTTGAATGAGATAATGAATTATTTGAAGTTAGAAAATAAAAATGCAACAGATGCAGATCCATTTAAAGGCATATGTTTTTTAGATATACAAGAAAGTGGTAAAAGTCAAATTCAATTGATTGAAATTCTAAAAGATGAAGCAAACAAAAAATATGGATGCAGTATAAGAACCGGAAATCCGGGACAAGAGAATTACTATGTATATCTAGATGATGGTTTGTACACTGGAAGCAGATTGAGAAAAGATATTAAACGATGCTTGCAAACTATACCAGAGGGATCACATATAGATGTTATTTATTTGATTGCATGTCGGAGTGGCATGGATTTTTCAAAAAGCGTGTTAGAAAAGGTATGCAAGACCAAGAATATAAAATTAAATATTCATAGATGGCGAGAGATATGTAATAACAAAACAATTACGAGAATTAACAATGTTACTTCATACGAACCAGTTCAGGAATGTTTGTGGCCTTCATCAAGGTTGGCTAAACTACCAGAGGTTAGTTCGTATATTGAAAAGTTAGAAAGAGTTAATGGAAAAAAAGTATATTACGTTTTTCGTAATGCTAGATATCAATATACAGAGGGAATATTTTCAAATTTAGAAAATAGAGATATAGTTGAAGAAGAATTTCTGAAAAAAGGGATTGCAATTACAAAAAATATACAAGATCATAAAGGATTATATCCTTTGGGATATAATCTGACACCATCATTTGGTTTTGGATCATTTTGTGCTACTGATTTAAATATATCAAACACATGTCCAATAGTGCTATGGTGGGGAAATGTGATTGAAAAAGGAAATGAGTTGGATTGTTGGTATCCTTTGTTACCGAGAAGGATTAGTAATGCAGATATTAATCCATTCAATGCTGATTGGGAACCTGAAGAAATTGAAGATGATGGATACGATGACATTTTTGACACATGTCCAGAATGTGGTTGTGGTATAAGCTTAAGAAATGATGGTGGCAATGGTTTTTGCATTGATTGTGCTTGGAAACATTAGGAGGCATTTTGGATAGGTAAAAACTATTCCACCTAAATGGAGGATAAACCTTTCGAAAAAGGTTGTGGTTTTGCTATTTAGTCTATGTCAGTACAGATGAAGAACCGCATTATGGAATGATGCGGAAAACATATCTGAAAGAGCATCGTCCGGCGATATATTTACGGTATATGTTGGAAGATAGACTGATAGAACATCGGAATGTTTTGGATGAAGAAGCACAGGAGAAGTAAGGCATTGTGGAAGAAATAAAAGCCAACGACCCGATGGAATGGGTCAGGGCGGTAAATAATTTCCAGAATGTAGTGGAAGAGATAGTGTCGAAAGAATTAGTGTATATTTAAAATGTGGAAAGCTTCTTTGGGGTTTTTTTTCTGATTATAAAGAAAGTATATAGAAAATGCATTGATCATATGGTATGATTTGAACAGAAGTTAATCGTGCCATATGGCTTGATTATAAAAGCAAAGATAAAAACGCAACGTA